>Ga0210006_1001277_pt1 | contig 17600 bp, 15 predicted proteins | sample CryGey02umfilter_2_FD_185452 | JGI IMG/M metagenome (GOLD analysis project Ga0210006, IMG submission 185452) | Groundwater microbial communities from aquifer in Utah, USA - Crystal Geyser 4/10/14 0.2 um filter (SPAdes) (version 3) | ecosystem: Environmental > Aquatic > Deep subsurface >... | reverse complement strand
AGGAAGTCGTACGACGTCGCACACAATATGAATTGGATCGCGCGAAAGATCGATTGCATATTCTTGATGGACTCAGAATTGCCTTGCTTCACATCGATAAAATTATTGAGACCATCAAAAAATCGAAAGATAAAGAAGAGGCTAAAGAAAACTTGATGAAGAAATTCAAGCTCTCTGAAATTCAAGCACAGGCAATTCTGGACATGCGTCTTCAGTCTCTCGCAAACCTTGAACGCTTAAAAGTTGAACAGGAACACGCGGAAAAGACAAAGCTCGTTGCTGAGCTTGAAGCCATTTTGAAATCTGCAAAGAAAATTCTCGCTATCATCCGCAAAGAAGTGGAAGAGATCCAAGAGAAATACGGAGATGCGCGCCGCACAAAGATTATCCCGGGACCCGTTGGAGAATTCTCCATGGAAGATCTTGTTCCGGAAGAAGAAACGCTCGTCATGATGACGATGGACGGATATATCAAACGGCTCCCACCGGATACCTTTCGTACGCAGGGCCGTGGCGGCAAGGGCGTTGTGGGCTTGGCAACAAAAGAAGAAGATCGTGTAAAGCGCATGTTCATGACAAATACACATTCGGAAATCTTGTTCTTCACAAACCGCGGGCGCGTGTTTCGCTTAAAAGCCTATGAACTTCCACAGGGGAGCCGAACATCAAAAGGACAGGCGATTGTGAACTTCCTTCAGCTCGCACCGGGGGAGCGTGTGTCTGTTATTCTTCCAAAAGATGACGTGGAAGACGCAAAATTTCTTGTAATGGTCACAGCCTCAGGCACGATTAAGAAAACGGCGCTTAATGAATTCGGCAATGTTCGCCGCTCCGGTCTCATTGCGCTCAATCTTCGAGAAGGCGATGATTTGCTTCGCATAAAACCTTCGACAGGAACAGACGACATTTCCATTGTCACGGCACAAGGACAGTCTATCCGCTTCAGCGAAAAAGGCGTGCGCGCAATGGGTCGCACAGCTGCCGGTGTACGTGGCCTCAAATTGAAAAAGAACGACGTGGTTGTCGGCATGGATATTATCGATCCGAAGAAAGCGAATAAAGGCGACATCGAACTCTTCACCATTACAGAAAATGGCATGGGAAAGCGAACCAGCTTAAAAGAATATAAGCAGCAAGGCCGCGGAGGATCCGGAATCCGTACGGCAAAGGTAACGCCGAAAACCGGAAAGGTGGTTGCGGCTTACATTTCTTCAAAAGAAGACGACTCTGATCTTGTCATGATCTCCAAAAAAGGAATTGTGGTACGTACGCCGTTCAAGAACGTTCCTTCGCTCGGACGTGATACGCAAGGCGTTCGTCTTATGCGTTTCAAAGAGAGAGATGATCTCGTTTCAAGTGTAACCTTCGTCTAATAGAGTAAAGCCCTATGAAAAACCCTTTTGAGTCCGCATTCATAGAAAAAAAGAACGCGCTGGTATTGATGATACTGAGTTGGAAAAAACAATAAAATCCAAAATGGCGGGATAGAATAAAAAGGGATGACGTGCTTGTTAAGAGAAATCGATGAATCACGGGAAATGGCAAAGGTGGTCGAAAAGATGAAATTAAAAGAATGGATGGACGAAGAAAGAAAAAAACTCTTCCAAGAATTTGGAAGGATAGTAGCTTCTTCAATGCTAACGTCTTAGAGTACTCTGTCTACTTGGCTGCGTAGAACGCGAGGAGAGATTTGTCGGCTATCGGAACGGCTTCCGGAAAAAAGAGAAGAGCAAGTTCAAAAAACAGGCCGTTAGATTGGCCTGCTTTTGCCTTTGTCACCGGGCGTTAAGTGCGCTAGTCTACCTATGATGATCGCTTCTCTTCGCGGTAATGTTATTGAAAAAAGCGCCCTGTGGCTTCTTCTTGAAGTTGGGGGCATCGGCTATCGAATAAAGGCTTCACCGGCTGTATTAACGGCTATTCGTGGAGACGAGGAGGTCTTTATTTATACCTATCATCATATTCGCGAGGATGCAGAAGAACTCTTCGGATTTCTTTCTCTGCATGATCTTGAATTATTTGAACGGCTCTTAGCTATTTCCGGTATTGGGCCAAAAGTTGCTCTTACGATCCTTTCCATTGGTTCAGCTGACACGATTAAAAAAGCCATCATGAGCGGAAATCTTTCTACACTGACAAGCGTTCCGGGCGTTGGAAAAAAGATGGCGCAAAAAATCATTCTCGAACTCAAAGGCCAGATTGTGGAAGAAGAACAAGCTGCGCCCGGAGACACAGATCTTTTCGACGCACTCATGGGGCTTGGCTATTCCGCAAATCAAGCGCGGGATGTAATGAAATACATTCCTCAAGAAATGGCGGATCCTTCCGAACGTATTCGGGAAGCATTGCGTTTTCTCTCAAAGTCATGAAACTCATCGAAATAACGGAGAAAAAAGATTGGAGCGATTTGCTCGAACGCGGAAAGAACCCCTCTTTTTTGCAAAGTTGGGAATGGGGCGTTTTGCAAACGAGCTTAGGAAAAGAGCTGCGACGTTTTTCTCTGGAAGGAGGGGAAAAAAAACTCGGTTTAATTTCTCTTATCCGCGAAGAGCGTAAGCCTTTTAGCGGATATTGGATTGCCCCGAAAGGCCCGGTATTTTTTGATGAATTGCATGCGGATTTCACGAAGCTTGGAAAGCTTTTGGAAGAGACGCTAAAAGAAAAAACGATGTTTGTTCGGGTGGAGCCGGAATTAGCTTCTCAGCAAAGATTTACTTTGCCAAAGAAATGGAAACGCCATCGAGCCTATAACCCATCCACAACGTACTGTGTAGACCTTACGCAATCGGAAGAAGAATTGCTTGAGCACATGCATCAAAAAACGCGTTACAATATTCGCGTTGCGAAACGGCACGGGGTAATAACGCGTCTCGGTACGGAACAGGATTTGCCCCTCTTTTTAAAACTCATGCAGGAAACGGCAGGGCGAGATGGCTTTCGCCAGCACGAAGGAGACTATCTGCGCTCTACATACGAAGCTTTGCAAAAGGAAGGCATGGCATGCATACGCGTTGCAGAACAGGAGGGAGAGCTTCTTGCGGCAAATTTGGAGATTGCTTTTGCGGGAACATTAACCTATTTGTATGGAGCAAGTTCCGGCAAAAATCGAAATGTTATGGCGCCTTATCTTCTTCACTGGGAAGCAATAAAAGCCGCAAAAAAAGAAGGGCTCGTAAGTTATGATTTTTGGGGAGCAAATCCCGCAGATGAAACTGAGCTCGATTTTAAATCTTCATGGAAGGGAATTTCTCGCTTTAAAGAACGCTGGGGCGGAGAGCGGCTTGAATATGTTGGAACCTACGATATCCCGCTGCAGCCATTGCTTTATAAAGTCCTTAAAACATTTGGCCGTCTGTAAAATAAAAAAACCGCAGAAATGCATCTGTGGTTTTTTTAGTGAGCTTTTTGTCTAAGCCCTTTCCGTTTCTGATTGACAGCAGCCACCGGCACAGGTTTTGTCATCCTTTTTACACATGTGCGCTTCAATGGAGAATCGTCCCGGGCCCATGGAATAGAGCGCAATAACGACACCTAGCCAAGCGAGGTCCGGATCTCCCATGGGAAGCTGAAACTTTTTTATGGCGGTGAACGCAATGATCATAACAATGCCGAGTAAGAAGGTTGCTGGCTTAACAAAGATTCCGAGCAACAGAGCAATACCGCCGAGAAGTTCCGTAAGAGCCACGACCCGGGCAAAGAACATCGGGGCAGGAAAACCGATTCCCGCTACCATGCCGGAAAACAGTTCTAAGGAAGGGTTTCCGGTGAGCTTTCCATATCCATGAAGGACAAAATAATTCCCGCTACAATGCGAAGGACAAGCAACCCCCATGATCTGCATTTCATCGGATAGGACGCATTAAAAAGATTTTTTATACTACAAAATAGTTAAGGTTAAAATAACCGTGTTAAGTGTAGCAGACGTATTTAAAATTCCGAAACGCCTGTCAAGAGAAATTAAAGGCTTTGCAAAAAGTCCATTTGGACTTGTTCAAGATGAATTTCCGGACGTTTTGCAACGATGCGAGCAAGAGCGTCCTGAAGGGAAAGCCCGCGCTTCTTTATAAGATAGGCGGCAAAAAAGGTTGGGGAGCGGCCATGACCGTTTTTGCAGTGAATATAAATGTTTCGTCCCTGTCGAAGCATTTCATCCAGAGCTTCAATCCCGACAAGCGTATTATGCAGGGAAGGAGCCGTATGATCCTCCGTGGGGAGCCAGAGATAACAATCTACGCCAATGGGCTGATCAAGAGCTTCTCCTTCAACGGAAATGTCACAGGTAACGCCTTGATCAAGAAGCTCTTGCTTGAAGTGCAGCATACAACAGGCATTTGTGCCGATATAGATTTGATCTTCCATCTTCGAATATTCCATGATGGTATGTGGGGCAGCGGTCATATGCGCCCCATCATATCAGACGGTTCTATTTGCAAGGAGTGGGTGTAGTAACGTAAGCTGGGGAATATATGAAATACCTTATATCTGCAGCAACTCTTTTTACGTCCGCAGCCCTTCTGGGCGCGGGATGCTTGCCTTCGGCCCAGCCCGAAACCTCGCCCTTGCCGGCTGAACAGCCGAAACAAGAGGTGCAAACGAATACCGAGAATATGATGGGAGGAGACATGATGAATACAGGCGAATCGAATATGCCTTCTTCTGATCAAACAACAGGAGAAGGAATGATGGGAGAAGAAACGACGGAAGGCATGACCGCAGAAATGACGGAACACGTGGATCTTGCCGCCATTGATGACACATGGGGAAGCTACACAAACCGTGCAGGAACATTCAGCTTTCGCTATCCGACACGAGGACGTTATGCTCCCGAGTGGGAAGTTTCTTATATCGCCGCCGACGATACAAATCTTTCCGGCGATTGTTACACCGGCAATGGAAGCTCACGCGGAACGCAAAGTACGCTCTCAGTAAACGGAACATCTTTCTGTCACACAAAAACGGATGACCCGGGAGCGGGCCAGCATTATTATTCTGATTACTATCTCGCGAACGTCGCCGGAACGCGTGTTCTATTCACCTTCACAAAACATCTTGTGAATGGAGATATGTATGACGACGTGTCCTGCCATGGAAAAATCGTTTTGTCGGTTGGCGACTCTTTCTGCGCACAATTTGATGAAGCGATATACGAAGCAACGCTGGATCAAAGCATGAATACATTTACAGTTGCAGGATAAATCTCAAAAACGAAAACACCCCTGAACGGGGTGTTTTTGTTTGGTGGACCGTGTGGGATTCGAACCCACGACCCCCGCCTTGCAAAGGCGGTGCTCTAGCCAGCTGAGCTAACGGCCCTCGTTGCCAACGCAATTTAACCGAAAACGCATCAAAAGGCAAGCCGAAGGCTGGAGAGGCTCTTCTCGCCGTGCTGTATGAAATAAGACCTTATGTTTGCATTTCTCGGCAGTTTATGGTCAGGTCAAAGCGGAGGTGCTACATGGCACATGGTAAAAGCAGAAGCCTTCTTGTTCATTTGCTGTTTTCAACCGGCATTTTTCTCGTCGGCCTCATCGTTGTCCCGCGTGTGTTTGCGCAGCAGGTCTCGACGCCGGATGAACTCTATTTCACCTGGGCCTATGTCCTTGGTACGGCATGCGCCCTGGGATACAAGATGGGCATTGGTACGCTCAAGAGACTTCAAGAGAAGCGCTTTCGATGGGCAAAGCTCCTTTGGCCGAGCTTTGTCTCGTTCCTTTTGTCGGTGCCGCTAATCTTTGTGGTCATGCCCAAGTTTGGAAGACCGACAGGTTCATTCACAACAGACATCATTTACGCCTATCTCACGACGTATACACTCGTAGACATGACGAGCGATCTTTTTACTGTTCGTGAAATCATTTCAGAAATGATTTCACGAGCCACTGACGAGGATGAAGTCTGACGACTACTTTAGCACAACGCCCCGATGCGGATCGGGGCGTTTTATAAAATCGAAAAGTTTTTATTTCGCGGGAGTCAAAGGTTTTTTTCCGGAAAGAACAGCAATAATATTTTTTGCCGCAAGAAGCGACATGGCTTGCCGCGCTTCGATCGTCCCGCTTGCGATATGCGGCGTCAGAATGACAGTATCAAAACTCTTCAGTTCAAGATTGTCGCGAATATCGCAGTCGATGGCCGGCTCGCATTCATACACGTCGATCCCGGCGCTGGCGATCTTCTTTGCCTTGAGTGCTTTCAATAAGGCTTTCTCATCAACAACGGGTCCTCGAGACGTATTCACAATGAACGCGGTTTTCTTCATCAAATTAAATTCCTTCGTGGAGAGATAATGTCTCGTCGAAGGGAAGAGCGGTATATGAAGTGTAATGAAGTCTGCTTTCTTTAGCAGCACTTCTTTTTTGACGAACTTCGCTCCAAATTCTTTTTCAAATGCCTTATTCGGCTTGAGATCTGTATAGAGACATTTCATGCCAAATCCATTTACAGCGCGTTTGGCAACGGCGGTTCCAATATGGCCAAGACCAACGATGCCAAGTGTTTTCCCATGTAAATCCGTTCCGAGAAGAAGATTGGGCGCCCAGCCTTTGTATTTTTCCGCACGCGCATATTTATCCGCTTCAACAATGCGATGAGCGAGTCCAAGCATAAGCGCAAAAACATGTTCCGCGACGGCTTCCGATACTTCCGGCGCAGGTGTATTCGTCACGGGGATATGGCGGCTTTTGGCGGCCGGTAAATCAATATTATCGAAGCCAACCGCGTAGTTCGCGACAATCTGCAATTGTTTTCCTGCGGCGTCCAAAACGGCTCCATCGATTTTATCCGTAAGGAGCGAGAGAATGGCGTCAACGCCTTGTACGCGTTTTAATAATTCTTGCCTTGGGATCACGCGATCTTTTTCGTAGACGTCTACGAGATAGCCTTTTTTCTTTAAGGCTTTAATACCTTCATCGGGAATGAGCCGTGTGATAAATACTTTGGGTTTTGCCATAGAAGAAATAGGTATTTCCGTTTTCACGGATACAGGATTTAAGTAAGTAAATCTTTCAATCGAAACTTCATTTTCGGATGAACAATTTTTGCAGCAGCGAGCTTCATAAATGGAAGAATAGCATTTACAACAACAAGAAGCATAATCTGTTTCGGGACAACACCGAGCTGGCCGAAGAATTTATCTCCGACGAACAAGGCAAGCGTATTATTTAAATAGAGCATGCAAAGTGAAATGGTAATGCGTTCACCCGGCGTACGCCAGCGCACGAGAAAATAAGACGCAAAAATAAGAGAACCGAATAAAAGAGCGCTATAGAACATCATGGCAGTATCAATGCGCCCGATGCGAATAGGCGTTCCTCCGGCGGTATTGGCAACAATGCCGGCGATGAGCAAGGCAAAAGCAAGAACGGAAATATTTCGCCACCAGGCATCATATTTATTGACGCGTTTTGGCGCCGCGCGTTTTACGAGCATGGCCAGCATAAAGGGGGCTACGATTGTAAGAAAAAGGGACCAAAACATTTGCAGCATGGGAATGGGCACAGCGCTTCCGAGCGCAACCTTCGTCACAAGCGGGATCGTGAAAGGCGCGAGCAGAGAAGTCACGGTTGTGATAACAAGAGCAAGTGAGGTTTTTCCGCCAAAGAATTCCGCCATGAGAGCAATGGTCATTCCGGTAGGCGTTGCTCCAAGAATGAGAAGCGCGACGGCCCATTCATACGAGAAAGGAAGCGCGGGGAGAAAGAGCGCAAAGGGCATAATAACCAGCATATATACCGCAATAATTGCGAGCATGCGCCAATCTTTTGAATAATCAAAAATTTCTTTTAGCTCCAAGCGAAGACTGGAAAAGAAAAAAACCAAAATCAAAAGCTGCGTTGAATAAGTATTCAATGGACGAAAAAAATCCGGAAATGCCATGCCGACAATGAAGGCCACTAAAATTGCCGTAATCTGATTCTCAATGAGAATCTTTTTAATGTGTTTCCAAAGTTGCATATAAATAGTCTAACGTATTTTAGTCTCTCCGCGAAGCTGCACGACTTTTATTTTTTCTAGGGTATCCTTTTTTGGAAAGCTTTTTAAAATCCCGGCTTTTGCGCCCATGGATTTTACAACGCCATCTGCATTTAGCGCCGCAACGCACAGAGCTGTTTGCAAATCTTTTCCTTTTGCGAGCGCCGCGACAAACCCGCTTCCAAACGCATCGCCCGCGCCTGTGGTATTTGTAGGTTTTTCTTTGAGGGTTCCGGCAAAAAAGGTTTTTCCCTCTGTATGTGCGTAGGCGCCATGCGGTCCATCTGTAACAACGAGAATGCCGTCAAAAAATTCTGCCAGTTTTTTGATAACGTCTTGCAAGTGGCGCGGAGGAAGGTCGGTGAGCTGTGCCGCTTCTTCTCGGTTGATATGTAAAACATCAACTTGCTTAATAAGGGGGCGAAGAGCTCTAAGTCCTTTTTCAAGTTCTCTTCCACCTGGATTCCAGGAAATCTTGGCTCCAATGCGTTTTCCGGAAGCAATAACTTCCTTTGCGAGTTTTATATCGCCGCCAAAGCTTGTGAGATAGAGCCACTGGTATCTTGTTTTCTTTAATGGCAGTTCCTTCGCCTGAAGATTTTGCGCGGCGCCACGATGCGTTAAAATACCGCGATGCCCCGTTCGATCAAGCAGAATAACCGAATACCCCGTTTTTTCTTTTGGGTCTATTTGAATAAATCTTGTATCAATTTTTTCTTTTTTAAGCTCCGTCTTAATAGCTTGGCCAATCACATCTTTGCCGATGCGCGCGATGCATGCCGTTTTTAGACCGAGACGAGAAAAAGTCGTTGCAGCATTTGTTGCGCCGCCTCCGGTTGAAAAGGTAAGTTCATCTATGCCAAGTTTCGAACCGAGCGGCACGCAGACATCTATGCCGTCAGGAGCCAGAGGGTCTTTTTGTTCTTCCATGGATTTACTTCGAATAAAAACATCCTGCGTTGCCGAACCGAGCGTGATCACGTCATATTTCATAGGCCTATTCTATGCTATTCACGCCATGGCATGAAGCGGGGGAGGGGTTTCCCACGTATTTAAAAAATGGATTTTTTTGAAAAAAAAGGCAATTTTTTGATTTACACGACCACTTATTTGGCTAATACAAGCTATTAATAGTGTAATAGTTACCTTGACAAAGTTGCTTTTTTGTGCTATGCTACCTTTGTTCAATACGAGACCGCCTTCTACCGTTCTATTACATAAATATTGGTTTTTAGTGGATTCTTCCTCAGTGCCCAAGAGCAAAAGCAAACTGAGATCTCTTCTTTGGCCCATGACAGTTTCGTCGCGGACCAAAGCTGGAGGAAAGATGCACATTCAAAGTACGCAAAGTACGCTAGGGGCGAATTTCGAAAAGGATCTCACGGAGATCCGTGAGAAGGCGCGCGATGCCATCGCGCGGCTCCAGAAGCTCGGCCAATGGCCGGTATACGTGGATGGGGGGATGTCCATTCTCGGACGCATTCCGCGGGAAGCTGGTCGAGGTGAAGGTCTCGATGCGGGTCTCGCGTGCGCGCTGGATCTCATCCCGCGTAACAAGCAGAGGCTCTCCACGATCCTGCACGCGGCCTACACCATGAAGGCTGTCGAACAGGTTCGTCACGAGATCATCGATCTCACCTCCGATTCGGAGACTTGCTGGTGGCTCGCCATGAGCTCGCTCTGCGTCGAGGACAAGTTAGTCGACGAGAACCGCTTCGTAGTGCAGCTGCACGAAGCCGTGCATCTCGCCGAGCACGCGCATGCACGCCTCGCCGCCGCGAAGAGGGAACTCGGCATCATGGCGACCGCCTTCGAAGAGATTCGAGGGGTTCCGTTCGTCATCCGTGACGGTGGTCTCCAGGGCGCCTATATCGCGGGCGGCTATGATTGGGGCGTCCAGTATAGGTCCGGCCTCTTTTTCATCGGCACCATTCGCGAGTCGCTCGGCCTCGAGAACTTCTTGTTCTCAGACTGGGAAGACTGCATGGGCCGACCGATGAGCGGGCCCGTGCACGGTTCGCAGCAGTTCGTGAAGGTGTCATCCTTCGATGAACTCGCCCGCGCAACCGCTGCCGTCGAAGCGCACCTCGGCAAACCCAAGAAGTAGGGTAAAATACTTTCGGCGAAGCTGACACGCCGTACTCTGTCAGCACTCTTTTTGGATTCGTGACATGCTCGTCGCGAACCAAAGCTGGAGGCTCTGTGAAAGCACGCAAGAAAAATCGACGAGTCACCCGACGCGTCGTCGTTCCTAAGGCAAAGGCGCCGAAGAATATCAGCGTCGAAGCCAAGCTCACGTCCTTCCTTCGTTGGATGTACGTGCAGATTGCACTCGCTGCAGCATGCTTCCTCTTGAGCCTGCTGACACATGCCCCGCTGGGCGCAATTCTGTGCGCAAGTGGCGCCATTCTCTTGATGGGTGCCTTTGTCGCAGATGGCAAGGCCTTGGAGTGTGAGGTGAAGTTGCGACAACGCGACGAACTTCGCGAGGCGGTGCTTAAGGGGCTCGCCAACTAAGCACAGTCTATCTGTGTCTGAGCGTCTCATCTTCATTGATGGGACGCTCTTTTTCTATCTGATTTTCTGCTATGCTTTTCTTTGCATGAAAAAACGAATTTTTGGGGCATTTTTTGCTTTAGCGATTAGTGTATTTGCAATGCCTGCTTTCGCGGAAACGATCAATTCTTTCCACGTGGACGCGACGCTCAAATCCAATCGCCTGCTGACGGTGACGGAAACCATTAATTATGATTTTGGTGATGCCTCGCGGCATGGTCTCTTTCGTCTTATTCCAGAACGATATGCAAGAAACGGGGCAACCTATCGCCTTTGGCTTCATGTACTTGATGCGACCGTGGATGGGAAATCTGTTCAAACACAGGTATCGCATGAAGCAAATAATATTAAGGTAAGGCTCGGTAATCCAAAAATCTTGGTTACAGGAAAACATGTTTATACGATCACGTATGAAACAAATCGGGCGATCAATGATTTTCCTGATGAAGGAGAATCGGAACTCTATTGGAATATTACCGGAAATGGTTGGAGCGTACCTATTGAGAAAACTTCGACAACTTTTACCGGGCCGAATCATTCAAAGACGATTTGTTTTACAGGATTTGCCGGGAGCCAAGCGCAAGACTGTAAAATTACAGGCGGCGAATCTCAGACCGTTCAGGTTGAAGCCACGCGAGCCTTAGCTGCTGGCGAAGGTTTGACGCTGGCTATTCGTTTTCCTGCGGAAAATATTCAGCCGGTGTCGTTGTGGCAAAACATCGTGAACTTTCTTTTTGATAATGTCTGGGCCTTTATTCCGGTCATTGTTCTGATAGCCATGTTCAGTCTTTGGTGGCGTTTTGGAAAAGAGCCGAAGGGGACAGGTACAATCATCGCTCAATATGAAGCGCCGGAAGGATTAACGCCCGGACTTATGGCCGGCCTCCTTGATCAGCGCGTTTCCTTGCAGGCAATCACGGCAACGATTTTAGATTTAGGAAGGAGAAACTTTTTAAAAGTTGTTTTTGAAGATGAAGAAGCGGATAAAACCCGTTGGTTTAAAAAGAAACCTAAGTTTGTATTGAAAAAACTTCGTGAACCGGAGGGCCTGCTTCCTTATGAGCAGGAAATCTTCGACGGCTTATTCGCCAAGGAAGATGAAGTGGATATCACCGAGGCAAATTACCAGCTCGCGGCCGCTATTACAAAAGCGCGTAAAAAGCTTTTTGAAGAACTGCGAGATAGAGACCTTTTTGGGAAAAATCCAAGCCTCGTTCGAGGGCTTTGGCTTGTGTGGCCGGGCCTTGCGATATTCATGGCCTTCCCTTTCTTTCTCGATATTTACGGCCCACTCGCGCTTTTAGCCTTAGTCATATCCGGAGCAATCGTGGCGGGCTTTGGCTGGAATATGCCGAGGATGACGCAAAAAGGCGCGCTTATGCGTGAAAAAATAGAGGGCTTTAAACTCTATTTATCCGTTGCGGAAAAAGATCGCATTGCCTTTCACAATGCGCCGGAAAAACGTCCGGAACAATTTGGAGAATTATTGCCAGCAGCTATTGCATTTGGTGCCGAAGAACGCTGGGCAAAACACTTTGAAGGCCTTGATGTCCATCCAAGATATTTAGAGGGGCGGACACAGAATTGGTCAGCACTGAGCTATGTGGGCATGGTGGATTCATTCCATCAGGCATCAACCACAACCATGTATCGAACGCAAAGTTCGGCTGGCTCCGGCGGCTCCGGCTTTTCTTCCGGCGGCTCCGGCGGCGGTTTTGGCGGTGGCGGTGGTGGAAGTTGGTAGTACCACATCAGGAACGGAGAAAAACGTATTTATTCAATAAAATAGAAAGACGCGATCCAGGAGGATCGCGTCTTTTGGAAGAGTTGCTGTATGGAAAGAACTACTTGGACTTGTTGGGGAGTGGCGGCGGCTTCAAACTGCCACCGCGCTTCTTCGGCTTGGCCTCGGCCTTATCGTCGTATCCCTCGTCCTTCTCGGCGAGATCAGGGACATCTCCGACAAGGGTCTCGTCGCCTCCTCCGATGACGAGCTCAGGCCCATCATCATCGTCTTCGAGCATGAGAGGCCCTGCCTTCGGTGTGACAGGCGTAGGGATCTTGGGTGGCGGCGCAGACTCGGCTGGCTTCTCCGGAGAGGAGTCCTCCTCTGCCGGATGAGGCTCGGTGGCCACTTGTTCGGACTCGATCCAGTCGAACTTGTCGGCTGCCGCATCGAGCGCCTTGTGGAGCACATCCAGAGGCACATGCTTCACGAGCACGCTCGGAGGCGCGGCGTCCTCATCGAGGATGACATCTGCCGTGAGCATCACGCCTCGCTTACCCATGGTGTAGGCATGCATGAGGATCTTCGTCCTCAATTCGCTTGGCATGTAGTCGGCCATGAAGGCTTCGAGGCCGAAAGCCTCGACAAGGAACGACCACTTGCCGCTCCCTTCTCCGCCGAGACCCTCCTTGATCATGCTGCTCAGCGCATGCTCCATGAGCGCACGCTTCTTCTCGTCGGGCTTCCGCTCGAACCAGTGCGTATCGCGGACGAGACCCCAGACGGCCTTCTGATCGAGCACGCGGACAATCTCGTCGGCCGTCACGACCTCGAAGATCTGGTCAGCCGTGAGGTCCTTCGCTTCGAGTGCCTTGTCGAACAGGGTGGTGCAGGTCTGTCCATCGAGGTTCTTCGCCGTGGCCTCACCGAAGTGGAAGATCGCGCTGAGGAGCTTAGCCCGAGAGTCGGGCTCCTCCGTGTAGCCTTCGAAGATCTTCGAGGGCGGGTAGGTCTTGAGAAGGTCATCATTCGAGATGACCTCGGCCCTTCGGGCCTCCTGGATGAAGTTCGAGAGCCAACGCTCGTGGCTTTCGGTGAGTACGGAACCGCTCTGTTCTTTTTCTGTCATTGTCTTTCCTTTTCCAAAGGTGCGCCTACAGCTTTAAGAAAAATGCACATTTTGTCAATAGGAGTAGGGAATATTGACAAATGAACATAAAACAGTTTTGACAGGAGATATGCCTTCGTAAAAGAAGGGGGTATCCAGTAGGCGCTGCAAGAAAGGTAGAGCAATTAGAGCGACAAAGAGGCATCTGTTTTCGAGAGCCAACAACATTTCGCATTTTTCTTCCTCTGAACAGTGATGAGAAAATGGTGGTTTTTTCGTTTCGTTCATCAGCAGGGTCTGACGGTGAATCGACTGGTGGAAGAATCGAAAACGCGATTTGTTGAGCTCTACGTGAGCCACTCAGAGCGGGAACGCCTTGAGGCATAGGGAGATTTCTTTGCAGAAAATAGAGAGGTGATCCTCGGAACGAGGCAGTCAAACTTTTTATCTAAAGGATGCGCATATGGCGCATCCTTTTTTCGTTTCACAAAAACCCTCCGGAATTCCCGGAGGGTTTTTGATCTTTGCTGGGGCGGAACGGTAAGCCGAGTTCTGTCGCTCCAACATATCGCTGGAGGGATGACTATCTCTCTGGGACTTCATTTGCAGGAAGCCTCAAGCGAGCGACCATTGATCCGACGATTGTCGAATCGCTTGCTCTTGCACCGAAGAGGGTTTACCACGCTCCGCCGTTACCGACGGAGGAGCGATGTGGCAGAACATTGCTCCGAAACGAAGTCGGAGATAACCACCTCATCACACTTTTCACCTTTCTCTTCCTTCGCGTGAAGCTAGGGGAAGATAGTATTGTCTCTGTGGCACTTTCCCTGGGTTTACGCATAAACGTTGGGCACGTGTCCGTTCGTTGATTGACGCTATATCCCGGCGGCCGTTAGCCGCTCTTCTTGTCCGCTCTCTAGACGCAAAACGCTAGAGGCTTTGGGTGCTCGGACTTTCCTCTCCGACAGGATGTCGAAGCAGTCATCTGTCCTGCCCAAGCGATCGGAGAATAGCCTATTTTGCCTAAATTGTCAATGAGAATGGGCTGTCCCTATAGAGAAAACCTGCTACAATCAAAAGGATCATATGAAAAGGTGGATTCTCGCAGCTTTCATTTTTTTCGGCGTACTCGTCGGCGTTTGGTTTTGGTCTCTTGGAGCGCTTCCGGCAACTGTAACGTCCGTTACAACACTTGGAGAAATCATCGGCGAGGTACAGGTAAAGACTGCGGATGCAAGCTCTTTCGCTCCAGCGGCATTTGGAGAAGAGTTGCATGCTGGCGATACGGTAAAAACCGGATCAAACAGTTCTGCGGTGATTCAATTTTTCAACAAAGCAGAATCAAAGCTTGATGAAAATACAGAGTATACAATTCTTGAGTCAAGTGACGGGGGGGTAAACGGAGATGAACCCATGCAAGTTCGCGTGCGTTTGGAAGCGGGTCGCGTCTGGTCGCGCATTCTTCAGATATTCGATCTTGATGGACAGTTTGTAGCGGAAACAAGCGATGTCGTCGCTACGGTACGCGGAACATCATTCGACCTTGAAAAACTTCCTTCAGAAAAAACAAAACTCTGGGTCGCTGAATCCGTGGTGGACGCTTCTTCCGCTGGCAATGAAAACGCCGTTTTTGTTGCAGAGGGATATTCAGCTGAATTTGGAAAGGGATCATCTTCAACAACCGGAACACAGCGACTTGGGAACAGTATTGTTGAAAGCGATTGGTTTCACACAAACCGCGCTGCAGACAAAACTTTTCAGGACGACAATAGAAATCGCCTCACAGAATCTTTAGCACTTAATCGTGTTCCTAAAGCGGGTTTATTAAAGGATGTTGTTCGCTCTTCCGAGCTGCTGCGGGAAAGGCTTGCATCGCAAGCAAGTCGTGAAGCGTTAAAGCTACGATACCTGCTCCGAAAGCTCGCGATTATCCGTCGGGACGTTTTAGACGGGAATACGGGAGCGGCTCTTCGCGAGTACACGCGCTTTGAAAATACCATTCAAACAAAAGTGAAAAATACGGCAGACGCCAAACAGGTCCGAAAAGTTCTGGTGGAAGCGCATCGGCTATTTATTGATGTCCTGCCGGAGGATCCCGCCTATCGGTTAAAGCAGCAGCTTGAGGATCTCATCGTTCAATTGTCAGATGATTCCGAGAGTGAATTTACAGCGCGGTTTATTGGCGTGAAGGCGCGGCTTGATGAAAGCGCGCAGCTATTTGATGGAAATAATTTTTCCGCGGCGAAGAGCACGGCTCGCGTGGCAAAAACCGCGCTGGAGAATCTCTCCAGAGAGCTTCCGGTGGCGAAGATAGACGCCGGCGTTCAATCAAAGCTGATGCGTGTTTTACTCGCTTATCGCGTTCGAACGGAAGCGCTTTTACAGCGTATTCAAGAACAGAAAAAGAAAGCGCAAATGCCGGTGCTTCCGTCGCCGATTTTTGTTACAAGTACGGACATGTTGCTTTCAACAACAACAACAACAACAACCGAACCGCAAACGGGAGCTTGTCTTGCTTTGCGTGTATCGGCTTTACCAAACCCTGTTTCCATCGGAACGGAATCAATCATAACCGTGCAAGCCGTCTATGCAGATGGACATACAGCAGACATAACAAAAGATAGTTCAATCAAAACAATCGGTATGAGTGGAGCATTGCAGGGGAATGTGTTCATAGCGGCTCAGGCGGGTTCATCACATATTGAAGCGGCCGCTCCATGCGGACAAGAAACGCTTACCGGAAGTATGGACTTGCCGGTGAATGCTCCAAATCTTCCGGTATCGCTTGAAATTATTCCAAATCAAGGAACGCGTTCTTTTTTGCAGCCGATAAGCTTCCAGACGCGTGCACGGTATACGAGTGGAGATATAAGAGATGTAACAAAAGAAACTTCTTTTCAATCAAGTGATGAGAGAATGGGTATTCAAAACGGACCAATATTTACAACCTATCGCCTTCCAGGCGTCGTGCAGATTACGGGGACATTTACAGATCAGGGGGTAAGCGTTCAGGCGAGTGCGACATTAACCATTCAGACTCCATAATATGAAAAAGCGATATACATTAGACGCCTTGTTCATCGGCTTAGCCGCGGGACTTTTGGCGGCTCTCGGTCTCATGTTCGGGGTATTTGATGCTTGGAGCCATTCAACGACGGATCGCTTTTTTTTGCCACATGCAGCGGATCCGAAAACAGTTATCGTTGCAATTGATGATGCTTCGCTTGCGCGTATTGGGCGTTGGCCATGGGATCGAAGTGTTCAGGGAGACCTCGTCCAACGTCTCACAGAAGGTGGTGCAAAGGTTATTGCGCTTGATGTAAATTTCCCGGAAGTCTCAACCGCACAAGAAGATACAGCACTCGCACAAGCGATTAAAGATTCCGGGCGCGTCATACTGCCGCTTGAGCTTTTCTTGCAGCTCGATAATCAAAAGCTCACATTTGATGCTTCGAAAAGCGTTCAGCCTATTGCGGAGATTCAGCGCATGGCAAAGCGCATCGGTTTTTCCAATACGCCTCTTGATGCCGACGGCGTCGTACGCAGAGTCCCGTTAACCGTCTCCGGAAAAAGTGGCGGGACCGTAGAATCTTTTGCATATGCAGCCGCTGAGCTGGCCAATCGCGCGCCGGATAGAAACGAAATCCCAACAGATGCATTTGGACGCGTTATTGTGAATTTTCCGGGGAGCTCCGGAAAAGCATTTTCTTTTGTATCCGCAGCGGATGTTTTAGAAGGAAAGGCGGACATGTCCAAGTTTATCGGTGCAACGGTGTTTATCGGTGCAACGGCGGCGGATTTTCATGATGCGCAGAACACGGCTGTGTCTCGCAATCAGCCCATGAGCGGGATCGAGATTCACGCCTCATTGTATGACACACTGGTAAGTCGTCATTGGTTAATAGAGGTTCCAAGACTTTGGCAGGCCTTAGCCCTCCTATTAGCCGGATTACTTTTGGGGCTGGTTATTCCAAGATCGCGCGCACGCAGCGGAGCGCTTCTGACATGCTCCCTTTGGTTTGGCTGGGTACTGGCGGCCTTTCTTGCTTTTGATCGCGGCTGGATTCTCGACATTGTTTGGCCGACGCTGCTCATCATCTTTGCGTACGCGGCCTTGCTTCTTGAACGATGGATTTCCACGGAGCGTGAGCGCCGAAAAATTCGGAGCGCATTCAGCCAATACGTTTCCGTTAGCGTTGTTGAAGCCATCATGAAAAATATTGATCGGCTGAAGCTTGG
>Ga0210006_1001276_pt1 | contig 17603 bp, 14 predicted proteins | sample CryGey02umfilter_2_FD_185452 | JGI IMG/M metagenome (GOLD analysis project Ga0210006, IMG submission 185452) | Groundwater microbial communities from aquifer in Utah, USA - Crystal Geyser 4/10/14 0.2 um filter (SPAdes) (version 3) | ecosystem: Environmental > Aquatic > Deep subsurface >... | reverse complement strand
TAAGACTTGCATTATTTAAGTGGTCATTGTAGTATAATTAATAATCTGGATGTGATTTAATACGTTTTTACTATTTTTTATTATCATCTCTATTTTATCTCTTCGTTTTAGAAAATAAGATAGAGATCCACCCAAGGCGGACAAGTAAGGAGATGAATTGAGATAATTAATTTTTTTGGATTACAAAATTTTATCTCAATTTATTAGAAATATTTTTTATAAATAAAATAAGGATTAAAAAATAAACATTTAATTAAAATTAAAACATAACTATGCTTATCAAAAATATATCAGAACAAGTCGGTCAAGAAGCAGAAATCAAAGCTTGGGTTTACAACAAGCGTTCTTCTGGTTCTTTGGCTTTTTTGGAACTGCGTGATGGTACAGGATTTATTCAGGCTGTAGTTGCCAAAGACTCAGTGTCTGGTGACACTTGGTCTAATGCTGAAAAAGTAACTCAAGAATCTTCGGTAATTTTGCGTGGTGTTGTAAGTAAGCATCCCAAACAAGAAGGTGTTTTTGAACTTCAAGCAAACAATTTGGAAATAATAAATTTGTCGGCTGAGTATCCAATTTCCAACAAAGAACACGGTCCAGAATTTTTGCTGGAAAATCGTCACCTTTGGCTTAGATCAAAAAAACAATGGGCAATACTTCGCATTCGTGATACTGTTGAAACTGCTATCAATGAATATTTACATAGTGTAGATTTCATTCGTACTGATTCTCCAATTTTTACACCCAATGCTTGCGAAGGTACTACCACACTCTTTCCAGTACCATATTTTGACCTTGGTGAGGCTTTCCTTTCTCAATCTGGTCAATTGTATATAGAAGCGGCGATTGCTAGTGTTGGTCGTTGTTATGACTTCGGTCCAGTGTTTCGGGCTGAGAAATCTGTTACCAAAAGACATTTGACTGAATTTTGGATGATGGATGCTGAAGCAGCTTTTGTGGAGCATGAAGAAAATCTGAGCCTTCAAGAAGGACTGGTAAAAGCTATTGTCAAAAAATGTTTAGATAATTGCGTCCAAGAATTCGCTATTTTGGAAAGAAACACTGAACACTTAAAAAAAGTTTTGGAAAAACCTTTTACACGTTATACTTACGACGAAGCAATTGTGAAGTTGAATGAACTTGGTAGTGATATCAAACATGGTGAGGACTTGGGAAATGATGACGAGGGATTACTTACCAAAGATAGTGAAGTACCAGTATTTATTGAAAAATGGCCAAAGTCCATTAAGCCATTTTATATGAAGATTGATCCAGAGAATTCCTCTAGAGTTTTGAATGACGATCTGATTGGTATTGAAGGTTCTGGTGAATTGATTGGTGGTTCACAGCGTGAAGATAATTTTGATTTATTGTTAGAACGTATTCGTGAAGAACACTTGCCAGAAGCTGAATATTCTTGGTACACAGATTTGCGCAAATATGGCTCAGTCCCACACTCTGGTTTTGGAATTGGGGTGGAGCGGGCTGTGCGTTGGATGGCGGGTATTGAGCATATCCGTGAATGTATTCCTTTCCCAAGAATGGTGAATAGACTTAAACCATAAATATTTGTTTTAAATAGTTTTATATTAAAGAACGTTCTAGAGTCTCTAGCGCGTTTTTTATAATTATAAATTAGTAACTAATAATTATTAATTATTAATTATTAGTTACTAGTTTGTGTGTGGATATCATTGGATTGTTTTGTTACTATTTTTATGTATTTTATGTTATAATAAAGACAAGTTTTATAAACGGCTAACCAAAAAACATGAGTCGTTTTTTCCTAGCACAACTAAGCCAATTAAAAGGCTTTGCTAAAAAAATTTTACCACAAAGATTATCCCAGTATCATTACAGGGCGTTTTTTGTATTTTTGCTGGTAGTATTTTTTGGTTTGTCTACCAAGTATGTGCATGCTGGTTTCGTTGAATGGATAGTAGAAGCTATTTCTAGTATGCTATTGGCTTTGGCAAATATTGCTGTGGCTCTCACTATTTTTTTCTTACGTTATTTTATTACTCTTGCTAGTTACAACAATTATATAGATGTTAGTGTGGTCAAGCTCGGTTGGGTCATGGTCAGAGATGTGGCTAATATGTTTTTTGTCGTATTCTTGCTGATTATTGCTTTTGCTACTATTTTGGGTATAGAAAAATACGAATGGAAAAAAGGTCTGGTGAAGCTTATAATGATGGCTATACTTATCAACTTTAGTAATCTTATAGCTCAGATAATTATTGATGCTGCACATGTCTTCACTATTACTTTTTTGAATGCTGTGTCGGCTAGCGCTGGTGGCAATCTTATCAATATGTTTAGTATGGATAAGATTACTAGTCTAATCCAAGGTAAAAGTGTTGGCGACACTCTCCAATCTGCCACAACTTCTATTTTTGCAGCTTCTTTTGTAGCTTTTTTGTTTGCAGTGGGTACGGCTGTTGCTCTGGGTTCTTATCTTATTGTGATGGTTTTGCGAGTTGTAGTATTGTGGGCACTTATTATTTTGTCGCCTCTTGCCTATTTGTTGTCTGCTTTACCAAATGGAGAACAGTATGCCAAGAAATGGTGGTCAGAATTCACCAAGCATGTCATCGTGGCTCCAGTAATGGTCTTTTTTCTGTGGTTGTCATTTGCGACTTTGGGTACTGGACAAATTATGAGTGAGGTACAAACGGGAAGTACTATACCATTACAACAAAGTAGTGACGCTTTGTCAGTATCTCTTACTGATATTTCTACTTGGGAAAAAATGGCAAATTATATTTTGGCCTTGGTTTTTTTGATGATAGGTCTAAAAATGACCAAAGAAACAGGAGCAACTGGTTCTGGTTTGGCTGGAACAGCTGAAAATTTTATCAAAAAAGCTGGAACAATTGCCAGTGGTTACGCTACTGGTAGGTGGTTGGCTGGCAAAGGTTATGGACATGGTAAATCTTTATTAGGTAAGGGCCTAAGAGGTGTTGGTAAAGGTGTTGGTAAATATGTTTATCATAAGTCGGGTGCTTCTAGAGGTGTTGAAAGGGTAAAAGCTGCTTTGGCAGAGGGTAAAATGAACAGATTAAAACTAGGTACAGATATGGCAAAAAGATACGAAGAAAAAGCAAATGAATCTACAGGTGTTAAATCTGCTTTTAATAGGTTTATGTCATGGAGTAGTAATCCAGTACAAAGATCTCAAAAACAAGCTGAAGACTGGAAAAAAACAGCTGAGGCCTTCAAAGAAATTCAGGAAGAGTCTTATTCTACGAGTGATACAGTTGCTGGACAAAGAAAACAAAGAGCCTATACTGAAAGAGACGATGTCAAAGCCAAAGCTGCTGCAAAAGTACGTGAAAAACAAGAACAACAAAAAACACTTGTTTTAGCTATGCAATTAGAAATGGAGCAAATGTTGAAAGGGGAACATGAGGAACTAAATGCTCCTTTGAAAGCAAAGCTGGATAAAATAGAAGCTGAAAAACAGAGGGCATTAAAAGTGGCAGAACAAGAAGGAAAAGACGATGAAGGAAAGGATAAGCCTGGTAAATTTTTTACAGAAGAAGATGAAGTAAGAGAACTGGCTGAATTAGAATCTGAGTACAAAACAGGAGTGAATGACATTAACAGTGGTACTGATACAGATGATGAGAAAAAAACAAAACTAGCGACATTGAAAGCAAAATACGAAACAGATAAAGAGGCTACTGTAAACAAACTAGCTGTATCAGATGAACGTAAAAAAACAGTAACAGAATTATTTGATAAACAAATTGAACAAACTAAAGCTGAATATGTTCCAGATTTCGCCAAAATCAGGGATGCTCGTATTGAAAAAGTAAATGTTGAATTTGAGGAAAAAATAGACAATAATCCTAACATGACAAAAGAAGAAAGGAAAAAGCTAGAAAATACTAGAAATGATAGGATACAAGAGGTTGAGGCTAGTTATAAAATTGCTTCAGGTATAAAAGTAGACAAAGAAAAGATAAGAGCTAATGTTGATAAAGAATTTGAAGAAGAAGAAAAGAGGGTCAATAGTATGAAGGATGGAGATGATAAAAAAAAGGCTTTGGCAAAGATAGTAGCTGACAAATTGAAAGCTGTCAATGACGCTATAAACAAAACCTTCAATAAAGAGTTTAATTCAGCATTCAAAGAAGTTCTGTTGGATACTAGAAGTGACGAGTTATTTGAGAAAGTCGCTTCAAAAATGTCTAATGGTGATCCAGAGGCTACCAAAAAGAGAAAACGTGTTTTGAAACAAAATTATTCCACACAGGATCTGTGGAGATATAGTGAGTTTGTTACCAATGAAAAGAAAGTTGCTGCCAAATCTGGTGCTGGTGCTGAAGAATTGGGAAAAGCTACAAGACAAGGACAAGAGAGAGATGTCGCCTTTGCTAGAGACAAAGTCCGTGTCCAAAAAGGTGGTAAAGCAGTGTTTTCTCAACAAGTAGAAGATAAACATGAAAAAGAAAGACAAGAAGAATTGGCTCCGTTGAATTATCGTGAAATTACAAGTCAGGGTGCTGAATTGGCCAAGAAAATTCAAGAAAATATAACTAAAGGTTTGAAAATTGACCCTGCTATGCAAGCAGATCTTACTTCTATAGTTTCATCTGCCATGAGTAGAGGTTCTGAAGAAGGGGCACAAGCTATGGAAGGTATATTGGAAGCTATTGGTTTCAAGGAAAAAATAAGTTCAGGTGATATGCTTGGCCAACAGCGTAAATTCTTATCTACACTACTTGGTAGAAAAGTAGAAAAAAAAGATGGAGAAGATGAGTCTATCACAGTGAAGAAAGCTTTTGAAGAGTTGCAAGGTATACATGGAAAAGAAAAAACCAATGCCATGATGAAAAATCTAGATACGGCCACCAAAAGTGCTGGTGCTGATGGTCTACTGCACTCTATAGGTTTGTTTGATGACAAAAACTTGGATGAAAATGGAAGAGTAATTATGAAGATGCAAACAAGTTACAAAGGTTTTGAAGAAAGTAGAGAATATATGGCTCAAAGACAGAAACCTTCCAATTTAACAGGTCTAGATGGTATAGCCAATAAGACTATGGATGGAGAAATAACCATTAAGGTCGTTGGAGCAGATGGAAAAAGTACTGATAAAGTTGATCACTCAGCTAAAAAATCTGTCATAGAAACTTTGAATAATATCAAGGGTAATACTCAGCTTACTACAGCTTTCAAAACACAATTACAAAATTTGTTTGAAAGTGATAAAGTTGCTTTTGAAGATATACTAGGAGAATTATCAGAGGCATCTAGAGATGCTGTTACGAGGGAATTGAAAGGATATCCTAAAGATGTCTCATCAAAAAAAGAAAAAAAATCAAGTTCTTATTCTGGATCTAAAAAAACACCCAAAAAAGGTAGTGGTGGTGGTTTCAAAAAAGCTGTAGGGGATGCCTTTAAAGATTAATAAATTAGTTTATGTCATTTTATCCAATCAAAAATTTAACACCAGAAGAAAAAGATAAGTTACAAAATGATTTTGATGTTTTTTTTGCTACAGCTGAAGGTAGAGACAAAATGTGGGGAGAGTTGAAGACTGGTATTCAAAATTTGTCACATGAAGAAATGTATAGTTTTTATGATACTTATACTAAATGGTTTTCTGTGTTGGCTTGGAAAAAGTTTAGTAGCTTACCTTTTGACGATGCCCTGTTTTGTTTGAATAGAGTTTTGTTTTTTGGAGCAGTACAAAACCAAGATATGTGGCAATCTGTGATAGACTATTTGGGTTTGCATGCTATTGATGAAGATGATATGTCCAATAAATACCAACAAATAAAAGATGTTATTTTTAATTCTAGAGAGGTTATACGTATAAATACTGATAAGACTATATATAGAATCGCTGATTTGATAACTGATTTCAAAAAAATAAATTATAACAAAGATGATTTGTTTTTAGCAAATGTACTTTCTAATTTGGATGATTTTATAAAAGACCGTTTGAAGTTGTTGGGTCTAAATACTGAAGGAACAGATAATATGGTGGCAATTCTTAAGTCCCTTATAGATTTTTTGTTGGGTGTAGAAAAAAATAATATTTGGGATATGTTAGAATCAATAAATTATCCTCAAGAATATGAAAATTTGTTTGGTAATTCTGATGGTCAAAAAATAGATGATAGCACTATTTTGTTTGATGATCCAAATTTAGAAAAGGTAGACAAATTTATAGATGAAATTGTAGAAGAAAAAACTTCCACAGAAACATCTTCTATTGGATCTATCATACAACCACCAGAAAAATCTTCAACCAATTATCAAACAATAAAATCCCAACTAGAACAACAATTTTCCTATGATGAAGTCGGTGAATTGCAACCATTGGAAGAAGTCCTAGCTAGACTTTCACAACTAGCTGAAGAAAATAATGATGAAAAGATAGAAGAGCTCTATATGTTTGATGAAAATAAAGGAAAATTTGTCTGGAATGAAGAATTATTAAGTTAATATCAATATGGCTGATACCAAACAACCTACAATTTTGATCAAAAAAGCCGATGGTACGAGAGTGCGGGTGACTTTGGATGAATTCAAGAAAATGCGTGACGGTGGAATGGGGAAAGAGGAATGGGGAACCCCGAAAAACTTCGTTTCGGGGCAAGCGAGGAATGAGGAAAAAGATATTGATAAAACAAAAAATAACAAGGAACAAGATACAAACAAATTCCAAATTCCAAATTCCAAACCTATTGAAATTGAAAAAAAAGAAGAAGTACAAAAGCCATTAGTAGAGGATGAATTGATGGTGGAGACACCACATGAATTGACTATGACTTCTCCAGTGACAGATATCTTTATGGACGAAGCAGCGGCTAATTTTGAATGGAATGAGAAAGATAACAAATCTCTTTTGGAAGAAGATACCAAGGAAGTAGAGGATTTGAAAAAACAAGGCAAAGTCCATGTCGGTGGTCATGATTTGCAGGAACATATAAAAATGCCTAGTGTAGATATTGACGAAGATTTGAAAAATAGAGCAAAATCTCTAGTGATTTCTTGGAAAAAAGGTATCAGAAATGATAATCAGTTTTTGGATTATGCGATGAGAGATGTCAATCACGGTGGTTTGGGTCTGGATGAAGAACAAGCCAATAGATTTTTGACAAAATCCAAAGATTCCAAAGTAAATTTGGACAATTTGTTTGAGATTGTTTTTGAAAAGAAAGTCAAAAAAGAAGCAATGCTAGTAGAAAATATTCCAGAAAAAATTGAGTCAGTAGCCAAACCAAAAATTTTGGATATTCCTGTGGCATCTAGTGTAGAATTTAGTAAACCATACTCGCATACTGTCCCAGAATCTGTGGTTCAGGATGTGTCTTCTCCAGCATCTTCGGAAACAAAAACAACTGGACCAAAACAAGAGATAGCCAATTTTTCTTTGGTTGATTATCGTCGTCTAGCTCGTGATCCAAAGAAATGTGCTGATATGCTTTTTTCCAAATTCGTGGGTTGGAAGGCTGATTCTTTCTTATTGTATATGGATACTTTGGACGGCTGGAAAGGAAGTTTTTTGAATAAAATGTATGTGGATACTACTGTCGAAGCAATAAATAAAAAGATGTCAGTATTACAAGTTTTGCAAACCAAAGATCCAGCTAATTTCATTACTCTAGCAGAGTATGAAAGTTTGGTAGATATAAATAGTAAATTAGTAATTTAGTTATGCAACAGTTTGTAGTTCCACAATTTATTGATGTTGAAGATAAAATTATCGGTCCTATTACCACCAGACAATTTTTGATTATGCTTTCGACTGGTATTATCATCTTTTTGTTTTATCGTTTTGGTGATTTTACTTTATTTATTTTTTCTCTTGTTTTCTTTGGTGGTTTAGCTTTACTTTTTTCTTTTGTAAAAATAAATGGCCAAACATTTCATTATTTTGTCTTAAATATTATTCAGTCAGCCAAAAGACCATCATTGCGTATCTGGCACAAACATTACAGTAACAAAGAATTAGATTTTTTACGTAAAACAAAACCTATGGTAGTAGAATTGACTTTATCAAAAAAACAAGTCAAACGTAGAAAAATTAGAGATTTAGCTTTGCTGGTGAATACTGGTGGTTTTTATAATCCGGAAAATGATTTATAATATATAAAGAGAATTTATCAATTTATGAAAAATAAAAAAGCTGCAAAAAAAATTGCGAGCAAACCGAATACTCAAACCTATTTGGATATTGCCGAAATAAGAGATGAAGTGGTTGTCCTAAAAGATGGTACTCTTCGGGCTGTGCTTATTACCTCCAGTATCAATTTTTCTTTGAAATCAGAAGATGAACAAAATGGAACCATTTCTGCTTATGTCGGGTTTTTGAATTCTTTGGATTTCCCAGTACAGATTTGTGTGCAGTCTAGACGTCTGCAAATAAAACCATATCTAGAAAAATTAATTGCACAAGAAAAAAAACAAACTAATGAGCTTTTGCGTGTACAGACTGCGGATTATCGTTCATTTATTGAAGAATTGGTAGATATTGGTAAGATTATGACAAAAAAATATTATGTAATAGTATCTTATGATCCACTTTCCAACAAGAAAAAAAGTTTTTGGGCAAGATTCAAGGAAGTTATTAAGCCAGCTCTTACTTTACGTCTCAAAGATGACAGATTCAAACAACGTAAAGAAGACTTGGATTTACGCGTGAGACAAGTTTCTAGCGGCTTAGAAGGAATTGGTTTGCAAGTTGCCCAATTGGATACTCAGTCTTTAATTGAACTTTATTACAATACTTACAATCCAGATATTTCTTTTGCTGAACAATTGGGTGATGTAGATAAACTTCAATTGGAAGAAATGTAATTAAATTAAAAACTGGTGTCGAAGGATACGAAATACGAAAGGTACGAAATTACGAACAAAATCATTTTTATCTTTGATAAATATAGTTAAATAATAGACTAATAAACCAATAATCCAATTAACTAATTTATGCCTTTTAGACCTATTTATAATGGAAAATCTAGCAACAGTCCCAATGCTGTCAGCAAAGAAGATGAAGAGAAAAAGAAAATCAAAGAAGATATAATATCTCTGGAAGAAGAGCGGGTTTACCGTGAGGGTACTGTATCTATTCGAGATCTTATTGCTCCCTCAGCTTTCAAAGTAGAGTCTAATTTTTTGCAACTTGGTGACACTTTTTTGCGTACTATTTTTGTGACTAGTTACCCAAGATATATTAGTGTTGGTTGGAATGCTACTATTCTCAATTTGAATTTGAGTATGGATGTCAGTATGTTTTTTTACCCAGTAAACGCGGCTATAATTTTGAAACAATTGAAGAACAAAGTAGGAGCCTTACAAGCTCAACTTTCGGCTGATTCTGAAAAAGGTGCTGCTCGTGACCCACTTCGTGAGACTGCTTTACGGGATATTGAATCACTGCGTGATGATTTGACCCAAGGTACTGAGCATTTTTTTCAGTTTGCTTTTTATGTGACGCTTTATGCTTCTAGCAAAGAAGAATTGGAAAAAAATACTGATGATATCCACAATATTTTTGGTTCAAAATTAATTTATAGCAAACATGTTTTGTTTCAGGCTGAACAGGGTTTCAATTCTACTATACCATTAGGCACGGATGAGTTAGTTGTTTCTTTCAACATGAATTCTTCGCCGATTGCCGCTTCTTTCCCTTTTATTTCTTCTGAACTTACTAGCGATGATGGTATTCTTTATGGCATAAATAGACACAACAATAGTTTGGTTTTGTTTGATAGATTTTCTCTCCAAAATGCCAATATGGTAGTCTTTGCTACTTCTGGTGCAGGTAAATCCTATGCTGTCAAATTGGAAATTTTGCGTAGTCTGATGTTGGGGATAGATGTCATTGTCATTGATCCAGAAATGGAATATGCTCATCTTTCTGAAGCTGTCAATGGCACTTATGTCAATATTTCTTTGGCTTCTGAAAGTAAAGTTAATCCTTTTGATTTGCCTCGTCCTGTCGGACAACAAATTTCTACTGAAGATATTATTAGGAGTGCGATAATTACTATCAAAGGTTTATTACGTATTATGCTTGGTAATGTAACTTCTACCGAAGATTCTATTTTGGACAGAGCTTTACTTGAAACTTATGCCAAAAAAGATATTACTATCAATAGTGATTTGGCTACGGTAGAAGCTCCTGTGATGCAAGATTTGGTAGATGTCTTGTCAGGTATGGAAGGTGCTGATAATTTGGTTATCAGGTTAAAAAAATATACTGAGGGTACTTTTGCTGGACTATTCAATTCCCCAACCAATGTTAATACTAGTAATCAGTTGGTAGTATTTAGTGTGCGTGATTTGGAGGATGAATTACGACCAATGGCTATTTATACTTTGGTAAATTATATTTGGAATATTGTTCGTTCTGAGCGTAAGAAACGATTACTCATGATTGATGAGGCTTGGTGGCTGATGATGCACGAAGATAGTGCTAGATTTATGTATGCTCTGGTCAAACGTTGTCGTAAATATTTTTTGGGTGTAACAACGATTACTCAAGATGTCAACGACTTCTTGCGTTCGCCCTACGGACAGGCTATTGTCAACAACTCCGCAATGCAACTTTTGTTGAGACAATCCCCATCAGCAATTGATACTATTCAAAAGACTTTTATGTTGACTGAAGGTGAAAAATATTTACTTTTGGATAGTCCAGTGGGGCAAGGTATATTTTTCGCTGGTAATAAACATGTGGCTATTCAGATTGTGGCGTCTTATACCGAAGACCAATTGGTTACTTCCAATCCTCAACAACTTATGGATATAGAAAGAGCAAAGAAAGAATTTCAAGATCAAATGGATAGAGGAGAGGAAGGAAAAATTTAGTTGATGTATTCAGATTTATGGTTAAAGTATTTTGCATATTTAAATGTTTATTGTTGTATTGTAGTACTGACGTATTATCAATATGACAATATGACAATATAACAATGGAACAACAGCTTTTATAGAAAAAATGTTCACAAATTTCAAATTTATCTTATTTCTTAATTCTTATCACATATTTTCTATGTTTACACTCAGACAAAAAATTTTTATAATCTCTGGTATTGTGGTAGCTGTTTTACTTATTATTGTTTTATCTTTAATCTATATTAAACCCAAAACAAATAACAATAATACAACAGAAAATACTACTACCACGATAGATCAAAATGTTATTGATACGAATAATCCCAATGTAATATTCAATTCTAATAACAACCAAACTATTACCAAACCAGATGGAACTCCGGAAGAATTATTTGTCAAACAAATGGCTAGAATTTTTGTAGAAAGGTTTTTTACTTATTCCAATCAAAATAACAATGTTAATATTGAAGAATTAAAAAATAGTGTGACAGCTTCCATGTTAGTTTGGATGCATTCACAAGCCCCAGAAGCTAGTGTGGACTATAGTGGAGTTACTACTCATGTAATTAGCGCATCATTAGATGATTTTAGCAAAGATATTGGTACTGCCAAAGTAATGATTGGTGCTGAACAGTTAATTTCCAAGGATATAAATGGCAACACACAACAAACGAAAGAACAAAAAAAACTTGAGGTAGACTTTGAATTAGTGGGCTCTGATTGGAAAGTATCTGGAGTTTGGGATAGGACTTTAGCTAGTTAATTTATTTTTATGCCTTTGGGAGGAATATTGGATTATCTAAAAGATATTTTTTTTCCAGTGAGCTGTCTTAATTGTGCCAAAGAAGGTGGTTTTGTCTGTGAAGAATGTTTACAAACACTAGATTTGTCTGGTGTTTTTTGTTGTCCTATTTGTCACAAAAAAACTGAACTAGGTGATTATTGTGATACTTGCCAGCCACTTTTTATAGATGGAGAGATTGCTATTATCCAATATGATGAGAAAACTTTGATAGGGGAGATAATGCATAGTTTCAAATATCAATATGTTGAAGAATTGGAAAAAACAATTGAAAAAATGATCAAAGAATTTTTGCTTAAAAATAATTTAGCAACCTTTGATGTTATTACTTTTGTGCCACTGCATGGTCGGCGTTATGTGGAAAGAGGTTTCAACCAAGCCGAAAAAATAGCTTTAATTTTGGCTAAGTTGTGCAATAAACCAGCTATTAATTTATTAAAAAGAACGCGTTATACCAAACCACAGGCCAAGTTTAAACGTCAAGAGAGATTGGTTAATCTAAAAGATGCTTTTGAATTTTGTTACAAAAAAACAGATTTATCCGGAAAAAATATTTTGTTAGTTGATGATGTCTATACGACAGGCTCTACTATGCAAGAGTGCGCCAAAGTTTTGAAATCCAATCAAATTGGTAAGGTTGTTGGTTTTAGTTTGGCGAGAGGTTGAAAGAATTTTATTTTTTTCTAGCTAGTTTCAAAAAGAAAATCATAAGTAAAAAAGCTGTCAAGGACATAATAGGTATAGTCACATAACCAAATTCAAAGATATATAATTTAGTACAAGACACTGCTGTCAGTGAACTGTCACAGGCCAAAATTTGTGGTCCGCCATAATAGAGATAGTTTTGGTAAAAAGCAATTATAGCTCCTATAACAGATAATGCCAAACCATAGCTTGCTATTTTGAAATCTTTTTTGAAATAAGCCATACCCAAAATGATAGCTTGAGGGTAGATGAAGATTCTTTGCCACCAACATAGTGAGCATGGTTCAAAACCAACTATCTCAGAGTAATAAAGGCTAAGTAAAGTGGAAGATAGAGCTATAAGCCAAGCAAATAATAGAGAGTTTTTTTCTAGGGATTTTTTTATTTTGTCGTGTCCTTTTTGTAGCCAAAAATATAGAACTGCCAACACAAGAAAGATGTCGGCTATTATAGTGGCTAAGGCTAAAAGTTTGTTTATTATTTCTGACATATTTATTTGGGTAATTCACAAGAAGTTTTATCAGCCAGATCTTGTAATTCTATTTTTCCTGTTTGTTTGCTACCATCAGCAAAAATCCAAGTTGGATAACTTTCAATTTTTTGGTTAGTACAGACTGGCAACTGTCCATTGCTATCGGCTGTAGAACATTCTACATATGGTAAATATTTAGCGGATTTACCGAATTCTGCTTTTTGTTCTTTACAATGTGGACACCAGAAAGCACCATAAAAGGTCGCACCTTGTTTTTGTAAGCATTTGGCAAAATCATCAAGTTTGCCTGGTTTATTGTTTTGAATTGCCAAAGTATAAATTCCTGCAAAGGCTAAAATTACTACAATGACAATTACTACAATAGATTTTGTATTATTTTTTTTCATGTGGGTACTTAAAAGTTACCTATACATTATAGCAATAATAGATAGATAGTCAAATTTTTTATAAAAAACAATCCTAAATTTAGGATTGTTTTTGGCGGAGAGAGTGGGATTCGAACCCACGGTAGACTTGCATCCACAACAGTTTTCAAGACTGTCGCCTTAAACCACTCAGCCATCTCTCCATATCAACCTTTGACAGTTGACAATTGACATTTAACTTTTTGTTAATTGTCAGTTGTCAAAATTCAAATTTTTTATTAAATGTCTTTTCATAAAGGCTCTTCCCGAACCAGATTTTAAATATTTTTCAAAATTAAAAGCCAGGTTTTTATCAATAAAGATTGAACAAAAAATCATTTTTACCGGAAGAATATTTTTTGTCGCGGTTACTTGACCATCTTTATGCCTTTTTAAACGTTTTTGTATGTTGGACGTACAGCCAACGTATGTTTTATCATTTTTACATTTTAGTATGTAGACGAAAAACATAAAATAATTATTATATTCGTTCCCGCTTTCGCTCGTCTTTTTGCGGACCTTGTCCGCCAAAGCCGAGCTACAGCGAGGCGACGGCGGAGAAGGCGGGATTCGAACCCGCGTTCCGGTTTTACCCAGAAAACACATTAGCAGTGTGCCCCTTTCGGCCTCTCAGGCACCTCTCCCTTGTTGTCGTAAGGTATAATAACTATATTCGTTCCCGCTTTCGCTCGTCTTTTTGCGGACCTTGTCCGCCAAAGCCGAGCTACAGCGAGGCGACGGCGGAGAGACAGGGATTCGAACCCTGGGTCCCCTTGCGGAGACTGCAGTTTAGTAAACTGCCGCTATCGACCACTCAGCCATCTCTCCCTTTGATTACAAAAGCGTGATAATTGTATCTCAAATATAGGATATTGTCAATTTATTTGTTGTGACTATTTTTTGTTTTTTATCTAATATATCCAGTATATTTACTATTTACTTCTTTTTTGTTATAATTTAGCTAATTATGAACAACAAAAAAAATGATCATGGTTTTGCTATGATTTTGGAAAATATAAAAAATGACCCTATGGAAGTTGGGGCTGATTCTCTTAGTGCTAGTGATTTCAAAGATTGGGTAGAAGAGGGCAGTGGTGAGGGTAAATTGGCGGTAGATGTCGCTCAAAATGACACTCATATTTTTGTGGTTACAACTATGGCAGGAGCTAGGCCGGACAAAATAGAAGTTTTGGTACACAATGATTTGTTGACTATACGTGGTACCAGATATTCTCCACTTGAAAATGAACATGATATAGAATACTATTATGAGGAATGTTTTTGGGGTGTGTTTTCTCGTACGATAGTTTTGCCAGTGGATGTCAAAGGAGATTTGGCACAGGCCAAGTTTCAAAATGGTGTTTTATTTATTTCTATTCCAAAACAAAAAAAAGATAATAAAATTTCTATTGAAATAATAGATGATTAAGTATTTATATATCAGTATGTTTAAGAATTTTTTTAATGCTGAACACGTAAAATTAGTTAATTTTTCTTGGCGACGTGTTTGGGTTGTGGTGGCTGTATTTGTGGTTATAATTATGATTTTTTTGACCAGTACTTTTGTTTATGCACATAATTATAAGGACAAAGTATTGCCAGGTGTTTATCTTGGTGGTGTACATATTGGAGGTATGGATAAGACGACTTTGTCTAGTTATTTGAAAGATATGGATAGCAAATTGTTGAATGAAGGAATACACTTTAGTTTTTCTTTAGAAAATGAAAACAAAGATTTTGTGCTTCACCCAAGTATTTTGAGTGGGGACGATGCTAGAGATTTAATTCAAATCAATGTTGATGATGAAGTAAATTATTTGTTAGCCTATCGTAAAAATAATAATTTGCTTTCCGACACTGTCTCAGCAATTTTGGTAAGAATAAGCAAACCAAATTTAAGTTTGGAACACGTTATTTTGGATAAGAGTGGTATATTTGATCAAATACATAGTTATTTGGCTGGTTATATTACTGAGCCAATTGATGCTTCAGTAAAAATAAAATCTGTAAAGCCACTTGATTATGAAATAGTTTCTTCAACTCCAGGATTTTCTTTTGATTATGATATGGTGAGTGGACAAATTTTGAAATCCTGGTCAAATCTACAAGTTCCTTATATCAAAATTATTTCGGCTGTAAAATTACCAAAGGTAAATGAAGAGGATGTCTCAAAAATTGTTAATCGTTTACAAAATGTTTTTGACGCTGGTCCACTGACTATATCTTATGTTGATCCTTATACTACTTTAAAACGTACCTGGTCTATTACGGCGGATATGATATCAGATTGGTTGGAAATACAGAAGGATGATAATAATAATTTTGTTTTTGTTTTGAATACAGCTTCAACTACAGATTTTTTGGCTAACCAAATTGGCCCAGAAGTAAATGTCCAAGCTGAAGATGCCAAGTTTCAAATAGGCGCTAATGGTAAGGTCAACGAATTTAGTGGCTCAAGGCCAGGAGTTACTGTAGATACAGACGCTACTTTGCAAGCTATCAATGAAGCTTTTACGGCCAGAACTTTGCACGATGAGGGGATTATCAAAAATGTAAATTTGATAAACAAACAAACTGAACCAAAAGTAAAAACAGAAGATGTCAATGATTTGGGTATCTCAGAGATAATTGGTGTTGGTCATTCCAAATTTACAGGAAGTCCTTCTAATCGTATCAAAAATTTAAAGCATGCTGTCTTTGATAAATTAGATGGTTTGCTTATTAAGCCTGATGAAAATTTTTCTTTAGTACAAACTTTGGAGCCTTTTACTATTGCAGATGGTTATTATCCAGAATTAGTCATAAAAGGTGATCAGGAATTACCAGAAGTTGCTGGTGGGCTTTGTCAAGTTGGTACAACGATGTTTAGGGGAGCTATGAATTCTGGACTAAAGATTACTGAAAGACAAAATCATTCTTTGGTTGTTTCTTATTATAATGATTTGACCAATGGTAACCCTGGGACTGATGCCACTATTTATGGTCCTCACCCTGACTTTAGATTTCTCAATGATACTGGACATTATATTTTGCTAACTGTAGAAATGAATACTAAGACTTCTGATTTGTATATTTATTTTTGGGGGACTAGCGATGGTAGAAAAGGATCATATTCTTTACCAATAGTTTCAAGGTGGATACCGGCACCAACAGGTTTGCAAAATATAGAAACCACTGGTCTACCTCCAGGAAAGACGACTTGTCAGCCAAAGTTCAATGGAGCAGAAGCTTCTTTTACTTATACCCGTATTTTGGCTGATGGTACCAAAGAGAGTAGGGTTTTTGAAAGTTATTATAGGCCTTTGTCTAAGATATGTTTGACAGGTATAGACCCAAATAAACCTGCAGAAGAGGTGCCACCCGTTGATGTTTATGGCTCTACTGGTCCAATTGATACAAGTAGTACTACCCAAAATATTGGATCCCCACTTGATAACAATGACCCTGTAATCAATTAGTTTGTGGATATTTTTAGTACAAAAATGGCTTATTTTAGCCATTTTTTTGTTTATTGACATTATTACTCTTGACAAGAGTGTCTATTTGTGGTATGATAGCAAGTCGTATTTATTGAGGCACAACCTAGATAGAGAGATACAAAGTAATAATAATTATAGATTTTGAAACTAATTTGTGCTAGTAACTACGATTCTAGGATCTAGAGTAAGTATATATTTGAGAATATTATTAAGTATATATTACCCTGTATCCATCCCGATTTCATCGGGACATAACTTGTTTTACAGTTTGCGGGGCAGGACAAGGATATAGAGATGTGAGTTTTTGAAAAATATTTTGTTTTCAAAAATGTACGTCCCTGTATCCACGACCCACACTACGCTCTTGTTCCACCGAGCTTCGTGGGGCAGGACAAGGATATAAGTAAGTGTTTATTTTAAACAATATTTATTGTTTGAAAGTAAGTATTTACCTGTATCCACGACCCACACTACACTCTTGTTTCACAGAGCTTCGTGGGGCGGGACAAGGATATAAGTAAGTATTTATTTTATACAATAACAATTGTGAAAAAGTAAGTACCTACCTGTATCCACGACAAGCATGGGGATGTGTTATAGGCTTGAGCAGGCTCCGGCTCGCTGTTGACCTAAAACACATCTTCTTGGATCAGGTAAGGACACAATTCCTTAATCTTTTAAATGACTCCTCTATACTTAATTGTATAGGGGAGTTTTTTTGAAAAAAAGCTTGAAATGCTTGTCAGCCAAAGGCTGATCCGCCTAGGGCGGAAAAAGCCAAAAAGGCTGGAGAGGCTATAAAAAATATAATTTTCAATATACAAATAACAATTTAACAATGGAACAATGGGGCAATGGAA
>Ga0210006_1001273_pt1 | contig 17626 bp, 15 predicted proteins | sample CryGey02umfilter_2_FD_185452 | JGI IMG/M metagenome (GOLD analysis project Ga0210006, IMG submission 185452) | Groundwater microbial communities from aquifer in Utah, USA - Crystal Geyser 4/10/14 0.2 um filter (SPAdes) (version 3) | ecosystem: Environmental > Aquatic > Deep subsurface >... | reverse complement strand
TCAGCGATTAGATTTCTGAGATTGGGATCGTCGAAAGTCATATTTTTGGAAAAGGAAACCTCTTCCGGGACGATCTTTCCTAGCATCACGCCATGCTCACGAAGTTTTTGGGTAAGAGTACGAGTGTCGATGCACTGAATGGCTGGAATTTTGTGATGTTTTAAAAAATCCGCCAGACTTTTTTCGGCCTTCCAATGGGAATGTTCCTGACAATATTCACTGACGATCAATGCTTGAATGTGGATCTTTCCGCTTTCCAGATGATCACTCAATTGAGCCTGGATAGATTCTGACGGAACGCCATAATTTCCGACCAACGGATACGTGAGTACTAAAATCTGACCCGAGTAGGATGGATCGGTCAAACTTTCGGGGTACCCCACCATACCGGTGTTGAACACCACTTCTCCATCGACAAAAAAAGCTTCTTTTTTTGGCCAATAACCGAATGACTCGCCTTTATAGTGTGAGCCATCTTTGAGAATGAGTTGGAGATTCATGATTTTTATTAAATGGGAATTGTGGAAACTGTGGAAATCAACACCACCTCACACATCCTACGCATCTCGCAAATCCTCCAAATCCCTCGATTGTTTTAAATCCACCACTTTTAACTGCAATTTCTTATTGCCATTCCACTCATTGATTTCCATGTTGAAGGCGATGTCATAACTCAGGTTCGAATCAATTTTATCAAGATATTTTCCAAAACGAAAGGCGATTGCGGGAAGCGTTTTCTCGCCACACCGGATGGGAAACTGGAGATGTTCGCCTTGCCCGCCGACAGGACGGATAGAAAGTATTTTGATGTTTTTCATCATGAGCATTGGTTCCGGATTCCCCTGACCGAAAGGCTCACAATGGCTGAGATTGTCACAGGCCTCCATGGTCATTTCATGCGGTTGAATTTCACAATCGATAGAAAGAACACTGTCAAAATTATCGGGATTGATTTGTTTTTCGGCCGCGACATTAATGCGATTTAGGAATGATTCAAAGTTTTTTCCGGGCAATGTGAATCCGCCCGCCATTTTGTGCCCCCCAAAAGCGGTAAAAAGATCGTTGGCCTCTTCGCGTAAAAACTGAGTGATGTCAAAATCATTCACACTGCGACAGGAGGCCACAAATTCATCCTCTTTTTCCTGCATGATGATGGCGGGGCGATTGAATTCTTCCGCGATTCTACCTGCAATTAGCCCCAATAAACCCGCCTTCCATTCTGCATCCCATAAGATGATGATGTTGGGTATTTTAGCTTGCTCCCGAAGCCCTTCGATGGCCTTTTTGAGATGGAGTTCCACAATTTTGCGACGCAAGTCGTTGAGCTGACTCAGGAGTTCCGCCTTATTCAGGTTTCCTAAAATCAATTCAAGGGCATGATCCGGTCTGTCGAGCCTTCCCGCGGCGTTGATGCGTGGGCCTATTTGGAAGCCGATGGTAGTGCTGGTGATTTTTTTGGTCTCGATCCCCGCGCTTTCTAACAGTGCCATTATTCCCAAATTGTCGCTGGCCATCAGACTTTTAAGCCCGTATTTGACCAGAACACGATTTTCATCCGTCAAAGGCATACAATCCCCCACTACTCCCAACGCTACAATGCCCAGCTGCCGATGGAGGTAATCTTTTCTCTCGGCATCTTCCATAAGATCTTTTGACAAAGCGATGACGAGTTTGTAGGCAATGGTGGAACCGCAGATATCCCGGTTGGGATAGTGACATTCTTTTTGATGAGGATTGATGATGGCATAAGCGGGCGGTAATTCTTCGGGGATGGTGTGATGATCCGTTACAATGACCGTCATGCCCAATGTGTTTGCCAAAGTGACTTCATGCAGGTTGCTCGTTCCGCAATCCACGGTAATGATGAGCCCAATGCCCTCGTTTTTGAAACGCTGAATGAAATACTTCTTTAATCCATAGCCGTCTTCTTCGCGATTGGGCAGGGTGTAGCGGACATCTGCTCCTATTTTTTTAAGAAAACCAAAAAGCAACGCGGTTGCCGTAATGCCGTCAATATCGTAATCCCCAAAAATCATGATGGGTTCTTTGTTTTGAACCGCCTGTTTTATGCGCTCTATCGCCTTTGCCATGTCTTTTAATAAAAAGGGGTCGTGAATCACTTCCAAACCACCTTTAAAAAAAACTTCACGTTTTTCATCCGTATTGATGTGACGATTGAACAGAATTTTCTCCATCAAATTCAAGCCTTCATTTTCATTCTGAATGATCCATTTTTTCCCTGATAAGCTCATGATTTTTTATTTAGATTCGGCATTGTATAATAGCGCGCTGGTGACAGTTTTGCAAACAAATGGGCAATCTGTTGCCAAAAAACAGCTGAAAATAGCGATTTAACGCTTGTTTTTTTGGTGATTTTTTGGTATAATATATAGATTTATTTATGGGATTGTTGTCTGCCGTTTGTGCGAGAATACTCACCCTAGACACCCGAAAAATCTTTTATGAAAGTACAGGCTACTGAAAAAATCATCGAAAAAACCACAGAAAATCCAGGCACCTTCTATTCTGTAATGACTTTTTTGGGAGCGCATTGGCTCACCATCATACTGACTGTGATTGGGGTATGGTATTTTTTGAAATATTTGGTCCGTATCCTGCGTTTTATACACATGCACCATCTTTCCAAAAGATTGGTTTATCTTAAAATCACCCTACCCCGCAGTGACTCAAAAATTGATCAGGAAAAACGCACGGAAAAAGACTTTAAGGAAAAAGTGGCGATCATGTCGCAGTTGTATCGTGCTTTATATGAAATTCGGGAATTGAATTTATGGAATTTGATCAAAACAAAAGTATGGCAGGCGGATAATATTTCGTTTGAGCTGGTTTTGCAAAATCAACAACTTGATTTTTACGTCGCGGTCGATCGGAATTATCAAAATATCATTGAGAAACAAATCACCACGTTTTATAAAGACGCGGAGGTAGAAATCACACGAGAGCCGTACTCTTTTTTTACGGAAAATAAAGTGATGCGCGGTTATTTTTTGTACACCAAGCGACCATTTTGGTACCCCATTCAGACATTTAAAGAGCTGGAACAGGATCCATTGAATGATCTGGCGAATGTGCTTTCTAAATTGGAACCGAATGAAAAAGCGGTCATTCAGATGATTGTTAATCCTGTGACGAACGAAAAATGGCGCAAAAAAACAGAAGATATAGGAACGCGTCTTTACAAAAAACAACGCGCGCCCATTCGTATTCCGATTCCGATTATTGGCCCCATTCTTGGGTTTTTGATCAACTCTTTTAATTTTATGCGAGGAGGCAGTAAAACCAATGCTCCCGGTGCCAGTGGAGGCGACTCGTATATCCGTATGCTGGGGCCACAAGAAGACGCCTTAAAAAAAGTGGGGGAAAAGGCGGGACAAGTCGGATTCGATACTTCCCTTCGTATTGTCGGCTTGGCGGATACGGAAGAACGGGCAACCATGATTACGGATAATTTAAATGTCGCTTTCAGCATTTATCACAATGCTTACCTCAACTGGTTTCAGAGCCGTCGTATCGTCCCCTTTAACTTCATCAGCAACCCTTTGATGAAATATCTTTTTGAACATCGCATACCGGGAACTTTTCATAGGCAATCGCTCTTTGCTCAGGATGAATTGGCTTCGATCATTCACTTTCCGGACTCACGTTACAATCCGGTTCCGGTCATTAAATGGCTGCAATACAAAGTACTTCCACCGCCGATCGAATTGCCTCCCGATGGGGTGATTATTGGCCGCAATACCTTCCGCGGACAGAGTAAAGATGTTCGCATTCTGCGTGATGACCGCACACGACATCAATATATCATCGGTAAATCCGGTACCGGTAAATCCGTGTTGTTGAATTACCAAGCGCGCCAGGATATCGCGAATGGGGATGGGATGTGTTTGGTGGATCCACACGGAGATCTTGCGGAAGATACGCTGAGAACGGTGCCAAAAGAACGTGCCAAGGATATTGTTTATTTTGATCCGGCCGATACGGAAAGACCGATGGGATTGAATCTTTTGGAGGCGCATACGCCGGATGAAAAAGATCGCGCCTCTTTGGACGCAATGGAAATATTCATCAAAATTTTCGGAGATGAAATTTTCGGTCCCCGTATTCAGCATTATTTTCGCAATGCCTGCTTGACACTGATGGATGATGAAGAGGAAGGCGCGACGCTAATTGATGTTCCCCGTATATTTGTGGATGATGAATTCCGAAAATACAAAGTGGGAAAAACCAACAACTCAGTCGTGCGCTCCTTTTGGGAGCATGAATTCGCCAACACCGGCGCACGGGAAAAGGAGGAAATGATTCCGTATTTCAGTTCAAAATTCGGTCCGTTTATTACAAACACGACCATGCGTAATATCATCGGTCAGGCGAAAAGCGCGTTTAATATCCGTGAAATCATGGATCATCAAAAAATCCTGGTGGTCAATCTTTCCAAAGGTAAAATCGGGGATGTGAACGCCCAACTTTTGGGACTGATTTTTGTGAATAAAATCAACATGGCCGCCATGAGTCGTCAGGATATGCCGAAGGCCGAACGTAAAGATTTCTATTTGTATGTGGATGAATTCCAAAATTTCGCGACGGATACGTTTGCTTCCATTCTTTCGGAAGCGCGAAAATACCGCCTCTCCTTGATCATGGCTCATCAGTACATCGCTCAGTTGACCAAAACACCCACCGGTCATGATGATACCCGTGTTCGAGACGCCGTATTTGGTAACGTGGGCACAATGCTCAGTTTTAAAGTGGGTGCCGAAGACGCGGAATATTTAGCAAAAGAATACGCGCCGGATCTTTCGGAACAAGACATTATCGGGATCGCGAATTACAAAGCTTATATCAAGTTGAATATTCATAATACGACATCACGACCGTTTTCAATCGAAACGATTTGGGATCCAAGCGGCAACGATAAAATGGCGGAGGTTCTCAAAAAATACTCCCGCATGAAATACGGTCGCAAAAAAGTTTTTGTGGACCAGGAAATTGAGGCGAGATTGGGAATTGCGTAAATGTGGCATTTTAAAAGAATCCCTGATGTCAGCACTCTTGTTGACGAGTGTTTTTTCGACTTTTCAATTTCCTTTTTCTGAATCAAAATGATACAATTGATCATGTCCTCTAATTTTAAATTATGTTGAAGATCTTTAAAAAAGGCGTGGTGATTTTTTTGGTGGCGTTTCTTTTTTACACCCCCATTTCTTACGCGGATACTACAGTGAGTGATGTTATAACTATCGAAGTTTTTGAACGACAGGACTGCGTTCATTGTCAGGCCGAACGGGCATTTTTGGATGGCCTGCAGGAAACGCGACGTGATTTGGTCATTATTTATCACGATATAGCGGAACCCGATCACAAGGCGCATTTTCTTGAACTAACGGAACTGGAAAAAATACCAAAGGTAACTCCACTCACTCTGATTAACGGCGTGTTGGTTCAGGGGTTTGACTCCCCCGGAACCACCGGAAAGAAAATGGAACAATTGATTGAGAGGGCCAAAGGGCAAAAACAATATTCATTCGACGAATTCATCGCGGCAGGAGGAAGTAAGGAGGTGATCAATGCAGAGGGGGTTTGTGACAGTGAAGGAAATCCCACGGAATGCAAAGTGGAAGACTCTGAATACTGGGTAGATGTTCCTTTTGTCGGCCCCGTGGATGTGGCTCAATACTCGTTGCCTATTCTCTCGTTGATCTTGGGGTTTGTGGATGGATTCAACCCCTGTGCCATGTGGGTCTTGGTGATGTTTCTGACGATTTTAATGGAGGCTGGATCCCGCCGCCGTATGTTTGAGATGGCCGGTCTGTTCATTTTTGCGGAGGCTGTGATGTATTACCTGATACTGAATGTGTGGATGACCACTTGGGATTTTGTGGGAATGGACAGCATTGTTACCCCTCTTGTGGGAACGGTGTCTGTCATCGCGGGAAGTTGGTTTTTGTATTTGTTTTATAAATCGGATACGACTTGCAAGGTGGGTAGCCTTGCAACAAAACGCAAAACTATCGAGAAAATCAAAGAATACGCCTCCTCTCCGATGACGATCTTTGTCGCTCTGGGAATTTTGGGGCTCGCATTCTCGGTGAATATCATTGAATTCGCGTGCTCAATCGGAATCCCACAGACCTTTACAAAGATTCTGGATCTTAACGCACTGAGCTGGGCCGCAAAACAGGGGTATAATCTTCTTTATATTTTCATGTACATGATTGACGACTTGGTGATTTTTGCCATCGCGCTTTACGGCTTTGATAAAATAGGATTGGCCACTCATAAATACACTCGTGCCTCTCATCTGATCGGTGGAGCGCTCATGGTGATTTTAGGGTTCATTCTTCTCTTCGCGCCCACTTTACTGATTCTGTCGTAGCCGATGTAGCCCACACAACTTGTCACCTGAATTCACTTACGGTATAGTGAAAAAGTCTATTTTTTAATGCACTTTTTATGGGAGATAAAAATCAAAAAATCACTTCATTCACTCTTGCTCTTGCTTTACTGGCATTAACCATCGCGTTATTCAGCCTATTGGGTGGGCAAAACAAGGTGGATGATACGACATTCAACGGACGTGTTGAAAAAGGAATTGAAGCTTTTATCCAAAAACAACAAGAAGCGGCTGCTCCTCAGGCAAAACGCGTGGCTGAAGCGGTAAAAAACACTATCGAGGATGATGACGCAATGGAGGGGGATAAAAATGCCCCCGTTACACTGATTGAATTTTCGGATTATGAGTGTCCTTTTTGCGGCCGTTTTTTCAGTGAAACCCTTCCTCAAATTACAAAAAAATACATCGATTCAGGTAAGGTGAAAATGGTGTATCGGGATTTTCCCTTAGGATTCCACGCGAATGCCCGTCCCGCGGCTATAGCCTCCAATTGCGCCCGCGAGCAAGGAGGGGACAAGACTTATTTTCTTTATCATAATTTGCTCTACGGCAACCAACAGGATTTGAGTGAAGAAGCACTTCAAAAATATGCCGCGGATCTCAATTTGGATGCGAACAAATTCGCTTCATGTCTCACGAGCGGTAAATTTGACGCGGAAATTGATGCCGACTCGGCTGATGGTCAGGCTTCCGGTATAAGCGGAACTCCCGCCTTTCTGATGCTGGTTAAAAAAGATGAATCTAAAGTCGATTCATTAAAAGCGATGGAATTGAGTCAGAACGGCGAATATATTATTCAGTACATCGAAACAGAGGATGGAAAACGCATGGGATTAAGGATCAGTGGCGCACACCCCTACAGCACGTTTGAGAAGGCGATTGAAATTGGGTTATAACAATAAAAACAAAACCGATAATGGGACATTCCTGTTATCGGTTTTTTGTTGAGTAAAAATATGTAATAACTCGTGTATCTGTGTTACAATCACCCCATAAAAATGAAACATAAAAGTATAAAATTCGGCCTGATTGGTGTTGTGTTGGTAGTGGGGTGTTTGATGAACGCGCCTTTTTCTTCTGCCAGTGAACCGCTACAACGCCATATCACATTCACCTCGCTGGGAGAAGAATGGATTTCGCCTATTCTTACATTTGAGGAACCGTTTAACGCGCTGAGCGTTATGATGGAAAGCGAAACAAAAATGGAATTTGAAGTTAATTTTTCTCCGGAGCGATCGGATACGTGGGAACCCGCGGAAGCGCATGATGATGGATTTGGCACAGACGTGTTGCTTTTTACCAAAACCACACAAGCCGTTCAATTCAAAAAAACGGCAGAACCGGGTGAGCGTGCTTTTGAAATCGACGTGAATGTTTTTACGGGTCTTCTGGATCCCCCCTCATTAACCCCCCTCGCGATTGGCTCCGCATTTTCCGGGGAAAGTCAGTTGCTTGCCAGCTCAATGACGGTTCAATCCACCGCTTTTTCAGTCATTACACGATCGAAATGGGGAGCAGATGAAACCATGCGTTATTGGAATCCCGATGCAACTCAGCAGGACACGGAAGATTCTGAAAAGGAATATGCGGATCCCTGTGGGGGAAATGGAGTTCCAATATCCAAAGTACTTAAACTCAGTCCATCGGGAGATCCTCTGATTTGGCCACTGCAATACACGGATTCCATTCAAAAATTCATCATTCATCATACGGATTCGGAAATCCGGGACGTGGATGGGGACAATCAGGTGAATAGCCGAGATTACAAAGCGATCGTTCGTGCGATTCATCAGTTCCATACCGTCACGCGTGGCTGGGGAGACATCGGTTACAATTATATTATCGATCCCTTGGGGAATATTTATGAAGGCCGTTTTGGGGGAGACAAGGTGGTGGGGGCGCACGCCTTATGTCACAACGCCGGTACGGTGGGAATCGCGATCATAGGAAATTACGAAAACAATGATGTTCCCGAACCGGCCATGCAAGCAGTCATTGCCTTGATTGCCAAAAAGGCGCAACAATACAACCTGGATCCGAGGGGTGGCAATGTTTTCCATGGAAAACAGATGGCCAATATTCTTGGTCACCGAGATGTGCGTGCCACTGCCTGCCCCGGCAACAAATTGTATGGATTGCTCGGTTATATCCGGGAAAGGGCAGATCTGATTATGCGGGGGGGTAGTTTTAATCAGGATTTTGATCTGACCACTTTGGATTACAATGCCGATCTGCAAACAGAAGTGGGTAATTTTGTTTTTAAGCCGAATGAAAAAAAGGCGCTCACTTTGAATTTTAAGAATACAGGTAAAAAGGCATGGGACGAAAACACCTGGCTCCATGTGGCACTGAATAACAATCCGAATGCCCGTGTGATATCGGTTTTACCGGATAAAACTTTTGTGGCGGCTAATATGGAGCAAAAAAGTGTTCAACCCGGGCAGACGGGAACGTTTACGGTGGAACTGGAAGCGGGATATGCAGCCGGCAGTTATACGTTTGATGTGTCCCCCGTGGTGAACGGTCGTTACAAAATTTCACGCGCGACCACTTCTTTAGCCTTCCGCGTTCAGGAGCCGGACTTTAGTTACGCTGTGGTACGGGACGATTTGCCAAAAAATATTATTTTCCGTGGCCAAAAATTGGAAGCGTGGATTGAATTAAAAAATACCGGTAATGTGACCTGGACCAATTATGGAGCGCATCAAATCACGTTGGGAACAGAGAGTCCCCGGGACAGGAAAAGTATTTTGGTGAAAGAAAATCCTTCTCGTCTCGGTTATCTTTTAGAAAGTGAAGTTCCGCCCGGCAAAACAGGACGGTTTGTGATGGCACTGGAAATACCCGCCATTGGAAAAAGGAAGGTGATTGAACGTTTTTCACCCGTTATCGAGGGAGTACATTGGCTGGAAAACAAGGGGCTCGGCTTTGAGGCGGAGGTAAAGATTCCCCGTCATCGTGCCATCGTGACTCAGAAAGATAATTTGAGTGATGTTCTTCCCGGAGAAATACGAAAAGTTCATGTTCAGATGGAAAATAGAGGGGATCTTCCGTGGGATCCGGAAAATATGAGCATTACCTTACTGGGTCGTGGAATCAAAGTATTCAAGACCCGTTTGGTGCCGGAAAAAACGGTTAAAAACGGAGAAAAAGCGGACTTTGAATTTTGGATTCAGGCACCTTACGCTACAGGAGAAAGCACTATTTTCCTGCGTCCCACCTTCAACCGTTCTCCGATCAGCGGGGGAACCATTCGATTCCTTGTCACGATTCCGAAATCCCGCTTGCGCGCGCAAGCGGTGGAACAATCCGACAGGAGTGTGACCGTAAGACCCAACGAAGAAAAAGAGGTGACCGTTCAATTTAAAAATATCGGCAATACCATGTGGGTGAACAATGGGCCAAACGCGATTTATCTAGCTCCTTCCAATCCGCAGGATCGAATGAGCGATCTTTATTATCCCAGTGAATGGATGAGCCGTTTCCGTACCACGTCCATGAAAGAAGCGCAAGTAAAACCAGGTGAAATCGGGACATTTACGTTTAAAATTCGACCGACGAAAACGGGGGTTAAAAAGGAATATTTTCAATTGGTTGTGGAAAAAGTAGGATGGATAACGAGCGGTTCTGTCCGATGGGATTTTCGTATTTTTGGCGAAACGATGACAAAAAGTGATTCGGAACGATTGAACGATGCCAAAGAAAATGCAAAACGGGCCGCGCTCATTACCACTGTAAGGAGGGATACTCCGATTAGGACACAGCCGGTGACAACTCCAAAAACGACACCGGAACCTGCGGTGAATAAAACTCCAACTCCCTCTAAAAATACCGCCACCGATACGTTCCGTGTTCGTCTTTCTTACGAAGAGGTTTCTGCCGTACTGACCGCGAACACTGCCTTCCGTGTGACGAATGGTGAGGGAAAAACGCTGTTTACCGTGGCCGCCGGCACTCCGGTTAAAACCAAGAAGATGGGTAATAAAATTCAGATCGAACTGGGAAGCCAGGTTAAAGTGGAATCCATTGTGCGTATTGTGCCTGAAGCGGATGGAGTGACGGAGATTGTGAGTATGGAACGCCGACCAACCTGGAACATGGATCTGAATGACAATCGTTTTCGTAATGTGATTGAAGTACGGGTCATTGATGAGAAGGTCGCCTATATCAATGAACTTCCGTTGGAAATGTACATGAGAGGACTCGCGGAAGTTTCGAATGGCACACCACTGGAAAAGCAAAAAGCGATTGCGGTACTGGCTCGCAGTTACGCCCGTTTTTACATGAGTGACTCGAATCGTAAATTCCCCGGTATGCCGTACGATGGCAGTGACGATCCCGCGATTTTTCAGCGGTACTTGGGCTACGGAGTCGAACAGCGATCACCCCAATTTGTAGGCGCTGTGGTACTGACGGAAAATGAAGTGGTAACCTACGGCGGAAAACTGATCAAAACCCCGTATTTTAGCCAAAGTGATGGCCGTACACGCTCGGCGGAAGAAGTATGGGGATGGAAAGACACCCCTTACCTTCAATCGGTGTCAGACCCATATTGTGAAGGGCTGGAATTAAAAGGACATGGGGTGGGCCTGAGCGGTTGTGGTGCGGATGGCATGGCAAAGGAAGGAAAGACGTATGACGACATCATCAAATATTACTTCCGGGGGGTGGAAATTAAGGAGCTGAGTATTGATACCAATTAGACTTTTAAAATCTACTTATGTATAATGATGGTAAAATAAATACATTATTATGCAAAAACCGAAGTTCAAACCAAAAACAAAGGAGTGCATGCAAACTCTACTAGGGAAAGCTAAGACGGCTAATGAAGTAAAGCGTATTCAGTGTATTCTTTTTGGTGCCTGTGGCGCCAACTCACAGGATATAGGCCCCATGGCTGGCTTTCATCCTCATACCAATTTGATTTTAAAACATTGCTGATGGGTAAAATTATTTTTTTCTTATACAAGGCAATAAAAGTGAAATTTACAGATGTAAATAAGCTTTGTTAACACAGTAGAAGAAAAAAAGAAATTAGCCAATAGTATGATTTTTAAGTCAAATTGGTATCAGTATGTACGAGTGATATGGAAGCGATATAAAGATGAAGGTGAGCGGGCTATTCTCGGAGAAAGACGGGGTAAAGGTCGTGGCAGGGCTTTTTTAACAGAAGATGAGGAAGAAGCTTTCCTAAAACCATTCTTTGATCAGGCAAAAAAGGGAGGCATACTCATGGTGAAGCCATTAAAGCGGGCTTATGAAAAAAAAGCGGGTCGGGAAGTACACTTCACTGCCATGTACAAAATACTTGCCCGTCACGATTGGAGAAAAATAGTTCCCAGACCCGTTCACCCCAAAGCGGACAAAGAAGTTCAGGAAAAATTCAAAGCTTTTTTCCCCATTTAAGATTCTGCGTGAAAAGATCGTTGCCTGTCTGAAAAATAAGACTCTCAGGATAATGTTCCAGGATGAAGCGCGGTTCGGAAGAATCACCGATCCGTCTTCCTGTTGGGCGCCAAAAGGAATCAGACCGACAGTACACAAACAAATCATCAGAGAATACACTTATGCTTACGGCGCTTTCAGCCCTCTGGACGGGGAGTCAGATTCACTCATTCTTCCTCGTATGGACACCATTAACATGTCCATTTTTTTAGATGAAGTTTCTGTTCGTCATCCAAATGAGCATATTGGCATCATTATGGACGGAGCCCCCTGTCATACTTCCGGTGAGCTTAAAATACCCGACAATATCCGAATCATTAAACTTCCTCCCTACAGTCCGGAACTCAATCCCTCTGAGAACATGTGGGATGAAATGAGGGAAAAATGGTCCGGCAATTGTGTATTTAACAGTATGAATGCTGTAGAAAAACGAATGGTGCAGGCATTACAGGCAATTGAATCCGATCCGCAAACAGTAAAAAGTATCACAGGGTGGAATTGGATATTAAGTAGTATTTAGAAATCTAATTGGTATGACTAGTCATTGCCAGCCCATCCAACAAATTCTAATCGCTCTTTTCCCTCAATGCGGCCTCTACTCTTTCAGGGAAGTTCGGGTTATTGTGATAGCCGGCTAAAGTTGTTATCTGGCGTGCGGAAAGTTTCATGATATTTTCTATTCCAATCAATTGCATTGTTCCCAGGGGGAGAAGTATCAAGGCATGTATCATCTCTACAGTGGTTCCACCTTGCCGATTGAGAATTGGCCCCAGGAACGCGCGCGTTTCCGGATCGGGAATATATTTCTCTATCGCCCCTTCCGCCATATGCGGTTGTGCCCGCAAAACTCTCAGAGCCTCATCAATCAACACCCTAGCCGCTTTTGCCAAATGCTTATGCGCATCTGGGCTCAAAACCAGGCCTTCAAGCGTCACTCGATTATCACTTCCTATTGCCGCTCCACGACAATGCCCCACTAAGGCGGCCGCGGCTATGAGTGACATCTCAGGATGTGTTTTTTGGATGGAAGGGGGCATGATGGAATCAGAATAAAATAAAAATTACTCGTCTCTGCCAACATCTGCGGGAGACATTGCGGGAATGTTTGAAGGCTTTGCAATATAAGCTCGAATCTGATCAGCACTCATGGCACTTAGTTCATCAAACGAAATGAGCCCCAAAGCCGCTATTTCACCTTGGGAAACCGCTCTATCAACGAATAGATTTTTTAGGAAAGCGAAATGCTTGGGGGGCAACGCAGAGCGAGCGTAATCATAGGCTTCTTTGCGACTTTGTCTTAAAAATTTTAAGGTCGCTCTGAACAAGACTATTGCTTCTTCGACCCATTGGGTCATATCTGCGTTTATACGCAGAGCCTGTTCCAGATCAAAATCACCTTCTATTTTTTCGGCATCCTGTAAAAACCGTGTTTCTTCGGCTAAATAACGACTAGGCTCTTGCGCTGTACCCGCAACGACTTCTTTTAGGCGACTTCGATCCGCATCAATCATAATTCCAAGAGCGAGTCTTAAATTACCCTCTGTTTCTCTATCTATATTCATTAATCTGGTCTCTGTCATAACAGCACCTACTTCCATTCCCCAAACCAAATCACCAATGCCAACTAAACGCTCCAATTCCGGATTTACCGGAAGCATGCCCCCTTCACGTAAGATGGCAATTCCTGTGTTTAACGGACCGGGGTTTTTTATTTGATCTGTCTCAAAATCAAGAGGTATGATAGCTTCTGGGAGCATGGCCTATAAAAAGAGAAAATAAATTGGAGGTTAGTGTATAATTTTTGACGAAAGAAGTCAACTTTAAGTCTTGTCCAAATCTAAATGTACCCTAAACGGTAAAAGGAATCCATTGAGAAATGTACCCTGAAACCTTTAAAAAGTGATGCGTGAATGTCATTAATAACTTATGACAATCACAATGAACATTGCACACATCACTAGTATTGATGAAATCACAGGCTTTTTGAAAAGTACATCTCAATTTAACTTTTCAATTAATTCCAAAGAGGAAACATATCAATGGATGAGTGATCTTTTAAGCAAGGTGACGTATCACAAATTGCCCAAGAAGCAAAAACAGCTTTTAATGGAATTTATTCACAAAGTTACAGGTTATCATAAAGGTCATCTCAAGCGCTTAATTAGTAAGCACAAGAAAGGAAAACTTGTTTGGCATAAATGGCAAAAAACAACTTTTAGCCAAGTTTATACAAATGAAGATATCGGACTTTTGCATTATGTTGATTTAATCCATCGACTTTCAGGGAAATCAACCAAACAAATTCTCAAGCGTGAGTACGAAGTTTTTGGCAAAGAAGACTATAGAAAATTGTCGAATATTTCGGTTTCTCATATTTATAATCTAAGAAAACGTGTTAGTTACCAACGTCTTGGAAAAATATTTGATAAAACCAAACCAGTTGTTTCAAGTATTGGAATTAGAAAAAAGCCTAAACCGAACGGCAAACCTGGTTTCTTGAGAGTCGACACAGTCCATCAAGGTGATAAGGGTAAAACAAAGGGATTGTACTTTATTAATTTTGTAGATGAAGTCACTCAAACAGAATTTGTATTTTGTGCAGCAATTATCAGTGATAAATACATGAAACCTATCTTAGAATCTTTGCTGAAACTTTGTCCCTTCAAAATTATAAATTTTCATTCCGATAATGGATCTGAATATATCAACAAAGTGGTAGCAAATATTCTCAATAGGCTCTACATCAAACAAACCAAATCCAGACCAAGAAAGCACAATGATAATGCTTTGGTTGAAACAAAAAACGGTTCAATTATACGTAAACATTTCGGCTACAATTATATACCTGCAACTGATTATAATGCTCAAATACTAACAACCTTTTGTATCAATTTTCTAAATCCTTATCTTAACTATCACCGTCCCTGCGGGTTTGCCACTACAACAATAGATAACAAAGGCAAAGAAAGGAAAATTTACCATGTAAAGGATTATCAAACTCCTTACGAAAAACTTAAATCCCTGAATAAAACTGAACAATACCTAAAAGATAACACTTCCTTTGAATACTTAGACAAAATAGCTTATGCTAAAAGTGATACTGAGTTTGCTGAAACAATGAATCAAGAAAAACAAAAAGCTTACAACAAACTAAAATTCTAATCCAAAAAACATTCACACATTATCACTTTTCAGGGTACATTTTTAGATTGGAATATACTGAATGAAACTTTTTTTATCTGGAGCGATAAATCTTACATGAGCCCTGCACATAGCGAAAATACGCCAGACTGGACAAACGGTTATTTGGTCAATACATTCCCGACTACGTCTCGTGTATTGGATTATTAAATCACTGCCCCCTAGATTCAAATCAAGACCTCTTCTCTCTTAACTGGGTGGAGGGGTTTTTGAAATGGATGGATTATTTTTTTGTATATCCCGTATATGTTGCAAAACAGAGATGCGGAGGCGCAGTTTTTCAAAATCTTCTTCGGGCATTTCTCGCGTGCCGATGAGGCCGTATTGAACCTGCGTATTTTCCAGATTGAGGAGGTAAATGATGAAAATGGCAATCGAGACCACCAGAATAGCGGAAACAACAACGAAATTGAGATACAAAAACAGATTAAAGACCGCGTGAATCGTAGCCGCGATGAAGAACCCCTGTGTGACGGAAATGGACTGGAAAATGGACTTCTTACGAACACCCAAAAGCGCTCTGAGCGAGGCAAGGGTGCTGTATTGACTCTTTTCGATTTCGTAATTGGTTACAATGGATTTGGAAAAGAGTGAGAGACCATAAAAGTACCCTAAAATGCCTGATGCGGAAACGTGCAATAGGGTTGTAAAAATAGAGCGGTAGACAAAGATACTTAAAAAATCCGCTTCTCCTCGTGTGTTGAGAAAAAAGAGGATGTTTTCGACAAACGCGAATGCCAGACCGATGTAGAGCGCGTTGATAACCGCCTCACCAATGCTATTCAGCCTTTTGTAGGATAAAAATGGGTTGATGATGTATTTAAAATATTCCTCTAGCACCGCGAATATGATCGTGCTACCCGTAAGGGAGAGAATAAAATCGGTTTTAAGCGTAAGGTTCAACCCCAACTCGACGCCAAAGAACAATAGAAAGAAGAGCAGTAAAGGAGTTAAGTGGTACGCTTTTTTGTAAATTGATTTGAAGTTTTGCGTCCACGATAAATGGTAAAAAATTTTAAGTGTCGTGGACTGAATGAGTGCGAAAATGAGTATAAAGGCAACGATAAAAAGAGTTGTCAGGATCAATTTCCATACCGAAATGAGGAGGGAAAAATCTTCGATCCCAAGCAGTAACGCCAAGGAATGGGTCAAGTTATCCAGAAAATACTGATGGAACAGAATGACGGGCAAGATGGAAAACAAACCAAGGCAAAAAATCTTTAGAATCTCGGGCAAAGGCTGTCTGCGCGGATTTTTAAAATAAAAGTAGGTTCCCCACAACAGGATGGGAATGGCGGTGATACCAATAACCAGAAAAATGGACATCTATGCTTGTGTTATTTTTTAAAACCTATCGCCGAGTATAAATCGGGCTCCCAACTGAAGCTCGGTATACTTTATCAAAGTTATCCCCCCCACTAAATTCGAGCAAATGGATTTTTGATGGATTTGCTAAATGAGCTTTTTCCCATATTGATCGATATGCTCCAGCAAGGCCTGTTTTTCGATACTGCCATAATCGACCACATCAAAAAAGTAGGGTAAGTTGGTCTCTTCTTCCATTTGGTATTGGATCTGGCTGATGAGTTCCGGTGTCAGATCTCCTTTTAACGCCAAATCAATATCCGAACCTTTTTTGTAATTACCCAGAGCACGCGAGCCAAAAATAATCGCGCTTTTTACTTCCGGGAATTTTGAAAGTGTTTTTTGAATAACTTCTATGTCTTTTTTGGTCAGACCGGATTTCATGCGGTTGTTTTTTGTTTAAGGGTATCGTATAGCTGTTTTACAGCAGGAAAATAGGTTTCCCGAATCATTTTTTCGACTTTCAAGCTCGTTTTTTCGTCATAGGTATGCGTGGTTAGATTCCGATCTTCCAGAGCCTGCATCCATACGTGACCATTTTCAATGAGATTGATCTGAAAGCCCTGCTTTAAGGCATCACGAGGAGAATCAACGGTATACCCTTCGCTTTCCAAATAATCTTTAAGCATTTTCCACGCCAATTCAAACGAAATTTCAAAAAATTGAATCATGCCCCCGCGTTCCAATTCGGACAATGAGGTTTTTTTGACCGTTTTCTCGAGTAAATGATACGCTTTTTCAAAATTTTCAAATCGCTGTTTAAATCGTGTTTTTGTCATACAATATTGTTGAATTAAGTTGACTGTATATTAGCATTAAAATCGTGTAATGATAAATAATCGTGTTTGTGGTTTTGGTCAAATTTCGGTATTTTGGGTTGGCTTTATCCACTAATTGCGAGACCAAATGGACCTTGAAAAATTTAAAGACATCACGATTCGCGATAAGTTTTGGGAAGATTTGAAGCAGGACGATCGAAAACACGTTCACCTGGTGATGATCGCGACCAAGCCGGATATTATTAAGCAGGCACCGGTGTATTTAGAGCTAAAGAAACGTGGAGAATTGGTACTGCTTGGCCATACGGGGCAACATTACGACTTCAACCTGAGCGGCGGACTGTGTGCTTCATCCTCGCTACGGCTAGGACTTACGCCCTTGCTTCGCTCGGAACAACTTTCTCGCACTTCGTAACGTGATGGG
>Ga0210006_1001270_pt1 | contig 17651 bp, 13 predicted proteins | sample CryGey02umfilter_2_FD_185452 | JGI IMG/M metagenome (GOLD analysis project Ga0210006, IMG submission 185452) | Groundwater microbial communities from aquifer in Utah, USA - Crystal Geyser 4/10/14 0.2 um filter (SPAdes) (version 3) | ecosystem: Environmental > Aquatic > Deep subsurface >... | reverse complement strand
TTTTATTGTGACTTTTTTTGATGTGCTCGGACATATGTTCGATTGTACCATATATCCTCGGACAGCCGAGCAAGCTCCCCTGTCTTCTTTAAGAATAAAAAAGACTCTGAAGAGTCTTTTTTGTTAGTCTGACATTTGCAAATCTTGACCTTGTCGTGGATCAGTAGCCTTACCTATCTCAGTAATTTTTCCTAAAACACCTATTTGAAATGTAACATCTTGGCCATGTGGATAAAATTTCTGCTGCACCTTGCGGAGTAGTGTATCTCCAGTGAGAAGTTTGCAAATTCACTTTCCCATCACTGCAAGCTCTACCACATACAACTGTCCATCTGTGAAAAATTGATCTCCTGTAAAGTTTTTTCCCAAAACTGGATCCACTGTCTTTTCTTTGATATACGTCACTACTACACTAGAAGACTGTAAATCATGAAATAATGTTTCTCGTTCGGTATCAATATCAGGACTAATTTGGTGAGTAATCCCCCACTTGATCTGATTATCATAACTTGCCGTACCCACATAGACACGAAGTCCTTCAGCAGTGACATACCCAGAGTCCCAAAACCTTGCATGATGACGTTCACCCACTGTATCAGTGTCTGTGGGTTTTTCAAATCCAAATACGTGCGTCTTTGCATTCCAAAAAGATGGTGTCATAGGAGCTCTCTGATATGATGTCTTGTATAATGCAGCAGAAGCAATTTTTACCAAAGACGCCAAATCCACCCTATCCGCCAACAACCACCCAGAGCGTTCAAAATCTTGTACAAGTGTTTCATTGTCTTGCGCAAGAACAAGAAAAGAAATAGGCTCTTGTTGGCGTCCAGTCAGTGTCTCTGTATATCGCAGTTGATCTGATGAAAAAACATCGGTTGGATGTACGAACACATTGCTTGCTCTCGGCGCTGCGACGAGAATGTGCATCGTCGGCTGTGTTGCTATGGCAAAAAATCCGTAACAACACAATACAGCAGCCATAATGAGACTCACATATACCTTTACTTTTTTTGGTATGGCGATAGAATCCTGTGTTTTCTGACGGGAAAATAAATATACCGTGATACTAATACCGACAATGAGCCACAAAAATCCCAATAAATACCCTCCCAAAATATCACTCACATAGTGAACACCTAGATACAAACGACTTATCCCGATGAGCACTGCGAGGAGTATAGCTCCAAAAAAAGTATTTACCTTTTTCTTCCACGAAGTTACCTCTCGAATGAGAATGTACGCAAGAAAACCATACAGTGCAATCGCAATTGTTGCATGTCCACTGGGAAATGAAAATGATGTTTCAAGATAGACAGGAAACTCTGGTCTAGGGCGATGAAACACAATTTTGCCTAAATAACTCGACGCAATACTTCCAAACACAGTGACCCAAAATGGAATAAGATATATTCTTTTTTTCAATACCCAAAGAATTGCTGACACAGCACAGATAACGACAAGAACCATATGCGCTTTTCCAAGTACTGTAATCCACCAAAATATCTGTACAGACTCATTGTCACGGAATAGCAATAATAAATGAGACACTCGAATATCAACAGAGGTAATCACCTCCGACTTGATAAGACTCTCAATAACACCACCGAACAAAAATGATACATACACAAAAATAAGAAACAAAAACGTAGCAGGTCTCCCCAACACGCTATGTGGGTTTAGTCTTTTTGCAATCCAAGAAAATACCCGGGGATGCTTCTTGGTATATGCAATGAGTTCCTTATTTTCGGAAAAGGATTGTTTGAAAGACGCCCAAAGGGAACGGAATAAAAGAAATATGGCCTGCCCCTTTCTCACAATAAACCATTTTATCAGTGCACCAAGCACCAAAAATGCTACAACATAGAGCAGTAAAAATCCTGTACGTGAAATCCACTCTGCTGCCGTATTGAGTGATGTTGCAAAAAAATATCCTGGGAGTATCCACACAAGACTCCACCCAATGCCACCCAAAATATTCCACACCATAAAACGAGCTCGACGCATACGTAAACTTCCTGCAATGAATGGTACGATTTCTTTCATACTTGGCACAAACCTGCCCAAAAACACACTTTTTGATCCATGGCGTTCAAAAAATGCATATGCTTTTTGTATATGATTCGGACGGATAAACCAAAACCCTTTTGTAGAGACAGAGGATCCAAGTTTTTTGCCAATAATATAATTGATATTATCTCCAATAATAGCGCCACATACCGCAAAAAAAATGAGGTCACCAATATCAAAACTCCCTCCCGCTGCCATGGCGCCCATGAGCAGTAACGCACTTGATCCAGGGATAAACAACCCAACTCCAATGACTGTTTCCGAAAAGGCAAACAAGAGAGCAATCCAATAACCAAGCATATGAACGTGCATCATAGAAGGCAACAGTGAGTCAAGAATATGTATCATATATATGTTATAGTATCATTCACAAAAATTGTTGTGTATCTAAGACAAAAAAAGGGGAAAACTAACACATCACGAATCTTTTCCCTTTCCGTATTGCGCGATATCGCCCAATGCTTCTTCCTCATCAGGAGAAATGTCACCATCATCTATAGTTGTTCGTGTTAGGTCCTCTTTGTTATTTGCAGTATTTTTCTTGTTTTTATCTTTTGATGTAGGTTGTTTTTTTGTAGCCGTGGACGAAGGCAATGATGAAAGCCGTTCATCGCGAGCAATCACACCACCAATACCCTCTGTTTTTTTTGAAGTAAAATTCAATAGTGGACTTTTCTTTTTGGTATACCCCGGTTTGTCGTATGTGACATAATACATACTTGGCCCAACGAGCGCACCGTATCTTCCCTTTCGATCAGTCACAGATGTCTCGACCAGTTTATTGTATGTCGCATCAAAAATACGAACTGCAACACGTCCCAATCTATGCTTCTTTTTTTCATCACGAATAATACCCACTTGTTTTGTCCTTCGGCGTTTTTGAAATACCGTAAACATAATTAAAAATATAATATGCATGGCAAGAAGCGCCAATATATATATATTTGGTGATATGTATAATGATAAGAGTGTGGCGCCTAAGCCCACCATACTCACAGCATACTGAATAGCATTTTTTGTGTACTCTCTAATAATGATCTTCGTTGAGACATTGTCATCAGTTGGATCAAGAGGAATATTTAGATTCAATTCCACCTTTTTGTCAGTCACAGTAATGGTTGTACCTACATGATATATATTGTCAAATACAACATCATGATCAACATGTTGCAACAAGGAACTTCCGACATCAAATCCATCGTGATGTACTTCTATGCGATACGTTCCAGGATTCAAAAGAATATAATACCGTCCGTGTATATCTGTCACTTGCGACGTTACAATAGTATTTGTCTTATCCCTGATAATACGAATCATGGCAAGATCAATCGGTTGCTTCGTATAGGCATTATATACAGTACCCCATTTTTTGTGCTTTCTGCGACGAAGTAATAAGAGAGGTTGGGTAAACAAATATCTGAAAAATAATAACATCTGAGGAAGATTAAATCCTACAGCCACATTGCTAGCGCCAACCACAACAGCCGTTGGTGCAACAATTTGTTGGTTTACTTTTTCTACGTCTGGATTATCGGCAACATGTTGTATAGTTTGTACAACTTGTTGCGTAACGTCCCGTACCGACACAGGAATAAGGTCTGTAATCTTTCCAATTTGTTGTCGTATTTGCTCTGCTACAGCCTTAGTGGAACTCACGACCGTGCGTACATTCTCTTGTGTTGTTTCAGTAAGAGACGTCGTTATATCCATGATTGTTTTGATAGAACTTGTAGAAAAAAATAATTCTGCTGCATGTTCAAAAACACTACCTCCTCCCCCACCAGTACTGTTCCCTCCCTGTGCATCATTGCCAGCATCTGTTTCTCCTCCTGTACCATCTACAGGAGGTTGAGCTGGTGGAATTGTTTCGTCAGGAGGTGGTGGAATACTGTCTGCAGGTATAACAAGATGTGTCACGGATGAAGAAATACTGATATTTCCAGCTTGATCCTGTGCCTGAGCAGACATGGCGTAGCTTCCTTGAGATAACATACCTCCAAACGTAAATGTCCAGTTCCCTTGACTATCAGCATCTACATAGTACGTTGTTACACCTGCAAGGGACAGTACATTCATAGCCTGTGATCCTTCTGTCGTTTTTGTGAGAATTACTTTTGCGAAGGGTTCAGTTTTACCAGAGATCTTGGGCGGTCGCACACGTATACCATGTTCAACTCCGTTATCAACACTCGTAATACTTGGTGCCGAAGGGGCAGTGGTATCTAGTATGATTGAATCAGTTGCATCATGAATTCCATATTTATTTTGAAAACGTACATACACATGTTTTGCCCCGTCACCAAGTGGAAGTGTCGTTTGAACCGAAAAAACAATGCTCAAAAATACAGCATTACTAAAATTAGTATTAAATGATAGTGCATAACTATCCACATAATCAGTAACAAATTGCAATGTCACCGTTCGATTGTTGGTATAAATTGCATCTGCATTTATAACAACAGCTCCAGTAGGAAGGGTGTCCTGTGGTACTTCAGGAGGTACATCCGGGGGTGTTTCTGGCGGAGATGGAGGTGGTGGAGTAGGAATACCACTTCCACTCGTTCCACCTGTTCCACTCGTCGCTGATGTCGCTCGCCAATCTGTCTGCACATCACATTGTGTACAACCAAAAGTAAGTGTGCCAACTAAATCTCCGCTAGCGGTACCAAAAAAAATTCCAGTTTCACCAATCGTTACACCAGCAAAATTGATCCATCCTAAACTTTCTCCCCATGCATATCCAGATATATTTCCAGCACCATCATTTGTCACACCTCCATTCGTGGGATTCATCTTTATCCATCCACTATTTTGCGACCACGCATAGCCCGTAAGCACAGAATCACTTACAATAGTATTACTAAAATTGATATATCCTACCTGATTGCTCCATGCATAGGAATGTCCAGAAAGGATAGTTCCAGATGTTGCAAATACACTTTTTGGAGACAAAAAGACAGCGAGTACAAAAATAAACATGACGTACCCCCATCTTTTCATAAAGACTATTTACCAGAAATAATAACAATATCTGCATCAGGAAGTTTTTCTCCTGTTGGCAATGGACCAACAGTCGCGCCAAGAAGTTTTGCCAATGCAATAACCTCTGGAGTATGCTGACCAGAAATATCCACAACAATAGTATTCGTATAATCTTGTGCACTCGCATTGGCTAATATTGCTGTCGTATAATCTGGAAAGGCACCTTGTACTACTTTTTCGGTCTGTGACGATACGTTTGGTACTCCGCTGCCGTTATAATACGCAATACGCAAAGTTGTAGTCGATACAGGAGATTCTTCTTCGACTACTGCAGGCACTACTGATTCTTCCTGTGTTGTCGCCCCAGACTGAGCTGTAGTGTCAGTATCAATGTAAATAGGAGCAACTTTTATAATTTTGTTTGTGCTTGGTCGATACAAAATTGCCTGCATAGACTTCGTAAATGCTAATAATTTGTCTCCATTTTCAGCATTCTGAAAAAATGATTGACCAGTCAACTTTGTGTTATCCAAAATAGTTGCGAGTGTCGGAACTTCATCTATTGGCAATACCATAAGTGCACTCACTTTCGTGAGTGTGTCTTCCAAATCTCTCTGAGAAACGATATTTCCGTTCTGTTGCAGTGCGTCATACTTAGTATAAAAATAGTACGTTCCTACTCCACCAAGTACGGTGCACACAATAAACACCCAAAGAAAAAAAGTTTTCACACCTTTTTTTTGTTTCCGCATTTGTGGAGGATGCTGAAATGATGAAAGAAAATCTTTTTCTTTTGTTTGTTCATGTACATCATGTTGTAATGCCATAGCAGATGTTCATTAGTGATAAAGAGATACACAAATATATTTTTATTGTTGTATATCTGATGTCCCCGCGGTACTCGTACTATCCAAATACACAGGTCCTACATTAATAAGTTTATTCAAATCTGGTCTATAAATGATTGCTTTATCTTCATAGATCAATACCTTGTCACCATTTTGAGCATTGGTAAAAAATTGCTGGTCCTTGGCAAGACTTGCGGCATCAAGTACCGTCCCAACGACTGGATCAAGCCCAGTTGGTAATTCTATCAACTTTGAAACCATCTGAATAAGCTTTTCATTTTCTTTTTTCGTAAGCGCTTCCTGTGCAGCAGGATCTTTGAGAAGTTGCAATTCCCTTTTTGTGTTTATATAACTAAACAACAAATATCCAAGAATCAAGACTATCACAAAAAGTATGATTCCTATAACAATATGTTTCTGTTGTATTTTTTTCCCTACGAAGATCTCTTGTGGATCTTGTTCATGGGTAAATTCATCTAATGGGTCCATATATGATACAAAATTAATATATATATATATACTGAGAATATACTATGGACTACTCGTTGTCGAGCTCGGTGGGACTATCGGAATAACGTCTTCAGTCTGTGTAGGAGGAGGGTCGACCACAGGTGTGGATACAGGTTCAGGCGTACTCGTCGCATTATTTTCTACAGTACTCGATGTATTTGTAGTGGTATTCCCTATAGAAGCAGTTGATGATGTGGTTGTACCATCTACTGTCAACCCATGGTCCGTAAGGTAATTATTGGCTATATCAGTCAAACTGTCTTCTGTCCCAGTTTGTCCAGAAGCATTGATAACAGTGGGTGCACTCGAAGGAGCGACAGTGTCCATAGATACTTGTCCAAAAGCAGACCAATTGACCATAATATCTTGACTGACAGAAGGACGAATACGAATGGTGAAGCTCTCGGTATCAACACTATCCACAAAATATGTATCCAGGGTAGCATCACTAGCAAGCGTCAGATTGACAATAGGAGGTGTGTCGTATGGCTGATCAAAGGCAACTCTCACACCATCTTCTCCTGCCTGAATCAAAGTTGATCCTACAGTATCTTTGCCAAACGATACATGCTTGGTAAAGGAAACATCTTTTGCAAAGCTGAGGGTATTGTTCTGATTTGCTTGTGCAAGAAAATCATTGATATTTCCACTCAATATTAACGCATTATATGCATCGAGTTCTTGTTTCAATTCTTTGACACCTTCGAGAGCCAATGCGCCAAGTTTGGCATATTGGATACCCCAGGCACCTCTATTACCATCTCTCAATACATCACTACCGACTGTTACAGCCTCAGGAAAAATTTTATATAATTCTTGGGCAATGGCACCAATATCATGACTACCATTTGATTTCCAATCAAATGATACAGCCCTATAATTATCTATTCTATCTAAGACATTTAACTCCATAACATTTTCTTTCAATCTTTCATCAGAAAAAGTTGACCAACCACCAGCTGATCCTTGGGTCAAATACACACCAAAATTCGTGCTCGTATCAGCTATATATAAATTATTATCAGTTTTGTCGAGTGCCATAGTCCACATAGTTGTCGTATTATGATCGAACTTCAAGGAGACCAAAGCATCTTGGCCAATAGTGGAAGTAGTATTACTATGCAACGTTAGACCTCCTGCGATAGACATTGCACCGTTGAATAAGGATCTACCACCGACGACTAATCCATTACCTAAATAAGTATCGTTATCAACAGTAAAGCTATCAGACACCTCAAGATTATTTGTGAGAATATTACCTATATTAGCCGTTGGTGCTTCAATCCCTGTAAGATCCACAATTGCAAGTGAATCTGAAGTCAAACTAGCTACATAAGCATACTTACCCGATACAAAAATATCATTTATACCATTCATTAAGGTGGAATTTTGTAAACTTCCAACAACAGCATGTGTAGCGGCTAATGGATCGGAAACATCAATAATACGTAAGGTACTGCCCAAACTATTATTTACATAAGCATAGCCACCAGAGACATAAACTGATGTAGGGTATGCTAAGTACGTAGCATCTTTAATACCACCTACAATAAGAGGAAAAGTAGGATCTGAAATATCTATAATACGCATAGATGCATCATAATAATTCACAACATACGCATACTTTCCTGATATATAAATATTTTGAGCACCATTGAGTGTTGATGCATTTTTTACCCCACCCACGATACTTGGAGTAGTAGGATCTGAAACATCAATAACTCTCAATGAATCATCATCAAAACTCACCACATACGCATAATCCCCTGACACAGCAACAGCATATGCAAAACTTAAATTTACAGCATCTTGTATACCTCCTACAAGAAAAGGAGACGTAGGATTTGAAATATCAATGATGCGCATAGATGAATCAGTATCACTCACGACATACGCATACTTACCAGATAAATATATTGAGCGTACACCTGAAAGATTAGTATCATCTTTTATTCCACCCACAATGCTAGGAAGCCAAGGGTCTGAAACATCTATAACACGCAATGAATTATCATAACTATTGACAACATACGCATATTTACCTGATACAACGACATCATGGGCACCATTAAGTGTTGAAGAACTTTGTACTCCACCAATTATTAAAGGCGTCCCTGGACTAGTGATATCGATGATACGTAAAGAGTCATCATCTCTATTCACAACATACGCATAATCACCTGAAACATATACACCTTGAGCGCCATTCAAATTTGTATTATCAACATTACTACCAACAATAGTAGGATTACTTCCAATGGTTTGAGTAAAGCTTCCAGATGTAAGATGAATTGACGACGATGGTGCTGTCGTACCAATACCAATATTGCCCGCTTTATCAATAAAGAACCTTGCTGTGCTACTCGCTGTATCTTTTATATAAAAATTCTTTGTTCCATTCGAGCTGTAATCTTGACCCACCTCCCAATTGTCCAACGACAATGCTGCCCGTTCGGAAGTTCCATCGGTAGATGGATAGATGTAGAGCGAACTTGAAGCAACACTACTAATACCTGCAATAGACAATTTATAATTAGGTGTTGACGTATTAATCCCAACATTCCCATCTTTTCGTACCACAAATTGTGAGGTTCCACTTTTTTGTAAATCCATGATAAGAGACCCTGCCGCACTCGCAGTATCAATAAAATTGTATTGAAACCCTCTATATGTCACGGCTGCATTATTAAAGTCAGCCACACCATCCAGATGTATCGTGCCATAGCCAGAAGCCTGATCAAACTGTGTGGTACCCGCCTGAGTACGACCATCAAATACAATAGACCTGCCAGCTGTACCCATAAACAATCCCTGCGTACCTCCTTCTGCCAAATATCCAATTTTACCAGTCGTATTATTTTTTGCAATCACAGCACGTTCCGCACTAAATGCCCATACAGAATAGGCTGTCTGCCATCCTGCAGCGGTAATATCTCTACCGGCAATAACTCGACTTTGCAATTCAGACACACCTTTTACCTCCAACGTAGGATTAGTTGACTGAAATGTACTCGTACCAATTGCTAACCTTAAACCAGAAGAATCAAAATAAAAGTTTGAATTATTCTCACTTAATACTCCATTGGCATCCACAAATAACATAGACCCTGGTGTCAATGAAGACTTGAGAGAACCTGTGTACGTGATATTTGTTGAGGTAACATTGGTAAACTGTGCCGTAGACGAATTTGAAGAACCTATCATAATGCCATCTAGAGTACCGCCTGTCAGCGCAACAGCACTTGCATCTTGTATCGCAAGGGTACCCAGCCCCAAATTTGTTCTTGCCGTACTTGAGTTACCAATGTCTGCCAAATTACTACTTGCAACAAGATACCCAGCGCTTGCGTGGTTTCCCCAATCAAAGGCACTTGTCCAACTTGTGGATGATGCTGTCACCGTATCATAGGCACTATTCCAATTTGTTGTGCTCGCCGTGAGTGGAATGTTGTAGCCTGCCGATGCTTGAATCGTATTACTACTCCACGTCAATCCAGTACCCAGAGCAATCGATGTGGACGGTGTGTCGTAAAAATTGTTCCAATTCGTTGTACTCGCATTGAGTGGAATATTATAGCCAGATGTCAAGGTAAATTGTCCTGTACTTGTTGTGTATGTCAGTCCCAATGCTCCACTCGAAATAGCATCGCGTGCTCCTGTGGTCGTCACAAATCCTAGATTGTTATTCAACAATGAAATATTCTCCCCTTCCAGCATCACATTCAAACCGAGATATCCACTCGCAATCGCAGTTCCTTGCCATGTCCCTGTCGCGATCGTACCTACTTGTGTCAATGATGAAGTGAGAATACTTGCAGGTAATGTTGAGGTTGTATTCCAATCTGCAAGAGACAAATACGTTGCAACTGCATTTACTTGTGACAAGTATGTCGATGCTGCCGTTGTTGTTGCGAGATAACTTGAACTTGCTGCCATCCAAATTGGATCTGTTTCTGTAGTAAGATACCCAGCACTGGCATGATTCCCCCAGTCAAATGCCGTTGTCCAATCTGTTGATGATGCTGTCACAGTGTTGTATGCACTATTCCAATTTGTGGTGCTTGCTGTCAGTGGAATGTTGTAGCCAGATCCCGCTTGAATCGTGTTATTATTCCATGCCAGTCCAGTTCCAAGGGCAATCGCTGTGGATGGTGTGTCGTAAAAATTGTTCCAATTGGTTGTACTCGCGGTGAGTGGAATGTTGTACCCAGAGGTGAGGGTAAATACACCTGTCGATGTCGCATAACTCAACCCAATCGCTGAACTCGACAATGCGTCTCGTGCTCCTGTGGTCGTCACAAAGCCAGTGTCGTTCGTAAGCAATGAAATATTTTCATTTTCTAGCATGACATTCAATCCAAGATACCCACTTGCAATCACTGTTCCTTGCCATGTTCCTGTGGCGATGGTACCAAGCGATGTAATACTTGTAGTGCCACCCCAAGTCGACAACGCTGTGTTTTCAACATTGCCCAGGCCGAGCGTTGTTTTTACGGTAGAACTTGATTGGACCATCCAGTTTGCGCCATCACTAACAATGAAATTTCCAGATGTGAGTGACAATCCTGCGATGTCAGAAAGTCCAGTATTATATGCCTGAACATTCGTTCCAATTACCAATCCCAAATTGGAACGAGCTGAAGATGTACTTGTCAGTTCAGACAAATTATTTGCAGCGAGCAAATCACCACCAGGAATACTATCCCAGACGATAGACGTACCATTTGATTTTAAAAATTTGCCCGTAGTTCCAATATGTAAAACACCCAATTCACTAGTGCTACTTGCAAAGAGAAGATCTCCTACAGCATATGTCGATGTTCCTGTTCCACCTTGCGCAGCCGACAAAGGTGTCGTCAATCCGTTGATCGACGTGATATCTGAGTTGCTTCCAGAGACGGCGGGTGCAGTCACGCCACAACTCGGGGTACCAGGTGCACAATCAGGATTGAGCGTCTCTCCCGGAGCATACATTGTTGCCAAAACAAAGATCGGATACAACAAAAAACTAGCGGTGATGAAACCGAATATGATGCGTCGTGGTTGTATTGTTTTTTTCTGTAATTTCCTACGGGCCATAATTGGCTATACTTCGCAGAAAAACATTGAAAATATCCATCAATGCAATGCAAATAAAAAGGTGTGATAAGTATACCATTTTTCCCCCTGTAAGACTATATAATATAGTGCATAACTCAGCAAAAAAATATCCACATTTTTTTTGACAAAAACACATGCACATGCCTTCACTTTTTTTGATCAAAAAGATACAAGAACAGAAGAAAAACTGTGAAAAAAAGAACGTATGAAACACAAAACATGCAAAACAGCAAGTTTTTTTCTGTTGATAAAAAAAGTAAAAAAAATTGCCTGTATCAAGCAATTTTTTTAGTATTTGACAAAAAAGCAAGAAACGTGCATATACAAAATCTGTGATACGCAACATTTTCTTCATTGCAATGGTGACGATGTCACAAACTCAAGGTATCTATCTGGTATCAATGTATTTCCAGAGATAGTGGGCTCTTCTGGTTCGGTCTCACCAGGCAACACGATCGTCGCATTGATATGAACGTCAGTACCAATATCACTGCCATCATCGCCCTCTGGCACTGCACGAGTAAATGGCACTTTTTGCAAAATCAGCTTTCTGCCGTCGCTATCTGAAAGGACAATTTTTGCTGTTTTGTGGCATAAAATCTGCAATGTATGGTCATTCACCTCAAAAGCGTTTTGTTCCTGACCGTGCAAAATTTCATTACCCTTTGTTTCCAGATGCTCTTTGATATCATGAAGTACAGACACAATCACGAGTTGTTCTGATTTGCAATACTCCTCTTCTTCAGGTGAAAACTGCTCACTCACGACGTTGGTAAACCTTCCTATTGTAAAATTCTGTCCAAAACTCTTGTCAAAATCCGACTGTTCCTCTGATCCATCGTTGTGTTCTGGTGGTTCTTTCCATTCACGAAACGAAAAAACCAGCATGATCAAAACCAAGAAACCAAGCAATACTGAAGCAATTTTTTCGTAGGTACTCATAGACAATTTCTATTTTGTGAGTATGTCATTCTTTCAAAAATTACACAAATCCAGGGAAAAAATCGCTCTTAATCTTAAACCGAGACACGCCCATATCTGTCAAGGTATCTTGAAATATATCAACCATAGTTTGGGGACCTGATATATAAAACGTGCGATCTCTGTAATCTGGAATTTCCAGCGCAATCAGCGTTGCATCGATCCGCCCATTCACCATACCAGGCACACTTCGCTTTTCGCCACTCAGTGTATACACAGTTTTGATTCCGAGTTCTTTTTGTGCGCGGTCAAACACGTCTTTGTATGCCACATCTGCCAATGTTTTATTTGCATACATCATGACAATGGAACGATCTTCTTTTGTATCGAGCAAATGCTGAATCATACTTCGAAACGGTGTCACGCCAATACCACCGGCAATAAACACCAATTTTTTGTCTGGATTTTTTGGCATCACAAATCCACCTGCAAGATGAGACGCTGAGATGGTATCCCCTTCTTTCATGAGTGCAAGGGCCCGCTTGAACGTGCTTGCTGGTTCATAAAATTTCACGCCAAGATGAATTTCTGGTTCATCAGGAGAAGAAGCAATGGTAAAGTACCGTCGATTGCCTCGATCATCAGCATAGCGATGTCCGAGGGTCCATTCCAAGTACTGTCCTGGACGAAACGACAATGCACGATTTGACGTAAAAATAAAATCATAAATCCCTTTTGCTACCGTATCAACGCGGACGAGTGTCAGCATGTGCCGTCCCTTTGGACTCACGATATATGAGTACACATTCCCGACCAGAAGGGCAATTTCAGGAGTAAGATACAACGATCCAATATGCACATTCGGAGCAAAAAAGAAACCTACAATCGCACCATACACGATGCGAAGTAACGCTGTTGGAGGCGTGGTCAGTGGCTCGGTAAGCATCACAAAGGCGAGGAAAAACAGTGACGAGTGAAGCACTGTTTGTGACAGAGACATGCCAATCATCCCTGGCGGAGAGGTAAGGCCGATGGTTATGAGCGCCACGACAAAAAAACTCATCACCAAGTCAAATCGTTGTATTTTTCGTACCATGAGTAGCCCACCAACAAGGACCAGTGGCAACAGTGCCAAATTGCCACCGATCCACCATGTCGCCGGCTGATTGAGGACGAATGATGTGAGTGCAACAGCAAATGCAACAGGGTTGAAGATATGTTTATTCCCAATTGCAAAAATATATTTCGATGCCATGGCCCACACAGATGCAAAGATCAAAAATCCAACACCAGCAACGTTTGTAGCGGCAACAGGAGTAATAATCAGAGCGAGAATGAGTGCAGTGATATATACAGACTCAACATTTGTCTGTGCCTTGTACACGCGTGCAAATATCCAGTTTGTCACCCAACACACGAGAGTAATCAAAAAAGTGGAAAATGCAAGCGTCGTTGGATCATTTGGCATGATCCCAAAAAAACCAAACACAAATGATACAAAGAGCAGTGCCACGAGATAATACAGCACGAGGCGGTACATGGTGATATGATCAAGAATGTTGTCAATAAAACGTATCATACGGTCATATGTTCAAACGTATGTGTCATGGTTGCAATGCCCTTCGCATCGATCTGATAGCCTGCAAAACCGGGAATCTGGTCGAGAAATAGGATACCATCCTTCCCCATGGCAAATGCTGCTGTGGCAAAGCGATCTGCTTCGTAAATATCTGGTCCGATGACAGTCGTACTCACGATATCATCTATCGTTGCTCCTGGAGTATGTGGATTGTAGATATGTTGTCCGCGAATAGATGTGCCCGAGGTGGCAACGCCCTGTCCATCTGGTCGTACCACTTTTACGATTTCGTGCTCGTTGAATGGATTGCGAATCCCGATGGTCCACGGCTTCCCTTCTTCATCAAGGCCGTACGACTGTATATCCCCGCCCGCATCAATAAAATAATGTGTATAGCCAAGTGTTTCTGCACGTCTTGCAGCATTTCGTATTGCCCACCCTTTCACAATACCTGCAGGATCTATTGTTCCATCATGTTTTTTCATGGAAAAAAACCCATTTGTTTCTTTGCGTGTTTGTTCTCCCAGCGCAAACACTTCTTTCATCTCGTCGCTATACGCATGTTCAGGAATCTCCCCCCTATTGATCTTCATAATCTCACTATCTAGTTTGTACGTACTAAACCGTATATCTACGGCATAAAAATAATCAAATATAGCATCGATCGAGGACTGTGTTCCACCGACAAGTTCCACAGTGATCGGCATGCCCATAATGTCATCTCGTGTCGTACGCATAGCACTATTAGATATTTTTTGCCTGAGAGAGCGCATCAGTAAGTGACTGACGAAATGCCTTACTCGTATACGTTGCACCTGATACACCACTGACACTCGCGCTTTGTGCCTGAATCGCTTCTTGTTTCAAGAGTGGCATTGCCTGATCGTTGATATACTGTGATGTTCTGCGATCATTTGGATATTGAAGAAAATCTACTGATGCCAATTTTCTACCCTGTACCCCTACTCGTACCTGCACTGTCCCATAGTACGCATTTGCAGCGCTCCCAGTATATGATCCGTCTAGGTATTGCCCTTGTGTTTTTTGTGTTGGGGTTGGAGTTGTTTTTGTCGGTGGTGTAGTAGATTTGTTTATAGGAGGGGCTGTAGATGGTGCAGGTGTTTTTCCAGGGATAACAGTAGTAGTTTGTGTTTGCGTTGGTTGTTGAGACGGGATATTCAAAACTACTGCAGGGGTTTTTACAAAATCGACTCCAGTATGTTGTGAGATGACGTAGCCTATGGAGGCTGCGAAGACAAAAAGAGAAAGAAGTGTTTTTTTTACATTACCCATAAAAAACGATAAAAAACTGCATACATCATTATGCGTCAATATTGTATACTATTTATTACGCAAAAAAAAGAGAAATATTACACAAATTTTGTATGATATAACAAAGATTGTGTTAACAAAAGGAATTTTTTACCTCAAACCGAAAACGGCACGTATGCACAATGAGCATTTTTGTATGTCTTTATCATTAATAAAACCAAAAGTAATACGTGACTTAAAGATAGACTAAGATGCAAATCTATTTTGTTTTCTAAACTGCCTCTAACGTCTTTTGGGGGGGGAATTTGTAAGTATATTTTTTAACAGCCCAACTGACAACCCAACCATATTGCTTCATGTGCATCTTCAGCCTTAGAGAAATCTGCTGTGCGTTTACTTCTCATTATTAGGTATAAAATAAGACCTGTGTTAGGTCTTATTTTATATATATTCGATTTGGTGAATTTATTTGGTGAATTTGAAAGTGGAAAGAAATTGGTCAAGATCTCCTTTTTTCTGTCCGCCAGCAATCATATATACATTACCGCTGTTTACAACTGAAACCATGGTACTTCCGACATCACCAAAGTTATCTATATATAATTCTTTTGCTTCTTTGCCGTCAACTTTGATATCTGAGATATACAAATCTTTCAACTTAAAATCAGCCCCTGACATGGCATCCGATTTCCATGTATTATAATTTTCATCAAACGCTTGTTGGAGAGTTTGATCAGAAGTATTTTCCTTGGCAGATACACTCCAAGCCCCTTTGTCACCCGCATGGCCTGCCCTGTATCCTACCCCGGTTCCCCACCTGTTTGAAGGTGTTTCTTTCGTTACCGCATCCCCTGCATATTTAAATTCAAATCCATACTGTTGATCTTGATATATATGTGAATCACTACTTGTTGTGGAAGTAGTAGGTTCTGGGTTTGCAGATGGTTGCACTTCCTGTTGTGTCAAAGGAGTTGATGTTGCTGGCTGAATTTTATTTGTTGCCTGTTGGCTACACCCAGCCAAAAAGACTACTCCAAATAGCGCTGAAATTGATACAATTATTTTTTTCATATTATATTATTTTTTGACCCTTGATCAATCGTATAAGGACGACAATAACAGCGATGCCAAGGAGAAGATGAATAAACGCTCCTAAAACGTGAAAGGCCACAAAGCCTAACAACCAAAGAATGAATAAGATAAGAGCGATAGTCCACAACATATATTTATGATTAAAAATAAATTAATTTTGTATCAATACATGGGCTGCGCCACCACCATCACAGGTAATGTTAAAGTCACCAGCCTTTTGAATAGTTACAATAGCAAAATCATATGCATCAAGCTTGTATATGTTGCTGGCTATAGCAATTTCATGACTTTCATTATCCCGATTATCAATCATAAACGTAACTCCAAGTTTCATAGTCATATACCCAGGATTTCCTGAACATCCAACGAATTGTAAACGATATCCACTTTTTTCATAGATATTAAAAGCTGCCCCATAATCTTCTGTCTCAACAGTTGTTGTATTTATCTCTGTTGAAACTTTTGTTGCATTTTTTGTTGCAACCGTTGTTGTAACAATTTTTACTCCAGGCATAACGACAACACTAACATACATCTGATTATTTCTTTCAGTAAAAGACAACGTATCTTCATCAAAATTATTGATATCAGTTTTTGTGCACCCAATACCAAGTGTTACAAGAGAAGCAACTACAGAGAGCAGAATTAAGGAATTTTTTTTCATAGTATGTTATGTATTCAATGTTACTGCCAATTGGATTGTTTTCACAATCGTGCGAACAAACGGATTGTTGTATTCAAGTTTTGGAAAAACTTTTTTTCCATCTCGTTCCTTTTTTATAAGATTTGCCTGTGTCAAAATTTTAATATGTTGTGATGCCAAGGGCAAAGAAATTTCCAAATCATTGGCGATATCACTAATTGAAATTTTTGGGTGCTCGGACAACATACGAAACATTCGATACCGATTTACATCACTTAATACCTTAAACACTGCCACCATTTTTTGATCAGTCTCACTAGAAATGTTGGATTTTTTTTGAACGTCTTTTTTACGTACCATACCATGTATACAGTTAAACACTTGTTTAATAACTTAAGTATACGCCATATCCACTATCTGTCAACAAAAAAACACCTTTGGACGGTGATTTTTGGCTTGTTTTATGTAGTAAATATTGACAACGTTGCCATTTTTTGCTACTATTATCTTCATATTCGGGGATCGTCTAATGGTAGGACTTCAGGTTCTGGTCCTGACTATCGGGGTTCGAATCCCTGTCCCCGAGCAAAAAATTTAGTGACCCTTTGGGTCTGATTCGTCAAAAATATGGAAATGG
>Ga0210006_1001269_pt1 | contig 17652 bp, 16 predicted proteins | sample CryGey02umfilter_2_FD_185452 | JGI IMG/M metagenome (GOLD analysis project Ga0210006, IMG submission 185452) | Groundwater microbial communities from aquifer in Utah, USA - Crystal Geyser 4/10/14 0.2 um filter (SPAdes) (version 3) | ecosystem: Environmental > Aquatic > Deep subsurface >... | reverse complement strand
AAAGAAAAAGCGCATGCCAAAAAAAGCAAAGATGAGAATAAGAAAGAGCAGATTAGCAAGAATCCTTCTTCTTGCTTCCCCTGCCCCGGTCATTTGATATTCCTGCCGGGATAAACTCTCCATGCTGGATAATTCTACGCCTGATTCCCTGGCGATTAAGTGGCTAATGGTAGCTGTGGCATAGTATAATCCTTTTCCAAATTCTCCTTTTTGAAAATATGGAACCATCTTCTGGCGGATAATCTCGCCGGCCAGTCCATCGGTAATAATTCCTTCCAGGCCGTAGCCTACTTCAATTCGAACTTTCCTTATACCGGCAACCAGCAATATAAGCAGGCCGTTATCCTTATCTTTTTTCCCGATTCCCCAGTTTTCAAATAAATCTACCGCATATTCTTCAATGGTCGCCTCGCCAATATCCGTAAGGGTAACAATGGCTATTTCCGCGCTGGTCTTTCTTTCTAATTCTCCAATGAAAAGATTCAAACTTGTCTTTTCATCAGGGCTAACGATGCCGGCAAAGTCATTGACAAAACCGCTGGCTCTGGGAAAGTCTCTACTCTGTGCAAAGATAACCCCCTGCCCTATTATCGCGGCAAGTATCAATAATATTATTATAAGTTTTCCCTTGATCATTGGTAATGTCCAGAAGTTCATGTCCAAACTATATTGAAAATACTTTTCATAGTTCCAGCCTGTCTACGGCAATACCCAGTTTTTCGATTTCCTCGAGGTAATTGCCAAAAAGTCTCTCTAAGTCTATCGGTTTTTTTCCCTGTTTCATCTCCCACACATTAAGAAAAGTTTCCTTATTCAGGGAAAACAATTGAGTTAAATTATTAATGATTACCTTTTTTTCTACAGGCACGGACTCGCCTTTCAGGCGCAGGAGATTGCGCATAACCGGAATAAGGCAGACAAGAGAATTTATTAATAACATCCGGACTTGCTTTTCCTTCATCCCAATTTCCAGGTAGGTCTCATAAAGTCTGATCAGACCACCTTTAATCTGCTCTTCGCATTCAATCCGGATATTCTGCGGATTAATTTCTAAATCAAGTAAAAGCTCCTCTCCGTATAAAAGAAGATGATTTTCCTTCATCTCCAGGAATTCAATGGGAAAAGCATCGGTGGAATGCCGGATATGTTCCATGGTAAGCATTAAAGGAGCAATGATTCCCCTTTTTCTTCCCTGAGCGACAAGTTTAAGGCTTTTCTTTAAATCCGAGAGATCTATTTTTTGAAAAATTGCCAGGAGGTTAATATTTGATTTTCCCGGGATAAAATCTTTTCCTGTTGCGCTACCATAGATAAAAAGGGCCTTCAGGTTTTCTCCATGGATTTCCCATATCTTCTGGCAGTAGGGAGCAACTATTCTCTGCGCCCGCGGGTCTAGTTTGTCAAGATTAAGTAATTCCATCATTTCTCCTTTGCGGGCGGGTGACTTCAAACCCTAAATATTTCGTCAGCGCTTCTGCAAGCGGTGCTGAAACCCTGGAAGGTGTCACGCTTACATGATGTCTGTGTCCAGCATTTCCTACATAAAGTAAAACGTCCTGCAGTTTCTGTATTTCTGCCACACCCGCACAACCAAAAAATTCTTCCTGTATCGGGTCGTCTGTGAATTGGCCCTCGCCTACATAAAATTTAAGCTTACCGTCTGCGGTGAGCATGCTGGAAAAAGTAAACGGTCCGGCTTTAATCCTTCCCTGGTTGGGTCCGAAACCCCTTCCGGCACCTATAGCATTGGCAAGAATTGCGTGGTCTGTTATTTTTCCCTTTGCCTTCATCATTGCCTGCGGGACAGGACCGCAGTGAAACAAAATGCACTTGTTTTCCTGTTCCCCGTAGTTGTTATTCCAGTCAAGGCATGCACTAACCTCTCCGGAAGCCTGGCACAAGGCGGACATTGCAACTGCATTTCCTACGTCAACCTCACAGGCAGCCGGGATGAATTCATTATTTAAAAGACTCAACACCACGCAGGGCGAAATTCCCAGTTGCTGCTGCATTTCCATCCAGCACCTTAAGGCGATCGCGTCTAATTTATTTTCTTTAATCAGTCCGTCAAGGACTACTCCTAACTTTACTATTTTTACAAAAGCCTCATCAGGAACCCCGCTCCAGTTTGAATAATTTTTCAATATTTCTTTCTTCGCTTTGTATTTTTTATTTTTTTCGTCTACATAATCCATCCTGCAGAAAATGTCTGACAGGTCATAGGTTTCCATCGTAATTCCGTTCTTCTGTAATGCTCCTTCGTCAATTCTGACAGTCTTGAAAGCTGTAGTTCTTGCACCGATTGCACCGACGGTCATACCCTTTACCTGAAAAATGCGTGAAAACAGGCTCTTTGACAATTAAAAATACTTGACTTTCCGACGAAAAAGTGTATAATATGTATATAAAATCTTTTAGTGCACAAACTTCACTTTTAGTTAGGGTTCTGTACTATGGGCAAAGGTATTCAAAATTTTCAAATTTCCTTCGGAGAAAAGGATATAACCCGCTTTGGCGGATTGTTTCTAATTCACAAATTTTGCAAAAAACTAAAATTGAAATGGTTGCTACAACGTCATATAAAGTTCCGCCAAAAGAACCAAGAATATCAAACAGCAGAATTTATTTTAATCCTGATTTATATAATAACTCTTGGAATAGGACGGATAGAAAATGTAAAGAATTTAAGTTACAATGGAATAGTCAAAAAGATTCTTGGTATAAAAAGATTCCCAAATTCTACATCAATAAGACGTTTTCTATATCGTCTTACTCCAACAGCAATAAACCAAATTGTCAAGGTTCACAATATAATTCAGAACAAAATATTTCGCATTCTTCACACTAAAACAAGTATAACATTTGATATAGATGGAACAGTATTGACAGTTTTTGGTAAACAACAGAGAACAAAAGTTGGATTTAACCCCAAAAGAAAAGGAGCAAGAAGCTACTTAGCGATGTTATGTTTTGAACAAGATAGAGAATTCTGGTATGGAAGTTTGAGACCAGGAAATATTTCACAAGTAAAAGTTGCTCCACATATTATCAGAAGATGTTTAGAGAAGTTGCCATATCGTATATACCGCATTAGAGTTCGTGGTGATAAAATTTTTTACAGTCACTGGTTTATAGAAAATTTTCTTGAGCAAGAGAATATCCTCTATACCATAGAGGCAAATACAGAAGGGCGTGGAATACAAGGAAAAATGCAACAGGCAAAGTATAGTCCTTACAAAAAAGATTGGGAAGTAGGAGAATTTACTTATCAACCAACCAATTGGAAAAGAACACATAGATTTGTAGTTCAAAAGCGCCCTTTACCAGAAGACCCTGATGAACGTGCACAACTAAAATTATTTGAGATGAAGAACTATGGATATCGTGTAGTAGTAACAAATCTTAAACTAAAACCAAGGCATATTTGGAATTTTCATTCCAGAAGAGCTCAAGGCGCTGAACAAAACATCAAAGAACTCAAGTTGAATTATCCAATAGCAAAAATTCCTACTCATAAATATACAGCAAATATTGCTTACTTTCAAATACTCTTATTTGCATTTAACATTACTAACTGGTTTAAATGGTTATGTTTACCAGAAGAATATCATTACAAAACTTTACAAACTTTAAGAGAATATCTGTTATGTGTCCAAGCAAGATTAACTACAACAGGAAACAAAAACCATCTAAGATTTCCTGCTGGCTACTTGTATAAAGATTTATATAATTATGCACTTAAAAGGATTGACAAAATGAAACAAATATGAAATTTTAAAAATTTGCTAAGATTTTTTTAATTTCAAATAGCCTTTCCCGACGATATTATCACCTAAAAATGTATTTTTCACGCATTTTTCAGGTAAAGGCCATACCTTTCTTCTTCCTGGGAATGTTTTTCATCTCTGAAAATAAATTTCGGATCGTTTTCAAAAACTTCTTCAATCTCTCTATTTGTGACATTATGTTTGATTAAGTTTTTATCAATGTTGCCTTTATCCCACTCAAAGAAAATTAGTTTAGATACTATTTTCATAAATATAGTATATCAAAAAAACATACATTTGTCAAGTGAAAAATGATTTTTGTGATTTTTTTGATTTTTTTGAATTAACCGGGAACGTTGTTGCATTTTGGTTTCCAGTGGTTTATTTCCTCGCGTTCAATTGCGTCCCTGTTGGATTGTAAGCGGATTTCAATATACCGGAAAAAGCAGTCGTGATTTTTTAGGTGTTCCTTTATGCACTCGTTTGACTCGCCAGGACTTAAATGGTCTTTTAACCTGTCTTTAAGGTTATCGCTCTGGCCTACATAAAAGACATAATAATTATCGTTGTTTTTGTCGTAAGACCTACTCGGTGCTTTGCCCTGTAAAATAATAGTTCGGTTTCCTGGTCCGAACGCAGCTGAAAGGTCATTTTTCTGTATTTCTGGTTTTATGGTCTATGGTTGTCGTCGGAAAATCTGAAAATGGGGGGTATAAAACTATTAACTCCCTCCAGAAAACGCGTTAGAACGCAAATGGCGAGTAAGTGAGCCTACTTCTGGTGAAACCGAAAATCAAAAGTTAATGCTGGCGATATTTTATTGTGAGGTAGTCATAGTTTGAACCGTTAAAGGACCCTCCTGTCACATAGACATTGCCTGAGGAATCAACTGCAATGCCATCGCCAACGGGGATTGCTACTCATAGTCGCCTGTGGCGACGGGGAATGTTTATTTTACTCTCGGCAAGGGGGTGTTAGAACCTTGACCCCCCAAAATAATGCAATAGAATGCGAATGGTGGGGGTCATTTTTTAGAAAATGCCCAATACCCCAAGATAATTAGATTTATTGGTGAAACAACAGAGAGTATCCCGTAAAGAACGGGATTCTTGCGACGAGAAAGTGCTTGGAAGCAACCCGATTTTGCCGGGGTGGGGATTAGAGGTTATTTCCCAAGTGATTTACATATTGGTTTTATTGCTGCTAACACACCGATTATAGCATACCAATACCAATCTAAACTAAGCAACGGTTTCCAAATCTTTGCTATCATTAAAATAAAACCCATAACACTAAATTTTATTAGCCCTATATCTACCCAGCCTAAATTTTTTACTTTTGAATCTGCCCATGTTCCAAAACTCATATTTTTTCACCTCTTTTTGGCTTTGGTTGAGATTTACTTAAAAATTCCCGGCAGGCGTCCTCCGTCCTTAGGTTGAGATAAATTGCGGGACATCTTTGAGAGCTTCTGCAATTTTTTCTTCTGGATAAGCATAATCCTCAAGTTTTCCAGCAAAGTAAGCATCATAGGCAGCCAAATCAAAATGTCCGTGGCCGCTGAAAGCAATGACTATGCATTTTTCCTCACCTGTTTCCTTGCATTTCTTTGCCTCATCAATTGCAGCCCTTATTGCATGCGCAGTTTCAGGAGCAGGAATAATTCCTTCTGTCCGGGCAAACAGGACAGCTGCTTCAAATACTGGATTCTGATTATATGCAACTGCCTCAACAATTCCCTTATTCACAAGGGCACAAAGTATTGGTGCATCTCCGTGATATCTTAAACCCCCGGCATGAATTGCGGGTGGAATAAAGCCATGTCCAAGGGTGAACATCTTAAGTAATGGCGTCATTTTGGCAACATCCCCGAAATCGTAGAGGTATGGACCCTTTGTCAGAGTCGGACAGGAAGTTGGCTCTACAGCTATAAATCGAATATTTCTCCCCTTTAACTTTTCACTGACAAAAGGAAAGAATGCACCAGAAAAATTACTTCCCCCGCCAACGCATCCTATAATCATATCAGGTTTTTCCCTGGCAATCTTCAACTGCTTCTGCAATTCTAATCCCACAACAGTTTGATGCAGCAGCACATGGTTCAGTACACTCCCCAGAGAGTATTTCGTATCGTCGTGCGTTGCCGCATCTTCAACTGCTTCTGAAATAGCCAGTCCCAGGCTCCCGGGACAATTTGGGTCCTTCTCAAGCATAGCCCTTCCCGCATTCGTTAAATTCGTCGGCGAGGCGTGAGCTTCTGCACCCCATGTCTGCATCATTATTTTTCTGTAAGGTTTCTGTTCATAACTTACCTTCACCATATAAACAGTGCACTTTAATCCAAACAGGTTGCAGCCAAATGCAAGCGCACTTCCCCACTGTCCAGCACCGGTTTCTGTAGCCAGCCTCTTTACGCCCTCCTTCTTGTTGAAATACGCCTGGGCAACTGCTGTATTTGGCTTGTGACTTCCAGGAGGACTCACACTCTCATTCTTATAATAAATCCGAGCAGGAGTTCCCAGTGCCTTCTCCAGCCGGTAAGCCCTATGCAGGGGCGTTGGCCTCCACAACTTATAAATATTCCTCACATCATCCGGAATCGGTATCCATCTTTCCTGACTCACCTCTTGTTTGATCAACTCCATCGGAAAAATTGGAGCCAGGTCCTCGGGCCCAATTGGCTTGCCAGTTCCAGGGTGAATTGGCGGAGCAAGTGGTTCTGGCAAATCAGGCTGGATATTGTACCATTGCTGCGGCAAATCCCTTTCGCTTAATAAAACTTTGCTTTCATCCATTTTCTATCACTTCCTCCTTTCTTCTAAGATTTTATCTAAATTTAAATCATTTCAATAAAACTGGAAATTTTCTCAATTTTTATTAGCTGATTTAAAAACTATTTCCTCTCTTGATTCCTACCTAAAAATCTTCGTATCAACCCACTATTTCCTACCTTTTTACCCAAAATCAAACCATCAAACATCTAAAAACTTCTCTTGATTTTAACAACAGACCTTGCAAGAAAGAAATTTGCACTTTCCATGGTAAAATTGCATTTTTTTCTTGCAATTTTTTAAAAATGTGCTTAGGCGCAACTTCCTTTATATAGAAGCCTCTTATGAATAAGAAGAGGCAAATAAAAACTTTCTGGTGGATATTCCCCCAGAAGGGATAGGGAGAAAACCGTCTCCCTATCCCAACAAAGGAGGTTGCAATGCATAACCTATCTAATTTTACCCTGAGTGAGATACTCAGGAAGTTAAACTCCATCAATGTGGAGATTAACCTTGAGAATCAAAGACCATTTCCTAAGGTTAAAATGGCAAGTCTTTATGAATATCAGTTCAGGCATATAAGAATTAACCCTCTGGGTTATTTCAATCGAGCAAGGTTTGTTACAAGCCTGATTAATTTTACTTTTATCAGGAGTATAGTTGCCGATTGCTATAGCAAAGAAGGACGACCTCCTTATGACCCCTGCTCTATGTTTGTGCTCGACCTAATTGCTTCCCTGGAGGGAATAACCATCAAAGAACTTTGTAATATCCTTCACGATGGGACTAAAGGCTATGCCTACAGGCTTTATGCCGGTATTTCTCCGGAGCACATTCCCTGCGAAGCAGACTTTTCTAATTTCAGGGTTCGTATTGGCGAAGAAAAATACAATGCTATTTTTCATATACTTGTGCAAATCGTAAAAAAGTTAGGTATGCTTACAGGAAAGATCCTCTCGCACGATGGAACTTTGGTGCATACCTTTGCCCGATACCGTGGTTGTAATTATGCCTGTAAAAAGGAATGTCAGTCTATTCAGGTAAGGGATACAAACTTTATTAATGATATTCAATATCGCATTAAGAAACTATTAGAAAATCCCAGTTCCATTCCTCTAAACAAAGAGATGCGTGCTTATGCAAAGTGTCCAAGAAAAGAATGTCTACCTGAAGATGTCCAGCCCTGCTCTATCATTGTTATTGCCTTTACCATCCTTGTTTTTAACGAAGAGATATTTACAGAAAATGATAGACAAACTTCAAGGCTTCTTGATCCAGAGGATAATCTGGGTAAACATAACCTTATGCTGAAGGTTTTATACTCTCATATTTCAAAGATCGATGCTACCCAGTGGCCATATCCAGTGTATGTCCAGTGTCCTAAAATGCCTGCAGACTTAGATGCTAAAATAGGTTATAGAAGAAGCAAGCATAATCCTGATAAGAAAGAAAGGGTCTTTGGGTTTCAGGTAACAATTACTACCGATATTGAACCAGAATTAGGAATAGAATTACCTGTAGCATGTATTACTGGACCTGGTTCAGATAAAGATGGCGACCATTTCATTCCTTTAAAAGAACAGATTAAAAACTATCAGGGATTTGAAACTATCCTTGATATTGGAGATAGTGGTTTTGACTACGGGATTAATTATGAATACATTCGTAACCATAATTCTATTCCTATTATTGACTACAACCGCCGGGGAGAAAACCTGTCCCAGGAGGCCATACTTGCCAGAGGCTATGACCAGAACGGCTATCCCTTTGCTCCTTGTAAGTGCATCTGTAAGTCTAATGGCTACAGCAAGGAAGAAAAAAGGCTTTCTTCTGTCTGTGGTAAGCAATGTATAACCAATCCACAAACAGTCCCTTCTCCTATTTCTAACTGTCCTTACCTACAGAAGCCATCAGGCTATTCCACACACATGAGTATTATTCAACATCCCCGGCTTGTAAATGAAATACCGAGGGGTTCAGAAAGATGGAAGAAACTCCACAATCTCCGCTCTTCCTCAGAAAGAACTAATTCTACTACAAAGAGTGACCTGGATATTCTGGAGCATCCCCGGGTTATGGGATTAGAAAGAGCAAAGATTCTTGCCCAGATGGCTTGTATATCTACTCTTTTAAAGAAAGTAATGCACTTTATTGTTAAGGTTACCCTTACCTGGAGAAAATACATATCCACAAATGATAAAAGATGGTGGAAAGGACTACAACTGCGTAAGATTCCTACCTTCTTGAGTAATATGCTTCATCCCCGCGCACCGCCAGTATGAAATCAAATTTTCCTCTTTAACTACTTCTTTTTTCTCACTTCAGGTGAGAATAGAGATAGGTCTGTCTTTAAACTGGGTTCTCTTTTCTTTTGTGAAAAATTTCCATCTTTTGACTATTTTTACCTGCTTAAAAACAGGTTTTTTCCTTACCAGAAGTGCCTTTTATTTCCCTTAGATGTCAAGGAGCGACTTTTTAAATCAGCTCTCTTTTATATGTAATTCTTTGCGTAATATTATAGCATAAAAAATAAAAAAAGCAAGAAAAAAATATTTTCCGTCCAGAATGAAATGTGTAGTTGTTTTGTTATAAAATTTGACAATTAACATTTTTCTGGTATAATATAAACTCAAACCTGAAGGTTTGAGTTACACATCTGACATCTTAAGTATTACTAAAATCAAAATGAGTGATACTGAATATGGTATAATTGTTGTGGGTGCTGGACATGCAGGATGCGAGGCGGCACTCGCTGCGGCAAGGATGGGATATTCTACCCTTCTCTTAACCATCAACCTTGATACCATTGCTCAGATGTCCTGCAATCCTTCTGTGGGAGGATTGGGTAAGAGCCATCTCGTGGCTGAGCTGGATGCACTTGGTGGTGAAATGGCTAAGAACACTGATATGACCGGTATTCAATTTCGAATGCTCAATACGAAAAAGGGTCCAGCAGTTCAGGCACAGCGCGTGCAATGCGATAGAAAAGAATACCGACTGGCAATGAAACAGGTACTGAAAAATCAACCTGGGCTTGAAGTAAAGCAAGGACTTATAAAAAGTGTCGAAGTGTCCCGCCACCAAAACTCTGGCGGGCAGGCGCCGTGTCAAAGTGTCAAAGCAGAAGGGGTAATAACTGAAGAGGGAAAAGAATATAAGGCAGGGGCGGTAATACTTAGCGCAGGAACATTTTTGAATGCACTGATTTATATCGGCGATGATTCCTTCAGTTCAGGAAGAATGGGAGAGCCTGCCGCAAAAGAATTATCAGAAAACCTCAAAGAGCTCGGTTTTGAAATCGGACGACTTAAAACAGGGACTCCTCCACGGCTTGACGGCAGGACAATTGATTTTTCAAAATTAGGAGTTCAAAATGGAGACGAAAATCCCCGACCATTTTCATTTTTTACAAAAAAGATTATTCGGGAACAAATTCCTTGTTACATAACTTATACAAACGAGAAGACCCACGATATCATACGGAAAAATTTACACCTTTCAGCGATGTATGGAGGAAAAATAAAAGCAACGGGCGTGCGATATTGCCCTTCTATTGAAGATAAAATTGTGAAATTTCCGGATAGGAACAGGCACCAGGTTTTTCTGGAACCTGAAGGAAAAAACACTACTGAAATTTATCCAAATGGTGTTTCCACCAGTCTTCCTGAGGATGTACAATTAAAATACCTGCACACCGTTCCAGGACTGGAAGAAGTAAAGATTGTCCGCCCGGGCTATGCAATTGAATATGATTTTTTTTCGCCAATACAATTAAAACCAACACTTGAGACAAAACTGATTGAAAATTTATATTTCGCCGGACAAATCAATGGTACTACCGGCTATGAAGAAGCAGCAGCACAGGGGATAATAGCAGGAATAAATGCTGTGCTAAAACTGAAAGGTGAACCACCATTTATGCCTGACCGCTCTCAGGCATATATGGGCGTTATGATTGATGACCTTGTAACCAAGGGAGTGGAGGAACCTTACAGGATGTTCACTTCCCGTGCTGAATATCGCCTGATTTTACGCTGCGACAATGCTGACAGGCGTATGATGCCCTTCGGATATAAGTTCGGATTAATTACGGAAAAAATCTACGGGAAATTCGAGAAGAAGTGGAAAATGATAGATGCAGTCATGAATCAGGAAATACCAAAAGATTTGCCTGAAGATGTAAAAAAAGAAGTGGAAATTGAACTAAAATACAAAGGGTATCTTGAACGCCAGGAGCGCCAGGTTGAACAATTCAAAAAATTAGAAGAACATCCAATACCAGCAGATTTCGATTATTTCAGTCTGCATGGGCTTAAGACTGAAGCCAGGCAAAAATTGTCAAAAATTTGCCCGATTTCTTTAGGACAGGCATCCCGCATCCAGGGAGTAACTCCATCTGATATTTCAATATTGATGATTTATTTAAAAAAAGGCGAAAAGAAAGTTAAGCCAGCCCAGAACCATTCATTGCATTCAGGTTCAGGGCAGGGAGGGAAAAGTGAATGAGGTAGTTTTACAGACACAGCTGCCGTTGAAGTTGTTTAAGAAAGGTAAAGTCAGAGATGTTTATGAAGCAGACGACATGCTCTTGATTGTCGCTACAGACCGCATTTCTGCATTTGATGTGGTCCTGCCAAATGGCATTCCTCATAAGGGTAGGGTTTTGAATATGCTGGCTAAATTCTGGTTCGGTTTCACTAAAGAAATAATTGCGAATCATGTAATAACCACGGAAAGCGTGGAGATTGTTTCGCAAATAAATGTATTAAAAGAATATGAAGGAATGCTAAAAAACAGAGCAACACTGGCAAAAAAGACCAGGCCGCTTGCAGTAGAATGTGTTGTGCGCGGATATCTTGCAGGTTCTGGCTGGAAAGAATATCAGGAGAAAGGTTCAATCTGCGGAATAAAATTACCAGAAGGTTTAAAAGAATCTCAGCGCATCCCCTTCCCTATTTTTACACCTGCCACCAAAGCTGACACTGGCCATGATATGAATATTAGCGAAGAAAAAATGGTGGAGATTGTTGGAGAAAAAATTGGGCAGGAAATAAAGGAAAAAAGTCTTAAAATTTATGAAACTACCTGTGAATATGCCGAGGAACGGGGTATAATCATTGCAGATACAAAATTTGAGTTTGGATTATGCAATGATGAGGTTATACTGATTGATGAAATTCTAACGCCTGATTCTTCAAGGTTCTGGCCAAAGGATGATTATGTACCAGGAAAACCGCAGAACTCATTTGACAAACAGTATGTTCGGGATTACCTTGAAAGTATCAAATGGAATAAAAAACCACCAGCGCCAGTTTTGCCAGAAGAAGTAGTAAAGAAAACCACTGAAAAATACATAGAGGCCTACAGGAGAATTATCGGCGAGGATTTTAAGAAAAATCAGACCTGAAGGTCTGAGTTACGTAACTCAGGACTTTAGTCCTGATATCAAACCTAAAGGTTTGAGTTACAACACTTTTGGTATAATTTCCTTAGCTATTAAAATATAGGAGAAGAGGTGGATTTAAAACCTGAAGTATTGCAGATTGACCTAAAAAAGGTTGCTTTTGACCTTGAGAAAGAAATTCGCAATCGGATGAAAGAGCTTCACCGAGAAGGAATTATACTGGGCATAAGTGGAGGGATAGATTCAGCAGTTGCTCTAGCTCTTGCAGCAGGCGCAGCAGGCAGGGATAATGTGCTTGGCTTAATATTGCCAGAGAGAGATAGCCACCCCGAGAGTCGCACAGATGCAATTGAACATGCAAAATCACTGGGTATTAAAATACGGGAGGTTAACATTGAACCAATGCTTAGAAGGCTGGGAATATACAAACTTTTTCCCGAACCGCTGTTTATGCCGCGCAGAATAATAGAAAAGTTTGTGAAGAAACAGTTTGAAAAAAGCATAAAAACAAGTAAGGAACCGCTGTTTTTAAGTGGAATGCTTGGTAATCCCTCTGTACTTGCAAAAAAGACCTCAGCATATTATCGCTCAAAACATCGCATGCGTATGATAACGCTTTATTTTTATGGTGAACTGCACAATTACTTAATGCTGGGCACCTGCAATAAAACTGAGATTTCAATCGGTTTTTTTGTGAAATACGGTGACAGCGCCTCTGATTTTGACCCGCTCAAGAATTTATATAAGATGCAGGTCAGACAATTAGCACACCACCTCGGCGTAACTCAGAAAATTATAATTAAAGCACCCACACCGGATCTGTTGCCGGGCATAACTGACGAATTAGCAATGGGTATAACCTATGAAATTCTGGATTTGATATTGTTTGGACTGGAAAACAAAATGGAAAGTTCTAAAATTGCAAAAGAACTTGGAATAAATGAAGAAACTGTCAATTATGTCCAGGAGTTGAATCGCTGCTCTCAACATATGCGTGATACCGGACATTGAAGGGAGGAAGAGAAATGGCTTTAAGAAATGTAAAGGAGTATATTTCAAAAAGGATGAAGGAAATTGTAAGTGCAGTTGGGAAGAAAAAAGCTCTTATAGCAACTTCAGGCGGGGTGGACAGCGTAACCTGTGCTGTGCTTACACATAAGGCAATCGGTAAAAATGCCATTGTCCTCTTTATTGATGATGGCCTGATGCGTCAGAACGAAGGTCAAAAAGTAAAGAAAGACATGGCAAAATCAGGAATCAAAGTTAAAATAATGAATGTGCAGGCTGATTTCTTTAAAGCATTGAAGGGACTCGAGGACCCTGAAGAAAAAAGAAAAGCTTTCAGGGATACTTTCTATAAGTCACTGGGAAAAGCTGTGAGAATGACCGGTGCCTCATTTATGATTCAGGGAACGATTGCTGCGGACATCAAAGAAACCAGGGCAGGAGTTAAAACCCAGCACAATGTCCTTCAGCAAATAGGCATTAGCCCGGAAAAATACGGATTGCGGATTCTTGAACCTTTGAAAGACCTTTATAAATTTGAGGTAAGAATGGTTGCAAGGGCGCTGGGGATTCAGCCGGAATACAGCGAGAGAATGCCATTTCCAGGACCAGGTCTTGCCACAAGAGTAGTCGGTGAAGTAACCCCGCATAGAGTAGCAACCCTGAGAAAAGCAACAGTGATTGTGGAAGAAGAAATTAAAAAAGCAAGAATAAAACCATTCCAGGGGTTTGCGGTCCTATTGAAAGATAAAGCGACCGGTGTCAAAAAAGGAAAAAGGGCTTTTGGAGAGATTATCGTGGTGCGCTCTGTTGATTCAAAAAATGCGATTACTGCAAAGGTAACCCGCATACCCTGGAAAGTACTGGAGAAAATTCAAAAAAGAATTAATCTCGAAATTCCAGATGTAATCAAGGTGCTGTTTGACATCACTCCAAAACCACCAAGCACGATTGAATATATTTAAAGGAAAAAGTCGCCCAAGGCGACTCGCCGGGGCGAGGGGACAGGCTATATTTAATGAAAATTGCGGTGAGGGTAACCTATCCTGAAACGGGCAAATATGACTGGTTTGAGGCACTAAAGAATTATAAGGAAATAGGACGAATTGAAGTTGCTTTCTATTTTCCGAAATCTTTCCTTGAAAAAGTCTCTGTTGAATCAGTTGTCGCTCCTTTTAAAAAATTGGGCATTGCGGCATCTTCAATTCATCTTGCCCACGCAAGGGTCACCGAACCTCAGATATTTGAATCCGTTTTGCGCAAATCAATAACAATCGCCGGGGAATTGAATTGTGATACGCTTGTCGTTCATCCGAGTTTCGGAAAATTGGATGATGCGAAGTCCTTTATAGACAATATGGTTGACCCCATTCTGGATGAAAATGGAATTTTCCTTTGCTGGGAAACCTTTGAAAGCAAAAGACGAATTCTTTCAGGTATCGATGGAATTGCCAATTTCTGTTCAACTAAAATCTGGCATCGTGCCTGTTATGACTTCAGCCATATTCATAAACCACAGGAAGAAGTAATCAGGGAAATTGAAGAAAATTTTGATTTTATCAGAGTGTTCCATGTCTCAAATCGCATTGCCGAAAAAAGAAAACAACATCTTCCTCTTTTTTATTCTCAAGACAAAACTGATTTAAACTTCCACCAGATATTTAAATTCTTAGTTCAAAAAGAATTTGCTGGAAATATTGTACTGGAATATCTACCAGAGTACAGGAATTATGTAAAATCTGACGCTCAATTTTTAATCGAGAATTTTACAAGTAAAAAAATATTTACTTGATAGCTAAGGAAATTATACCAAAAGTTATCCACAACCTTCAGGACTAAAGTCCTGAGTTACGTAACTCAGACCTTCAGGTCTGATTGTCTTGACAAATTGATAAAAATCTTGTATAATACAGTTGGGGGTGATGAAACATGCGGACAACTGTAACGGTTCGCGGACAGACAGCAGTTCCTGCAGAAATCCGTCGAAAGTATCATATAAAAGGACGCATGAAACTTGAATGGATAGATGATGGAAATGTAATAACTGTTATTCCGGTATCTGAAGACCCAATTAAATATGCAAGAGGAATGCTTAAAGGAACGGGATTGACTAAATCTCTTTTAAAAGCAAGGGCTGAAGAAAGAAAATTGGAGAATAAACTAAAAGGTTACGTTTTGAAGTGACGGAGAAAGGAAAATTGAAACAAATAAGTGGAATTTAAAAGAGTGGATATACCTGAATATCCTTACGAAGCAATTAGAGAAGCGGTGGTTAATGCCATTGCACACAGAAATTACTTTCGTAGAGGAGCACCTATTATGTTTTCTATTTTTGATGACCGAACGGAAATCAGCAGTCCAGGCGGTCTTTTGCCCGGACTTAACATAAAGAAACTCGAAGGACATCATGAAACACGCAATAAGAAAATCTGTGAAATATTTCATGAAACAAAAGACATGGAAAAATTTGGCACGGGCATTGGCAAGATGAAAAGATTTATGAAAGAACATGGATTGCCCGAACCTGAATTTTTAGAAGAAGGGGATTTCTTCGTCGTCAAATTTTATGGGCCCGGAGATAAAATTCTGGATTTGGTGTCCAATATTCCTGAAGAACGACAGACTGATTTAAAAAAGCTGGGCTTGAATGACAGACAGATTGAAGTACTGCGGTTAATGGTAAATGAAGATAGAGTTTTTTCCAATAGAGAATACCAAAAACAGTTTGATGTAAGTAACCAAACTTTTGTGAGAGACATGCGATTCTTATTAAAATTAGGATTGGTTGCTCCTAAAGGGAAAGGACGTTCTTTACGATATATGGCAAAATGATATTGTCACAAAAAATATCCAGATGTCATAAAAATGTCACAAAAACTTATGTCATGAAAAATGATAAAATGTCATGGAAATGTCATGAAAACAAAAATTCTCTAAAAGTCATTAGATATCACTAATCTCTTCAAGATGATGGGCGTATTTTAAGGCAAAAATTGAATTACCGAAATAAACAAGGCGTGAATCTGAAAACTCTTTTAAAGAACGCTTGTGAATTGGAGGGATAAAAAATGGCTAAAAATAATTTTGAGGTACCTCTTGAAAAATTGAAATGGACCTGCGACCCCCGACAATTTATGTTTAACAACACAAGTGAAGTTCCACCGCTTGAGGGAACAATTGGACAGGAGCGCGGGGTTGATGCAATTGACTTTGGGCTCAACATTAAAACTCCAGGTTTCAACATATATCTCGCTGGTATATCCGGAACCGGAAAAACATCCACTATAAAATCCTATGTGGAGAAACTTGCACAGACCCAGGAAATACCTCCAGATTGGTGTTATGTATATAATTTCTCGAATCCAGATACCCCATTGTCCATCAATCTTCCTGCAGGTGAAGGCTCTATAAGGGATATAGCGCTTTTTGCTATAGGACATCACATTCAGGAAATTAAATCAAAATATAAGAATTGTCCAAAGGTGAGCAAGTTCCTTGAAGATTGTTGAGAAGGCAATTCAGGAAAAAATACGGCGTTCAAATTTGATTGAAGAAAAAATAGCGGAAAAGAAGAAGCAAAGAAAAAAGAAGAAAAGTAGGCAAAATTTGAAAATGAGAAAAGAAATTGTTTTTTTAATACTATCATTTTTTTTAATTTTTGTAAGTGGTTGTACTAAGCGCAGTACCATAACGATGGCCGGGTCAACTGCATTCCTACCATTTGCTGATCAACTCGCTGAGGATTATATGAAAAAGAATCCTGGAGTGAATATAAATGTCCAGGGCGGTGGTTCAGCAGTCGGGATTCAATCAGCATTAAATGGAACTGCGCAAATTGGGATGGCTGATTTAGTTACACTCCCGCCTGAAGCAAACAAACTTAAAAAATTTGTTGCTGCAAATGACGCAATCTGCTTAGTGGTACACCCTTCCAATAAAATAGATAACTTGACGACTGAACAGATAAGAACAATTTATTCAGGGAAAATTAAGAACTGGATGGAAATCGGTGGAATTGACAAACCAATTACTGTTGTTTCCCGTGAGGCAGGCTCAGGCACGAGGTCATCTTTTGAAGACCTGATGCTAAAGGGACTGAAGCTTGGAGAAGATGCTATCATTGGAGATTCAAACGGGACTGTGCGGGAAACCATCATAAATGACCCCAACGCTATCGGATATATCTCGCATGGAGTTGTTAATGAAAAAGTTAAAGCATTAAAAATTGATGGGATAGCTGCAAGCCCCGAGAATACTGTTGCAGGCAAATACAAACTTGTCCGCCCAATTTACCTCTTGATAAAAACAGGAGCTGAAACTTATGTCAGAGGAATCCTTGATTATATCCTTGGACCTGAAGGGCAAAAAACAATTCAGGAACAGGGTTTGATACCAGCAAAAATATACAGTAAAACAAAATGAAAAATACCAAAGAAGTCGTTATTGAAAAAAGTCTTTTTTTGATTGCCCTTTCAGCAATTTTTATGCTTTTTCTGATAGCCATATTTATCTTCAAAGAAGGCACGCCTTTAATATTTAAGGTGGGTTTTAAGAATTTTGTCACAAGTAGCAAATGGTTCCCCCTCGAAGGGCAATTCGGTATTTTTTCTATGATTCTTGGCACGCTATGGATTACAGCAGGAGCACTTATTATTGGTGTTCCACTTGGACTCTCTTGTGCAATCTTTCTTTCTGAATTCATACC
>Ga0210006_1001268_pt1 | contig 17653 bp, 17 predicted proteins | sample CryGey02umfilter_2_FD_185452 | JGI IMG/M metagenome (GOLD analysis project Ga0210006, IMG submission 185452) | Groundwater microbial communities from aquifer in Utah, USA - Crystal Geyser 4/10/14 0.2 um filter (SPAdes) (version 3) | ecosystem: Environmental > Aquatic > Deep subsurface >... | reverse complement strand
TCCATGGCCACCTTCTTCCACTGGCTGATCTGCGCCGGGTGGATTTGGTGTTCACTAGCCAACTCGCTTGTGGTTTTACCCCCTTCAGGGCCTCCAGCGCCACCTTCGCCTTGAACTGCGCACTGTGCCGTTTGTGTTTCCCGGACATCGCTTGGCTCCTCGCTCTCGCCAATCATGCCCCCTCGGTCTTAACAAAACCTACTGTCCAGTTTTTGGGGTCCACTTCAGTGTCAAGGTAGGCGAAGGGTTTGTCTTTGCGCAAATAACCGACGATGAGCTGGGTCAGCACTCCGTGTTTGAGCACATCGGCGAAGTTTCCAGCATGGTAGGCGTGGCGGTAATTCATGAGGGTCCAAATGGTTGTCTGAATAGGATCGACAGTGTAGCAGGGCCAGGGGATGGGGGATTACGTTCGAGGGGCGGTGCGGAAAAAGGGGCAGGGTGTGATGCGCCCGCATATCAAGGCTGTACACTCTCCGCCCAGGTTCATGCCGATAGGCTTCGTCGCGTCGCCCCTAAGGGCGGTTATGGCCGACTTTCTTCGCTGTGCTGCGTGCGCGCCGCACGGCTTCAATATTTTGGATCAATCAGGACCAAAAACCATGAAACCTTCAATTTTGACCCGTCCATTCTTTGCCTTATTGGCGCTGCTGTTGGTGTCGGGTTGCGGGGGCATTGCCAACACTGGCTCTAGTTATACCGAAACAGGCGGGGCCTCTTTTTATGCCATGAAGTACCAGTCCAGACTCACCGCCAACGGGGAGAGATTTGATCAGGCGGCCATGACTGCTGCACACAAAAAGCTGCCGTTCGGCACCAGAATTAAGGTCACCAATGTAGAAAACGGAAAAAGCGTCATTGTAAGGGTGAATGACCGAGGCCCGTTCGTTGAGGGGCGCGTCGTGGACCTGAGCCGCTCGGCATTCAGTCAGATTGGGAATACGGGGGCGGGGGTGATTCACGTTGTTATAGAAGTGGTGGATTAAGGGTCACTTAGGGCGCCTCTAAATACCGCCAAGAAGTCGGTTTTTAGAGGCGCCCGAGAGGCCCGCCGCCTACCGCACCAACCGCCGCTCCAGCAACGCCGCAGCCAATGTTCCCATCCCCAGGGTCAGCACCCCCACCTCGATCAACGCCCCAACGATCCGCCCCGTCTCGGGCAGCGGCAGCCCCAACATCAAGGGGCGACCGATTTCGATCAGTCCCGACAGCGGCAGCCAAGCGAGCGCCGCCGCCACCATCTCGGGCATTCCGGTTAGGGGGAAGAAAACCCCCGAAAACAGGAACATCGGGCTGATGAACAGGGTGAAGTAGTACATAAAAAAATCGTAGGAGGGGGCCAACGCCGTGACTGTCATGGAGAGGGTGCCAAAAAGCAGACCGGTCAGCAGCGCCAGCAATAGCAGCAACACCACGGCGCCGGGTGAGGGGGAGACGACCCCCAGGAGGATGGCGGCCAGCAAGACAAAGGCGCTGGAAATGGCCCCCTTGCTGGCGCACCACAGCACCTCGCCCCAGACCACGTCGGCCATGGTCAGGCGGGTCACCATCATGGCGAGGTAGGTCTTTTGCACCGTCAGCCGGGTGAAGGCGGAGTAGGTCCCCTCGAAGGCGGCCGAATTCATGGCCGAGGCGAGAAAGAGCCCGGCGGCCAGGAAGGCGATGTAATCGACCCCCCCGATCCCCCCTTGAATGAGCCCCCCCATGCCGAAGCCGAGCGCCACCAGGTAGAGCAGTGGCTCCCCCATGTTGCCGACCAGGCTGGGTCCAAGCAGCTTGCGCCAGACCAGAATGTTGCGCCGCCACACGGCGACGGCGGCGGCTGAAGGTAAAGGCAGGCTCATTCGCGCAGATCCCGTCCGGTCAGTTTCAAGAAGACATCCTCCAGCGAGGCGGGGCGGTGCAGGTAGGTCAGGCTGCCGATGCTCGAAAGGGCCGCCAGCAGCGCCCGCTCGTCGGCGGTGTAGCAAAACAGGGTGTCGCCCACCCGTTCGGTCCGCACCCCCTCCATCGGTCCGAAGGGGAGCTCGTCGCCGCTGTATTCGCGCACCTCGACCACCTCGGCCTCGACGTGGCGGGCGATCAGCTCCAGCGGAGTCCCCTGGTCGAGGATTTTTCCTGCGTCCATTACCGCCACGGTATCGCAGAGTTGGGCCGCCTCCTCCATGTAGTGGGTGGTCAGCAGCAGGGTCATCCCCTCGGCCCGCAACAGCCGCAGTTGCTGCCAAATTAGGTGGCGCACCTGGGGATCGAGGCCGGTGGTCGGCTCGTCGAGGATGAGGATGTCGGGTTGGTTGATCAGGGCGCGGGCGATGGTCAGCCGCCGCTGCATCCCCCCCGAAAGCGAGGCGATGGGTTGCTCGGCGTGGGATTCGAGCCGGGCGAAGGCGATCAGATCGTTGATGCGCGGCCCCCGGTCTGGGGTGGGAATGCGGAAGTAGCTGCCGTAAACGTCGAGGTTTTGCCGCACCGTCAGATCGGGGTCGAGGTTGTCCTGCTGTGGCACCACCCCGATGCGGTGACGCAAGGGGAAGTCGAGCCCGGTGCGGCGGATGCCCAGAATCGTCACCTCCCCCCCGTCGGGGGGGGTTAGGCCGGTCATCATGCGGAAGGTGGTGGTTTTGCCCGCCCCGTTGGGGCCGAGCAGGCCAAAACAGCGGCCGGTGGGGATATCGAGGCTGACCCCATCGACCACGGCGCGTCCGGCGTAGGTTTTATAAAGGTCGCGCAGGGCGACCGCGGGTTGGCTCATGGGTCAGACTTTCACTAGGATTGGCGCGGCGGCGCCGAATGTTCGAGGGCTGTTCATTCGCTGACGCTATGGTGCCACACCCGCTGGGTGCTGATAATCACCGCCCTGTTGATCTACTTCCCATCCAAGGAGCCTTTCGATGGATGTCGTCCAAAACTGGAAAACCCGTCTCGACAACCGCGACCTGACCGTGGCGGTTATCGGCCTGGGTTACGTGGGGCTGCCGTTGGCGGTCGAGTTCGCCGAGGAGGGGCTGAACGTGGTCGGGGTCGACATCGACTCGGGCAAAATCGAGGCGGTGGCGCGGGGCGAGTCTTACATCCTCGACGTAGCCTCAAAGCGTCTTCAAGAGGTGGTCGGCAGCGGCAAACTCAAGGGGTACACCGCGTTGCCGGTCGAGCTTGCCATCGATGCCATCTCGATTGCGGTGCCCACCCCACTGTCGAAGAGCAAATCGCCCGATGTCGCCTACATCGCTTCGGCCATGGATGGGGTCCGGGCCTATGTTCGGGGCCGTCGCGAGCGGGGGCTTGAGCTGGCGCCGCTGCTGGTGGTGCTCGAATCGACCACCTACCCCGGCACCACTCGGGAACTGGTGCTGGCCCCGATGGAGGAGGAGGGGCTGGTGCTGGACGACAACCTGTTTGTCGCCTTTTCGCCCGAGCGGGTCGATCCGGGCAACCCTCAGTACCAAACCCGCAACACCCCCAAGGTGATCGGCGGGGTCTCGACCGCCTCGGGTGAGTTGGCCTGCGCCCTCTACCCCCTGGCGGTCGATACGGTGGTGCCGGTGGCGACCAGCGAGGAGGCCGAGATGGTCAAATTGCTGGAGAACACCTTTCGCGCCGTCAACATCGCCATGGTCAACGAGCTGACCATCATGGCCGACCGCATGGGGATCAACATGTGGCACGTCATCGAGGCGGCCAAGACCAAGCCGTTCGGGTTTATGCCCTTCTACCCCGGCCCCGGCATCGGCGGCCACTGCATTCCGCTCGATCCCATGTACCTGTCGTGGAAGGCGAAGTTCTTCGGCTACTACAACCGCTTCATCGAGCTGGCCAGCGACATCAACGACAACATGCCCGAATTCGCGGTGCACAAACTGATGAACCTGCTCAACGAGCGGGGCAGGTGCATCAAGGGCAGCCGGATTTTGCTGCTCGGCGTGGCCTACAAACCCAACGTGGACGACCTGCGCGAATCGCCCGCCCTGGTGCTCTGGGAGCGGCTGGCCAAGATGGGGGCGGTCCTGAGCTTCAACGACCCGCTTGCCCCCCGCTTCAAAAATGCACAGGGGGATTTCGTCGATTCCACCCCCTTGACCCCCAAACTGCTGGGTGAACAAGAGGTGGTCATCGTCACCACCGCCCACAAGGTGTTCGATTGGGAGGCGATCCGCACCCACGCCCCGCTGATTTTCGATGCGCGGGGGGTTTATAAAGAGGTGATCGATCCGAACATCGTGCAGTTGTGAGGATTGCGGACGGGGTTCGGCGGTAGGAGGCCCGGATCGGGCCGAGGTTGTTCGCCAGAGGTGCCGCGATGGCGCCATATGCCGCGTTTCATGTGCGGCATATGGCGCCATCGAGAACCCCCGCAAAAATGACCGAACGTTTAGATTGTTGAATTTTCAAGGTTTTATCGAAGATTCCGAGTGGCACCGAACCTGCTCGCACAGTGGGACTGGATTTCTCCGACCCTTTGCGAGGCCCTCATGACCTTCTCCCGTACTGCCCTTCCCCTGCTTCTTGCCGCTTCGGTCACCTTGGTCGGTTGTAACAACCCCTTCGGCGCCAGCAGCACCTCAAGTAACAACGGCAGCGGATCGAGTACCTCCACCACCGTGGCGGGCTCGGCCATGGCCGGTCCGGTCAGCGGCACCATCCGCGTGCTCGACGGCGGCACCCAGGTGGCCAGCGGGACGATCAACAACGGGGTGTTCAGCCTCGATATCCCCAATAGCGCTTTGGCCAATGAGCTGACCCTTGAGGTCACCGGCACCTACACCGACGAAATCTCGGGCAACCTAGTCACCTTGACCTCGGCCAATCCCCTGGGGTTGGTGCTCGACGCCGGTCACGTCAGCGCCGGCGTTACGATGACCGGATTGGCAGTGACCCCCGAAAGCACCGTGCATTACCAGTTGATCCAGCAGGGCAAGACGATGGCCGAGGCCGACGCCATATTCAGCGGCGTCTTTGGTGCCCCCTTGAATCACCATGCTTTGCTCTTTGATCCGACCCAGACCGAACCGGCCGCTGTTGCCGCCCTGGCCGCCGCCGATCAGCAGCTTTCCCGCGCCGCCTCGTTTCAGCTTGGCGCCTACAGTCAGCTGGCCGCCAACCTGGGTTTGACGAGCAACGCCATCGCCGATCTGCCCGCCGCCCTGGCCACCGACCTGCTCGATGGCACCTTGGACGGGATGAACGGCTTAACCCCGGTCGTTGCCGGAACGGCCACTCTGCCGACCACCATGTGGAGCAGTTACGTCGGAGCCCAGGCGCAGTTTTCGGGTGGAAGCGCGGCGGGCAACGCCAACAATCTGCCCCCCCCCATGGATGGCTCCGTATCCAGTCGGGTGGTCACCGTCGGGCTGAATCAGGTGGCGGTCGGCTTCTCGACCCTGTCGACCATCCTGCCGATGACCAACATCCCCTTCACCGGCAAGACGACCCAGCGTATTGCCTTGAGCGACCCCAATACCGGCGCCGCCCTGACCTCGGGTTATACCGTGACGGTTGCTCCCGTGATGCACATGCCGACCATGACCCATGCCTGCCCCATGGGGGCGGTGGTCCCCGATGCCACGGTTGTTGGGGCCTTCGATGTCGACCTGTACTACCTGATGGCCTCGGGGGCGGGGATGGGGCTGTGGGACGTTGCCGTGACGGTCAGCGACGGCAGCAACAGCGCCGTGGCCCACTTCAACCCCACCGTGGCGATGATGGGCATGCCGATGAGTTCGGTTGCGGTGGTTAAACCTAAAGACAGCATCAACCGGACTACCAGCTACCAGGTTTGGCTCGACGGTTATGATGCCGTTGCAGGGACCGTCGATCTGTTCATTACCACCCCCGCCATGATGATGATGTCCTTCCCCGGCGTGACCGGTGCGGTGATTACCCCCCCTTCCGGCGCCATCGTCGTCGAGTTGGGCGGTGGCCACTACCGCCTTTCGGGGTTGGCGTTGAATGCAGGTTCCGCCTACCCCCTGGCGGTTGATGTGGCTGTGGGGGGCAGTCCGCTGCGCAATTTGGGGGCGACGGCGGCAGCCGATACCATCCCCAACCTGATCTTCACCCCGTGATCTGAAGCTTTCGATTCCTTAGGGGGAGCCCGGCGTAGGTCCGAGGCTCCCCCTCGATTTTTTTAGGCTAAGAACCCGTGCCGATTCCCCGTAGAAGCCTTTCAAAACTCGCGCTGGCGACCGCCCTGCTTTTGCCCCTGCTCGCCCCCAGCCAGGGCCTCGCCGCCTCGTGTTGCGGTGGGGGTGGTGGCGGCGCTTTGGTGCTGCCCAAGATGCTCAATCAGATGGTTTCGCTGACCACTTCGGCCGAGATCTACGACGGCTACTGGGATTTGCAGGGCCATTGGACCGCCGATCCGGCAGGCTCCGACCTGGCCCAATACCGCACCAGCTTGGGCTATGCGCTGCGGCTGTCCGACAACCTGCAAGGGTCGGTTTCGCTCCCCTACGTCTTAAACCGCAACCGCTACAGCGGCCTGTCGCGCAATACCCAGGGGCTGGGCGACACCTCTTTGTCGCTTAGTTACGAGTTCTTCGACGAGATCACCTGCGTTTATCAGGTGCGCGATTGGGCCGATCTCTTCCCCGCCATTTACCTCACGGTGGGGCTGACCGTTCCGACCGGGCTTTCCCCCTACGGCGACCTGCAAGACAACTTCGACATCACCGGGCGGGGCTTCTACCGGCTCGACACCACCCTGACGGTGGAAAAATCGGTCTGGCCCTGGAGCGTGGGGATGACGGTCGGCTACGGACGCTTTTTGGCCCGTTCAATCAACCGGGAATACGCCCAATGGGTCGCCCCCTACACCAAACGATTGGGGGATCGGGTCAATGCCAGTCTGTCGCTGGGCTACACCCTGTTTATGAACAATTCCGACGCCACCGTGACCACCACCCTGGCCTACAGTGGACTGCGCGAAGAGCAGGCGATCATCGATGGACAGCGTGACCCCTTAAGCGGGATGCGTAGGCAGAGCTTTGGGGTGACGGTCTCCCGCGCCTCGACTGCGATCAATCCCGAGTGGGTCGTCAAGGGGAGTTTTCAGCGGGCGCCGCGCTGGAGTGGGTGGGGGGTCAACTTCCCCACCACCGATACCTTCAGCCTGGGGGTAAACCATGCGTGGTAAAGCTTTGCGGGGTTTTTTGTTGGGCGGTTTGATCCTTGGGCTGATGGGGTGTCAGGTCTCCCCCGATCTGGCCCCCTCGGGGAGCGACCAGCGCCCCACGGTCACCAGTGGTACGGTCGGATACCTGCCCGGTGCCACCTCGGCCGACTTCACCGCCTTCGATACCCTGGGGGCGATCTTCCGGCTGTCGGACCAACGGGCGACCGGCGCCACCCCCGCCGATGCGACGGTCCTCTACTTCACCATGTGGTGCCCGATTTGCTCGGCCCACGCCGACAACCTGCTCTTCACCCTAGCCCCCCAATTCGCAGGGCGCGGGGTGCTGCGCATCAAACTGGTCGACTATGTTTCGGGCTCGGTCGCCGGGGCCGCAGCCTCCGAAATGGCCAATGGTTATTCCCCCGGTTTTGCCTTGGCCGATGTGGGGCAAACGATCATGAAGCAGTACCACGCTTCGATGGGGAGCACGATCGTGATCGACGCCCAAGGGGTGGTGCGGATGAATGAGGATTACCGGGACGGCAGCCATCTGGCGGCGCTGCTTGACGCCATTCTGCCCCCCTGATTTCACGGTAGGGGCGTAACCGAAAGGGCATCTGGAACCGCGGTTCCAGATGCCCTTTTTGTTGAGGGCAAGACTGTGGTGGCGCTTGGATCAAGGTTTGACGTTCAAGGTGTCTCGGGCCAGGACCTGCCCGGTTTCATCCACCACCCAGACGCTCCACACGCCCTGCCACTGGGGTAAAAGGGTTTTGGTCGACCAAACCCGCCACCGCTCCCCCTTGATTTTAAAAGGGATCTCAAACATCACCTTGTCGCCCCAGCGCCATTGATGGGTGACGGTGTGACCATCAAGGTTTCGCACCTCGGAAAAAAAAGTCGCCTGCCCCGATTTGGCCGAAAAGGTTGAGACTCTGTCGACCGGTTCCCGGTCCTTGATGGCGGTTGTAAAGACGGTGCGCATCCCCGAAACCGGTGGGGCCTGAACCGTTGAATCGGTATGCCGAACCTCCTTTTCGATGTGCCGACCCCCCGTGTTCAACGACGGCATGGCCAGCACGGCGGCAAGCAGCAGCAAACCAAATACAGGCAAAACAACCTTGGCCGAAAGCCAAAACGGTTGGCCGGGTCTGGAACGGCTATTGTTGCCCTTACTGCGTTTTTTCATGAATGGCCCCGGAAACACGAAATGCCCAAACCGCCCACTTTGGCGCGGCAGATCAAACCGCTCTGCGTCCCCATAAGTGTGGCGGTTTTGGCACCTTCGGGCCATCCGCGTCAGTGCAGTGCGCCCCCAGCCAAGTCGAATCGCACTTCGCCCGCCATCGCCAACCTGAATCCCCGTTGCCGCATGCCGAAGGTGGTGCCGATCTTCTCCTCAACCTGCTGCACATCGAGCTGCTCATTGAAAATATAACGATCATTTTCGTGCTGGTACGAGACCACCATACGCTCCATCTGGTCGAGCAAATGCCCCAAGGTTTGGGGGCGATAGGCATCGACGAACTCGGTCAGGAAGGCAAAGCGCGCGCAGCTCAACTGCCGATCCTCGGGTAGGGTGGTCAGATACTCAGCGAGAAGTTGCTCGGCCCCGCTGCGGCGCCAGCCGCGCTCGCGCAGCATCGCCTTGAGCATGGGGTGATCCTCAGTGGCCGCGCGGGTGGTTAATTTTCGCTCCAGCCTGGGGTTCGGGGCGACCGTCAGGTGCAACAGGCGCATGTAGCGGTGGACCAATATTTTGGGCAGCGGCATGGCAAAGCTCATAAATCCATCGCTGAAGGGGGTCACCAGCTCCATAGCGTTGAGCACATCGAGGTGGGCGGCCAATTCATCCTGACTCAGTACCCTGTCCTTCATCAGCGGAAGATACCGGGCCACATCGCGGCGGGTTGGGGTGAATTGGGGGGAAAACATCAAATCGAGCTCGTACTCCTCCAAACCGTGGGGAAGCGGCTGCCTCAGACAGGCACCGAGCTTGTCAGGGGTCAGTCCGTAGTGGGTGGCCAGATAATCGGTAACGTGGGGATCGACGGCGCGAGCCTGGGTGAGATCCTGGGCAGCCTGTTGTAAGAGATCGGTGTTCATGGCAAGCCTCCTCCAGCCTAAAACGATGCCGGTTATGCAAATGCAACCCGGCCAGATACACGTGTTGGAGGGAGGTGCGAGTTTGAGGTTCATTCTCAATGTGAGGGCGTAAAAAAGGGGCCCGAAGGCCCCTTGGAAGGATCAATCAAACTTCTCAATCAGCAGCGCCGTCATCCCCAAGTCGCGGCGAACCTCCGAGGCCATATTAACCCTGAAGTCGCGAATCTCTCGGGAACAGTGTCGGCTGTTGGTTCGGCCCAGTTGGGCGTCTTCCAGCTGCTCGTTGTAGACGTATTTGTCCTTATCGGTTCGGTAGGACTCGACCATGTGCGCCAACTGCTCGGCCAGGTGCTCCAACGTTTTGGGGCGATAACTCGCAACAAAATCGGTCACGAAGGCAAAGCGCTGCGCCGTCAGGGGGCGGTCCTCGGGCAACCCATTCAGATATTCGGTCAGCAGCGCCTCTTTTTGGATTCGGCGCCAACCACGATTGCGGGCCAAAGCCTTGATGCGGTTGCAGTCGCCGCTGACCGCATGCTGGTCGATCAAGTCGGCGATGCTTCGGGACAGGGGGACAGTCAGTTGCAACAGGCGCACGAAACGCAGGATCAAGACCCGCGGCATCGGAATGACCACCTTGGCAAAACCGTCCGAAAAGTGGGCCGAGAGCTTCAAGGCGTGCAAGGAATCAACCAGTTCATCCAGCGACGCTTCGGCGACCGGATGCGCCTCGATCAGCGGGATGTAACGCTCAATGTCGTCCAGGGTCGGCGTGAAGAGGGGCGAGAAGATCAGGTCGAGTTCGTACTCTTCAAGATGCCCAGAACGCTCCGTCAAGAATTTGGGGACATCCTCGGAAAGCACCTCATAGTGGGCCAGCATGTAATGGGCTACCTGGGGAATCAGTTCCCGTTCGAGGGAAAGATCGTTGGCCAGTTGCTCGATGAGGGGTTGATGCACAGTGGACTCCTAGGGGTAAAGGCCAGCGAGGGCCCGATGCGATCTTGAGTTTAATCCCGACTATAAAGCTCGGGAATGGGATGCGCCACCCCGGCGTTGGTTCAACCATATGAAGAAAAAAGGCGGCCCAAAGGCCGCCTTTTTGGTTGTTCGATAAACCGCGACGCCGTTTAGGCGGCTCCGTCTTGATCCTTGTTCACCACGCCGGCCAGATCCTGCAACTGCCACCAGTTCTCAAGCCGCTCCTGCTTAGAAGCGAGCAGCAGCTCAGTGGGCTGACCCTCTTTGCCGAAGTGCTTGCGGAAGCGCCCCTCGGACCGGGCAAACTCGATGAAGTCGACCTTGGTGCCGTCCTTGCGGACGTGCCAGTCGCGATCCACCGAGGGGTTGCCCTGCAGGCTCAGCTTCTGCTTCATGGTCCGGCCCGCGCTGGGGTCGTAGATGAAGACCGGGAAGGCGCGCGATTCGACCGCCAGACGGGCCTGATGGGCTGCCATGTCGTCGGCGACGCCGTGTTCGGGTTGGCAGGTGGTGAAGACGTTGATGACGGCGGGTCCCTTGAAGCGCAGCGCTCCCTCGATGGCCTTGTAGAAGTGACCCAACATCGGGCCAACCGTCTGCGCTACAAAGGTGTTGGGGTGCATCATGGCAATCTGTCCCAGCTCTTTACGACGCTCCAGTTTGCCCTCCCAAACCTTGCCGTGAACCGACATCTTGGCCTCTTGGCCCATGTAGGTCGCGGTGGAGGTTTGGCCGCCGGTGTTCGAATAGGCCTGGGTGTCGAGGCAGAGCACCTTGACGTTCATGCCCGAGGCGAGCAGACGCGACAGCGACTGAAAGCCGATGTCGAGCATGGCGCCGTCGCCGCCGAAGACCCAAAGGGCGCGGTCGGAATGGCCTTGTTGATCCCAGAAGGCGCGAACCCCCATGGCGTCGGCCGGGGCGTTCTCGAACAGGGAGTTGGTCCAGGGGACCATGAAGGGGTTGAAGGGGTAGGTCGAGCCGTAGACGGTGTTGCAACCGGTGGCGGCGGTGATGCCGTACTGGTCGCCCACGATCTCGTGGGTCATCGCCATCACCTGACGGATGACCGAGGCCTCGCCGCAACCCATGCAGGAACCTGCGCCGCCCACGTATTGCAGGCTGGGCTCCTTGAGCATGATGTCGACCTTGAGGCGGGGATTGACGTACTCCACCGGGGTCTTGGGGGAGGTTTTGAAGAAATCCCAGATGTTGAAGTAGTCGGGCAGATTGTCCGGAGTCTTCTTAATCATCTTCAGGGCGCCGTGGTCGCCGCAGACCTCGACACACTCGCCGCAGCCCTTGCACTTGGTCGGATCGATGAAGATGCCGAACATCGCGCCTGGTTTGCCCTGTTTTTCGTAAGCGTTGAAGTACTTGGTGGTCTTGGCAAACTGCTCGCGGACCAGGGCGCGGGTCGCCTCGTCCTCGATCTTGGCCAGTTCGGCTTCCAGGGTCTCCTCGGTCAGCGCTTTGCCCAGAATCGCGGTGTCGGGGCAGTTCTGCACACACTCCATACAGCCGACGCAATTCTCGGCGATGAGCTCGGGCAAATCGGGGGCGATGTACGAAAAATCGCGGAAGGAGCCGGTCCCGGCGGGGACGATGGAGCAGGCGACAAACTCATCGGCGGGCTGGCCGGAGCCGCCACCGGAGTTGTAGGCGTTGATCACCTCGCGAGCACGCTTGATATCGTACCACTGGGGAACCGCGGCCTCGCGGATCAGGGCATGGCTCTTGTCCATGGGAAGTACCTCTCTAGGTTCGAGGCCCGAGGGCCTTAAAGGATCTAAAGTCGCGTGAGAGCAACGGATCAGATGAAGAACGCGTTGACGTCCTTACCCTTGGCATCCCAATCGGCCTTACCCTCGGCCAACACATCGGCGGGGGTGGCGTTCATGATGTCGCGGGTGACCTCGAAGACGCGCTCGTAACCGCGTTGGATCGCCTGCATGTTGTCGGCAACCACCTTCTCGCCACGCTTGCCGAAGTACTTGCGGATCGGCTTTTCGACCTTGGCGAAGAGCTCCTCGTCGGAGATCCCAGAGCGGTCTTTGAAGGGGGTGACCCGCAGGAACACACCCAGCAGCACCACACCCTGGAAACGCTGAATCAACGAGGGATCGGACAGGCACGACTCGCGAGCGATGTCGATGGTGTCGACACCCCAGAAGCGGACGTTGTGCTCGTGCATGAAGTACTTGGCATACGAGGGCAGGGAGTCCCATAGATCTTGGGCGTTGGTGGCGTCGGTGTGCTGGAAGACGATGCCGCCCTCTTGCAGGCCAACCAGAGGGTTACCCATGAACCAGGTGGTGGGATCCATCAGGGGGACGAAGTCGACCTGCTGCAATTCGCAGTGGGTCATGATCTTGCCTTCGGGCACCACCGACAGGTAGGTGTTGGTCGGCAGCCCCTTCTTCTCGGAGCCGTACTTCGGGGCCGCCTGAACCCGGAAGCCGAAGATCTCGCCCATCATGGTGGCGATGACCTTGTTGGTGGTCACCGAGCCATAGCCGCCCACCGAGTGGCCGCGAATCGAGAATGAGCCGGAGGGGCGCACATCGGGCTCCTCCTCGGCTTTCAAAGCGCTGTCATGGTCGATGCCGACGGTAAAGAAGCGCTTGCCGTTCTCTTCCATGTTCTTGACCACCGCCACCAGGTGTCCGGGGGTCACGTCGCGAGAGCCCAAACCGGCGGCGCCAGCGTAGCAGGCGGGGATGCGATCGATGGTGGGGAAGCCTTCAGCTCCGCCCATCGCCTTGGCAAACGAGGCCAGGATGTCGGTGGTCAGGTGGTTCTCGACCATGGTGGGGCAGTCGACCCGCTCCAACACCGAGAAGGCCTTGACGTTTTTGAGCGCCTCAACCACCTCTTTGGCGGGGAAGGGGCGATAAATGAAGACGCTGAGCACACCGACCTTCTTGCCTTGGCTGCGCAAGTAGTCGGCGGTGGCGACGGCGGTTTCGGCGGTGGTGCCCATGGCGACGATGGCGTATTCGGCATCTTCGAGGTTATGGGCCTCAACCTTGCCGTAGCGGCGACCGGTCAGGCGGTAGAACTCGTCGAAGGCGTGGTCGACGATGCCGGGAAGCTCATTGTAGAAGGCGCGTTGGGCGATCTTGCCCTGCATATAGGCATCTTGGTTTTGCACCACGCCCGACTGCACCGGGGCGTTGGGATCGAACTGGTTGCGGATTTTCTCGCGGGGATCGCCCAGGTATTCGGCGATCAGTTCGTTTTCGGGGTAGAGCAGGTTTTCGATGGTGTGCGAGGTCAAGAACCCGTCTTGCACGTTCATGAACGGGGTGCGGCTGTCCTCGGCGATGCGGCGGGCGACCATGGCGAAGTCGGCGCATTCTTGTACCGAGCGGGCCATCAAAATGCCCCAGTTGGTGTCGGCCACACCCATGACGTCGTCATGACCGGCGTGGACGTTCAGCGCCTGATGAGTCAAGGCGCGGGCGGCCACATGCAGCACCACCGGCAAACGCTTGCCGGCCGTGGTGTAGAGCACCTCTTTCATCAGGATCAGGCCCTGACCCGAGGTGAAGTTGCACACCCGGCCACCGGCCAGGGCGAACCCTTCGCACGAGGTCGCCGAGGAGTGTTCAGACTCAAGCTCCATCCAGGTGATGGTTTTGCCGTAGACGTTCTTGAAACCGTTGGCGACCCCGATCTGGTAGTTCTGACCCATGATGGTCGACGAGGTGATCGGGTAGGCGGCGGCGCCGTCGGTCGCACGCGTTTCAACGTAGGCGATGGCGTCGGACCCGTCCCCGGTTCCGGGTATCCCTGGGTATGGGAATTCGTTTTCAGGACGGTTGGCGGGCTGTACGGCCATGGTTCGCTCCTAGGGACAAAAGAAAGGAGAAAAAAGGAATTGTGGATGTGTACCCAAGTGGCGGGGCGTTTAGCCCTGCCGTTATCCGACGCGTTGACGGGCGCCGAGGGCCAGCTCCATGGTTTTTCCGTCGATGGCCTCCATGCTGCGACCGGAGGGGAGCCCCCGGGCGGGACGGGTGATGCGAATGTTCATGCCCTTCAAACGGTCGAGCAAAACACCGGCGGTGGCCTCGCCTTCAACCGTGGGGCTGAGCGCCAACAAGACCTCGCCGACCTCGTGCTGCTCGATGCGGTTTGCCAGCCGATCCAGCGGCAATTCGGCAAGTCCGGTCCCCTCTAGGGGAGAATAGCGACCGCCGAGGATGAAGTATAACCCATGCCAAGCGCCGCTGCGCTCGATTGTCCAAAGATCGGACACCTCTTCCACCACACACAGCGCCGTGCGATCCCGACGGGAGCTTGAACAAAGCCCACACAACGAGTCGAGCACGGCGGTCGGGTTCCCGCACAGAGGGCACGGAGCGATCTTCTGCGCCTCGGCCAAACGGTCGATCAGTCGTTGCAGTGCTTGCTGGTTGTCCTGGACCAGGGAAAGGGCGATGCGGGTTGCCGAGCGGCGGCCCAGCCCTGGCAATTGCGCCAGCTCGTCGATCAATTGGCGCAGTGCGGCTGGTGCGGCTGAGAGGGGCGCGGTGCTCACGGTGACCGAGGGTTCTGCGTTAAAAGGGAAAACCGGGCATGTTCATGCCGGGAATATTCAGCCCCCCGGCAAGTCCCGACATCGCCTCTTTGTTGATTTCGTCGACCTTGGTCAGTCCATCGTTGAGGGCTGCGGCGACCATGTCTTCAAGGAAGGCGACATCCCCATCTTGAACCAAAGCGGGGTCGATGCTGACTTTGAGCACTTCGCGTTTGCCGTTGATCCGCACCGAAACCTGCCCACCACCCGCTTGACCTTCAACCTCGCGTTGCCCCAGTTCGTCCTGGAGATCGGTCATTTTCTTCTGCATTTGTTGGGCTTGCTTGAGGAGCGCGGTGATGCTGGCCAAGGGGGTTCTCCGAAAGACTGATTAACTTTGTCGGGAATTGAACGATGCCGATTCGTCCAAGTGCATCCGGGATCAAACCAGACCCGGCGCCGCTCGTGCAACCCTTAATGTATTCGGGTTGATGTGTTCATCGCCGCTGTCAAGGACCCCCCCTCCCCGTCTTGCAGAGGGATTGGAATGATCGAAATCAGCTCGCCGCCCAGGATTTCAATTGCCTGCTGCACGCGGTCGTCGCTGGCGAAAACCGCCTCGGTCGCCGTCTGGTGGGCCTGCAAACGGGCGTTGCGCTCCTCGCGTACGCTCGATTGTTCCTGGCTGGACCGTGCCTTCATGGTTACCTGCCAGGTGGGACCGGGGACCTGCTCGGCGAGCAGGCTTTGCAGCACGGCGTCGATGCGGCGAATGCGGGCCGGTTGAAAAGCGCCGGGCTCGAACAACAGCTCGATGGCGTGACCACCGACGATGGCGTGGGCGGTATTCAAAAGCCCGCCGATGTCGGGGCGGTAGCGGTTCAGCCAGCGGTGCAGGGTGGGCCAGACCAAGGGGGTGTCAGCCGAAACCGGAAAAGGATCGCGGGTCGCCACCGTCGCGGTAGGCGCCTGAACCTCGGGTGTCTGTACCGTGGCTGTCGGCATCGCCGCCGTTTCTCCACGGGGTTTTGGCTCGACCGCTGGGGGGGGGGCTGAGGGCTGGGAGGGCGCTGCTGCGTCGGGGACCGACTGATCGTGCCGGATCGGCTCGCCGCCGGTAGGGGCCACGCCGAATGGGGCCGCCTCTTTGAAGGTTGTCTCTCGCGGGGCGGCGGCGCTTGAAGTCCTGTCGCCCGTGGGATGGCCGCTTGCAGGCGCGCCCCCCACCGCCGGGCCAGCACTCCCCCCGCTTGTGGGGGGCTCCCCCCCTTTGAGCAGCGTTTCGATCCGGCTCATACGCGGCAGCATACTCAGGCGCATCAGCAGCATTTCGAACGATTGGGGGGGATGGCCGGAGCGCTGTAGCAGCCCCCGTCCCTCGGTGCCGACCTGATAGAGCATTTGCCAGTCGTACAGGGAGGCTTGGTCGAGCAGCGGCGCCAGTCGGTCAGGCAGGCTGGGGTCGAGTTCCAGACCCAGATCGGGGCTGGCTTGCAGCAGCGAGCAGGCGTGGATGATCTCCAACGTCTCGTCGAGGATCGCCAGCGGCTCGCGCCCCTGGTGGTAGGCCTCCCGGAATTGAGTGATCGACCCGCCGATATCCCCTTTCAATAGATGGGCGACCAGCTCGATCACCGCCTCGAAGCCGACCCGTCCGAGCATGTCGTTGACCGACTCGGGATCGACCCGTGTACCGTCGCCGAAGGCGATGGCCTGATCGAGCATGCTCAGGGCGTCGCGCAGGCTCCCCTCCGAGGCGCGCACGATGGGAACCAGCGTCCCCTCGTCAGCTTCGATCCCCTCTTTTTCAAGAATGGCGGTCAGGTGCCGCTGCATCTGCTCCGGTTTGATTCGGCGCAGCTCGAAGCGCTGGCAACGGCTGACGATGGTGACCGGGATCTTCTGGGGATCGGTGGTGGCGAAGATGAATTTGGTATGGGCAGGGGGCTCCTCCAGTGTTTTCAACAGGGCGTTGAAGGAGTGGTTCGAGAGCATGTGGACCTCGTCCACGATGTAGATCTTGTAGCGCCCCATCGAAGGGGGATAATGGACCGATGCGAGCAGCTCGCGCATGTCCTCGACCTTGGTTTGACTGGCGCCGTCGACCTCCAACACGTCGAGGTGATTGCCGACCAGCACCCCCTTGCAGTTGGGGCAGACGCCGCAGGGCTCGGTGGTTGGCCCCTCTTGGCAAAGCAAGGCGCGAGCGAAGATGCGGGCCACCGTCGTCTTGCCGACCCCTCGCACCCCCGAAAACAGATAGGCGTGGTGGATGCGATTCTGCTCGACAGCATGGCGCAGGGTCTGGACCACCGGTTCTTGGCCGACCAGTTCGTCGAAGTGGGCGGGGCGCCATTTGCGGGCGAGCACCTGGTAGTTGGAAGACATGGGGCACCTGGGTTTGGCGTGGAAGGTTGAGGCGGGGAAGGTTCGCACGGGGGGGAGGGGGGATCAACCGGGGGTGCTCTAGGTGTAGCGAGCAAATAAATTGTCCGGAGTAGTAGCACACGATCTGTCCGGTTTGTGAAATGTCCTCCGAGGAGGGCATGAAATGAACCAGACGCATCTGCTGCAGGAGATCCGGATCATGAGATTCACCGAAACCTACGAGCGCTGGAAGCGGCGCGACCTGACTCAAGAGGAGGCGGGGGACATCCTGGGGGTGAATGTGCGCACCTTTCGGCGTTACATCCACCGCTACGAAGAAAAGGGGCTAGGAGTCTGTCGGACTTTTCCCAAGGACATGAGACGATATGAGGCATGATATGAGGCATCTGTCGTAACAAGCCGAGGAGCCCCGATTATGAGCCGATTCATCCCCGCCGACCGCCGTGCCCCGTATTTGCTTGCGCCGTCGTTGTCGGATTGGCTGCCCGACGATCATTTGGCGCGGTTTGTGGTGGAGGTGGTGGATCAATTGGATTTGACCG
>Ga0210006_1001264_pt1 | contig 17712 bp, 18 predicted proteins | sample CryGey02umfilter_2_FD_185452 | JGI IMG/M metagenome (GOLD analysis project Ga0210006, IMG submission 185452) | Groundwater microbial communities from aquifer in Utah, USA - Crystal Geyser 4/10/14 0.2 um filter (SPAdes) (version 3) | ecosystem: Environmental > Aquatic > Deep subsurface >... | reverse complement strand
TCTCGGGTGCACCCCCGGAAGTGTATGGATGTCAATTAAAAATAAGAACCTTTCGCTTCGCTCCCCGATGACCATCGGGGTTGTTCGTGGGTGAAGTCGATAAAAAGTCACAATAAAAAAAATGTGAATTCACTGAAACACCACTATTCTTTCTATTCTTCTGTATACTTTTCTTTGAGTTTTTCGACTATACCGGGGTCAGCCAGTGTTGTGGTGTCTCCCAAAACTTTACCCTCGGCAATGTCTCTCAGGAGTCGTCGCATAATTTTGCCGCTCCGAGTCTTTGGAAGGTCAGCTGAAAAAATTATTCTTTCAGGACGGGCAATCGAACCAATTTTCTTTACCACATGTTCCTTTAATTCATCTTCCATTTCTTTTCCAGGTGAATGATTATCCTTAATGGTAACAAAAGCAACGATTACCTGCCCCTTAATTTCATGGGGAATTCCAACTACTGCGGATTCTGCTACTCCTGGATGGTCAACGAGAGCGCTTTCTACTTCCATAGTACTTATTCTGTGTCCGGCTACGCTCATCACGTCATCCACTCGCCCGAGGAGCCAGAAATATCCTTCCTCGTCACGCTTCGCTCCATCTGCAGTGAAATATATGCCTTTGTTCCATTTTGACCAGTATTGCTCAATATATCTTTCGGGGTCTCCATAAATTCCACGCAGCATTGCCGGCCAGGGACTGGTAATGGCAAGATATCCTCCTCCAATTTTAACTGATTCTCCTTTTTCGTTTAAGACATCCGCATCAACTCCCGGAAATGGCTTTGTGGCTGAACCTGGTTTCAAAGGTGTAATTCCTGGCAATGGTGTGATCAGAATCATTCCTGTCTCTGTCTGCCACCAGGTATCAACAACTGGACATTTCTCCTGGCCAACATATTTGTGATACCACATCCATGCTTCTGGATTGATTGGTTCTCCTACTGTGCCCAAAAGTCGAAGAGAAGAAAGATTGTGTTTTTTCAGCCATTCAATTCCCCATTTCATAAAAGCACGGATGGCTGTTGGAGCAGTGTAAAATATTGTCACACCGTATTTTTCAACTATTTGCCAGAAACGGTCCCGGTCAGGCCAATCTGGCGCTCCCTCATACATCACTACTGTTGCACCCAAAGCAAGTGGTCCATATACAACGTAACTGTGTCCTGTCACCCAACCAATGTCTGCGGTACACCAGTAAACATCGTCATCCTTAAGGTCAAACACTAATTTTGTAGTGGCATAGACTCCTGTAAGATATCCGCCAGTGGTATGAATAATTCCCTTTGGCTTTCCTGTAGTCCCTGAGGTGTAAAGAGTATAAAGCATATCTTCCGCATCCATTGGTTCGGGTTCACAGTAGGGCTTTGCTTCTTGCATCAGGCGATGCCACCAGTGGTCACGTCCTTCTTTTATCCGTAGAGGAAATCTGCCTCGTTCTACAATAACCACATGTTTTATAGAGGGGGTTTCCTTTATAGCATAATCAGCATCATGTTTCAAAGGAATAATCCCTCCTCTTCTATATCCTCCGTCAGCAGCAATGAGCACCTTGGCTTGAGCATCGTTAATACGGTCCCTGAGCGATTCTGCACTGAATCCTCCAAATACAACTGTATGAACTGCACCGACACGAGCGCAGGCAAGCATGGCAATTGGCAATTCTGGTATCATCGGCATATAAATTGCAATCCTATCGCCCTTTTCTACTCCCAAAGATTTCAGAACATTGGCAAACTTATTTACTTCACGATAGAGGTCCCAGTATGTAAGGGTGCGCTGGTCACCCTGCTCTCCCTCCCAGATAATTGCTGCTTTATTGCGCACGCCTGTCTGGATGTGACGGTCCACACAGTTGTAGCTGACATTTATTTTACCACCGACAAACCATTTGGCATGTGGAGGGTCCCATTCCAGAACGCGGTCCCATTTTTTAAACCAGTGAAGTTCGTTTGCAAATTTAGCCCAAAATCCTTCTCTGTCATTCTTTGCTTCTTCATAAATATTTTCATCTTTAATATTGGCTTTTTCAGAAAAAGACTTAGGTGGAAAAAATCTTCTTCCCTCTTCAAGAAGTACTGCCAATTCTCCCTCTATATTTTTTTCGACCATGGCTCCTCCTTTTTCCAATCACCTCAAATCATACAGCTTCATCTCTTTCGTACAAGTTTTTTCAATCCATCAGTAATAGAGGGACTGACCACCGTAACCTATTAGGCAGTAAAATACTGTTCCATACTGAAATATCTTTCCCCGGTGTCAGGAAAAATCACAACTACCCGTTTACCCCTCCCTAAATCCCTGGCTACTTTGAGTGCAGCAAAACCAGCTGCTCCAGCAGAAATACCGACAAACAAACCTTCTTCCCTTGCCAGTCTTTTTGTAATTTGAAATGCCTGGTCATCATCTACTGTAACTATTTCATCAATTATTTCACGATTAAGAACTTTAGGAACGAACCCTGCGCCAATTCCCTGAATCTTATGTGGACCAGCACTTTTACCCGACAACACAGCTGAAGTAGAAGGTTCAACCGCTACTATTTTTATACTGGGGTTCTTCTTCTTAAGAACTTCTCCTACACCGGTAATCGTTCCACCGGTTCCCACACCAGCCACAAAAGCATCCAATCTACCATCTGTGGCAGTTAATACTTCTTCGGCAGTAGTTTTTCTGTGAATCTCAGGATTGGCTGGATTATTGAACTGTTGGGGCATAAAAGCATCTTTTGTTTTTTTAAGAATTTCTTCCGCTTTTTTTATTGCTCCAGCCATACTTTCAATGGCTGGAGTCAAAATTACTTCTGCTCCATAAGATTTCAGGATGAATATTCGTTCGAGACTCATAGACTCGGGCATAGTCAAAATGCATTTATACCCTTTGACTGCACACACCATTGCCAGACCTATCCCCGTATTTCCTGAAGTTGGTTCAATAATTGTTGAACCTGGTTTTAATCTTCCATTCTTTTCCGCATCTTCAATCATAGAAAGACATATTCTATCTTTTACACTGCCTCCAGGATTAAAATGTTCTAACTTTGCGTAAATTTCTGCCATTTCTCCCTCAACTATCTTTCTTAACTTTACCATCGGCGTCCTGCCAATTAATTCTAAAACATTTTCTACCACTAATTTGTTGGACATTCCCCGCCTCCCATAAAATAAACTAACTCAAGCATATCACTTTCTTTGAAAATAATTGTTTGATAATCTTTGCGCTCAATTATTTTTTCATTTAACTCTACTGTAACTACTTCTGGACGAATATTTTTTTCCTTAGAAGTTCAAGAATACTCATTTCATTTTCCAAAATTTCTTTTTTACCATTGATTGAAATTCCTATCTCCTTTATTTAGATGTGGTATATCGTACCCAGAATTACTTTTTTCTTTTGTTGTCTCTCAACCAAATTTTCTAATGTTATAGAATTTAGAATTTGCTTGATGGCTTCTTGCATTTCTATCCAGACATCCCGAGTAACGCAGGACTCCACGAAGGAACAGGTCTTTGGGTCCTCAATGCATCCCACAAGGCAGGTCGGTCCCTCTAAAGCATCTACGATTTCACTTAATTTTAGCTGTGCAGGCGACTTTGATAGAATGTAACCTCCATTAGGACCTCTAATACTTTTTATAAGACCTGTGGATTTGAGAGGTACGAGTAATTGCTCCAGATACTTCTCTGAAATCTTCTGTTTCTTTCCTATTACTCTGAGAAGTATGGGGCCCTTACCATAACCCACTGCAAGCTCCAGCATCGCCCTCATGCCATAACGAACTTTAGTTGAAAGTTTCATATCTTTATCCTTTATAATTGTTTACTATTCCTATAGGAATTGTTATAATAACATTATAGCACACTTTTTTTGCTTTGTCAAGTCCTTCCATCCATATCTGTGATTCAGACACTGAGCCTTAAAAATGAAAAAATTCGTTAGAAGCCCCAGATTCTTTTTAAGGAACACAGGTAAGGTTATTTATCCTCTTTTGGAATGAGTGTTTAAATTAGAAAAAAACAAGAATCTAAAGAACCCCATTTAATTGTTTAATTAGAGAATTAAGTTAAGTATTCCCCCTACCAAAAGGGCTAATCCGATCATAATTGCTACTGACTTCAACATATCCTTTATTCCTAACTCCCTTACCATAACAGCAAATGTAGCTACACAGGGAAAATATATACACAAAACAGTGCTGGCAATAATCAGTTGTTTCAAGGACAGGCCAAGCGGGGCAAGCATACCCACAGCGACATCCTTTCGCAAAAAACCTATTATCAGTGCCCCGATTGCTTCAAGGGGAAGACCGAACAATTTAGTGATTATCGGACTGGCTGCCCTGCCAAGAAAATCAATAATCCCTAAGGAATAAAGGATGTTCACGATAAAGACACCGAGGAGCACAAATGGAAGGGCTTCCATAAGAAATCGGACGACGCGCATCCAAAGCTTCTTTCCTACAGCAGCAAAATAGGGAAAGCGGTAAGGGGGTATTTCTGCAAACATTTCAGGACTTTCTCCCTTCACATATCTGCGCATCAAAAACCCCGCTATTACCCATACAACAACCAGTGTTGCGAATACCGGGAATAAACCCCTTGCTCCATATTTACCAATTAATCCTACAATCATCGCAATTTGAGCCATACATGGAACAGCAATAGCCATAAGGGTTGCTCCGATAAATTTTTCCTTTCTGGTTTCCATCACACGACAGGCAAGTGCGCCCGGAACATTACAGCCAAGACCAAGGAGCATAGGAATAAAACCCATCCCATGCAGTCCCACTATATGCATTACCCTGTCCACCAGGACAGCCATTCTGGGGAGATAGCCAGTATCCTCCAGAATCCCAAGTATTAAATAAAAGGAAAAGATGTAAGGAAGAACCGCTGCTATGGGAACGAACAAACCGGTGGTGAGAAGTCCAAAGGATTGCATGAAATCCAGTTCACCTTCAATGAGTTGACCGATAAGGATATCGTGAAGGAATCCTCCCGAACCGAGGAGGGGTGATAACTTCATCATCAAGGGCGCCCACAAGTTCTCAAACATGGGTTGTGTCACATAACCGATAATCCACTCTCCAATGAAGCGGATAACCGTAAAGCTTAAATAGAGAATTCCTATGGCAATCGGGACACCAGAGACAGGTCGGACACAGACATCTGCAAGGGCTTCTGAAAATAGGTGGTGGCGATGTTTCAATGTCTGAACCTGTTCCACAATTTTCCCTATCTCATGCCATTTTTCTTTGTCCTCATATTGATAGGAACCAGTTTTTGCCTGAGGCAGTCTTTGCACCAAAACATTAATTCCTTCTCCGGTTAAGGCAGTCGTCGGAATGACCGGCACTTCGAGTATTTCTTCTAATTTTTGTGCATTTATATTAATGCCTTTATGCTTTGTCTCGTCCCAGAAATTCAACACAACAACCATCGGGATGTTTTTCTTAAAAAGTTGAAATGTAAGGTTCAGGTTTCTTTCTAAGTTTGTAGAATCAATAATATTCACAACCACATCTCCTTCTTTCAACATATCCACTGCCACTTCCTCTGCCTTTGAGGTGGGCTCAAGTGTATACGTGCCGGGGACATCAATTATTTCAACCTTCTCTTCTTTTAACTTCATATACCCCCTGGTGAATTCAACCGTGGTCCCCGGGTAGTTAGAGGCAATTACATTCACCCCGGTTAACCTGGTAAAAACAACACTCTTACCCACATTGGGATTGCCCATTAAAAGTATTTTTCTCATTTCTGCTCCTGAATTTTTTCAATAGCTAAGGAAATTATACCAAAAGTTATCCATAATCTTACGTAACTCAGACCTTCAGGTCTGATTTTTCTTGACAATAATCCTTTTTGCCATTCCAAAACCGATGGCTACATGGGTATTGCCCACCTGAATTGTAACCGGTCCCCACATGAACTGGGCGCTTATTTTGGTAATAGTAACCCCCAGCCTTATACCCATCGCCTCCAGCCTGCTCATCATTCCCCAGCCACCACTCACCTCAACAATTTCGGCTTTTTCGCCTGTTTCTAATTGTGTTAAGTCCATAAATTCCACCTCCAATTTTTGCAATTGCGATACACCTTTTACAATATCCTCTTATCCCCAATCTATGCTCAACTGGCTTGAATCCATACCTTTTGCAGACCTTATCCTGTAATTCTTCTATTTTGTCATCCTTGAATTCAATAATCCTGCCACACTTTATACAAAGCAGGTGGTCGTGGTGCTCATGCCCAAAAACATGCTCGTAACTTGCTTTTCCCCTGCAATGCAGGATTTCTTTAATAAAACCGCTTTCAATAAACAACGGTATCGCTCTGTAAATTGTAGCTCTTGAAAGTTTTTCCCCGTTCTTTCGCAATCTTTCATAGAGTTCTTCTACATCGAAATGTCTGTGAAAAGAAAATATTCCATCTAGTATAATATGCCTTTCAGGGGTGAGTTTTAATTTCTTCTCCTTTAAATAGCCACTAAATCTTTCTTCATAGATTGTCATTTTCTTCGCCTTTAATTGCAAATGATTCTCAATTGCAAATATATTATATCACAATTTTTATCCTTTGTCAAGTCCACAGTGCGTTTTTTAAAAAATGCGAAAAAATGCATTTTGGACAAAAATGCATTTTAGACTTGACAAAATCAAAAAACTATGCTATAATAACTATCAGAATGATAAAGATTATCAAAAGGAGACGGTTTAATGTTTGGTCCCCACAGATGGCATGGAAAATTTAGAGGGTGTGGTTGTCGGCTAACGCTTCCCAGAGAGACAGTTCTAAATATCTTAAACAGAACCGATAAACACCTCAGCGTTGATGAAGTGTTTGCAGTGGTAAACAGGTCATATCCCGGGATCGGGATAGCCACAATTTACCGAACCCTTGACTTGTTGTCCCGAATGGGGCTTGTGTCTAAATTTGAATTCGGGGATGGGAAAAGCCGCTATGAACTGGCAGAAAGCAAGAAAGGACACCATCATCATTTAGTCTGCAATGGATGCGGCAGGATAATTGATTACAGTGACTTTATAAATAAGGAAGTAAAATTTGTCAGTGAGTTAGAAAAAGAACTGGCTGAAAAACATAAATTTAAAATAAATTCACATCAGATTCATTTTTACGGTATTTGCAAAGAATGCACAAATAAATAAAAGGGGGTGGTTAAAATGCCAAGAGGTGATGGAACTGGTCCAGCAGGTATGGGACCGATGACAGGAAGGGCTGCAGGCTATTGCGCTGGCTATCCTGTTCCCGGGTATATGAATCCAGGAATTGGATTCGGAGGGGGACGAGGACGTGGGCGTGGATTTGGCCGCGGATGGGGCCGTAGTTTTGGTCGCGGTCGTGGAGGAGGGTTCTGGGGAGGAGTTCCATATGTGGGATATGGCGTACCTTATGCAGCGCCCTATATGGATCCTTATTATGCAGCAGAGATAACCCCGAAAGAAGAGGCGGGATTTCTCAAGGAACAGGCAAAGGCAATCCAGGAGGAACTCAAGGCAATCAATGGGCGCCTCGCAGAACTGGAAAAAGAAAAGAAGTAAAGACAGTCAGGGGGTGGGTGTTTAAAACATCCGCCCCCATCCTGCGAGCACGAACGCGGAGGAAAATATGAAAATAGCAATATCCACAGATGGAGATAGCGTATCCATTCATTTTGGGCGCTGTCCAACTTTTACTATTTTGGAAATTGACGGAAACAAACTCGTCAAAAAAGAAGTTATTGATAATCCCGGACATCAACCTGGTTTTCTACCTCAATTTCTGCATGAGATGGGAGTGGAATGCATTATTGCCGGAGGAATGGGGATGCGCGCAAAAGAACTTTTTGACAGCGCAGGGATAAAGACCATTATGGGAATAACAGACAGCATTGATGATGTGATAAGCCAGATTTTAAAAGGAACACTTAGAGGCGGAGAAAGTCTTTGCAAACCAGGTGCAGGAAAGGGATATGGCTTAGACAAAACTACCTGTGACCATAATAAAAAATAAGGAAAAGGATAAAAAATGGTAGAGGTAAACGGAGAAAATTTTCAAAAGGAAGTTTTGGAAAAATCAAAAGAAAAACCAGTTTTAGTAGATTTCTGGGCAGAATGGTGTGCACCCTGTATAATGCTTAGTCCAACTCTGGAAAAATTGGAAAAAAAGTATAAGGAAAAATTCATCCTGGCGAAGGTGAATGTTGATGAAAATCAAGCACTTGCTTCCCAGTACAGGATTATGTCCATTCCCAATGTAAAATTGTTTAAAGAAGGGGAAATGGTTGATGAGTTTGTAGGGGTACTTCCTGAAAAAGAGATAGTAAATTTTTTAGAAAGAAATGGTTGTGTTAGCATTGTTTTACCTTAAAGGAAAATTTGGAATTAAGGGGGAGGATGAGATGAAAATTTGCATAACTTCGCAGGGAGATAATTTAGATGCACAGGTTGACCCGAGATTTGGAAGATGCCAGTATTTTATTATCGTAGATTTGGACACATCAGACTTTGAGGCAATTAAAAATCCAGGTGTTGAGGCTTCAGGTGGTGCTGGTATTCAATCAGGTCAACTCATGGTAGAAAAACAAGCGAAAGCGGTGCTGACTGGCAATGTAGGGCCAAATGCCTTTCAGACATTACAGGCAGCAGGAATAAATGTAATTGTGGGCGTATCAGGCACAATTAAAGAAGCGATAGAAAAATACAAATCAGGAGAACTTAAACCTGTAGAAGCCCCGAGTGTTGGTTCAAAGTTTGGAATGGGAAAATAATATGATTAAACGCATTTTAAAAGAGCTGAAGGCGCATGCTCCATTTACGGTTTTTGGTGCATTCACTGGAATAGTAATTATGATATTCTTCTCGAAATTGCCTTACAGAGTTTCACACAACATTTTTTATGTCCTGCATCCCTTACATGTGCTTTTGAGTGCGCTGGTCACTTCAGCAATGTATAAAATTCATAAATGCAAGGATGGAAGAATAAAATGTAATATATGGGTGCTTCTAATAATTGGCTATGTTGGTTCTGTCGGAATTGCCACAATTAGTGATTCTATTATTCCTTACATAGGAGAATCGCTTCTTGAAATGCCAAACAGAGATTTTCATTTAGGTTTTATTGAAAAATGGTGGTTAATCAATCCTCTGGCAGTGATAGGTATTGTCATAGCTTATTTTAAGCCAACAACTAAATTTCCCCACAGCATGCATGTTTTAGTAAGTACCTGGGCTTCTTTGTTTCATATTATTATGGCTTCAGGTCTAAGTTTGAACTGGCTGACTTACATTGTTATTTTTTTCTTTTTGTTTATTGCTGTTTGGATACCATGCTGTGTAAGTGATATAGTATTTCCTCTTTTGTTTGTGCAAAATTCAAAAGATAGGTGATTTTAAATGGAACTCAAATGATAAGAGGATAACAAAAGTGGAAGGAACTATGCGAGGAAAAAATTTGAAATATATTTATGGGCCAGTGCCTTCATGGAGACTGGGTGCTTCTTTAGGAATAGACCCTATATCTGAAAAAGAAAAAATTTGCACATTTGATTGTGTGTATTGTCAACTCGGTAAAACAATTAAGTTTACAGACGAAAGAAGAATATACGTCCCTGTAGATAAAATAATAGATGAAATAAGCTCTTTGCCTCCTGTTAAGATTGATTATATAACATTTTCTGGCAGAGGCGAGCCAACATTAACCGAAAATTTAGGTAAGATGATTAAGGCTATTAAGGCACTACGAAAAGAAAAGATAGCAGTTTTAACTAATTCATCTTTAATGTTCAGGGAAGATGTTAAAAAAGATTTATTATTAGGAGATTTTGTAATAGCCAAACTGGATGCTTATTCTCAACGGTCTCTGGAAGCAATAAATAAACCTGTAAATGGAATAACTTTTGATATGATTTTAGAAGGTATAAAACAATTCAGGTCTGAATATAAAGGAAAGTTTGCATTGCAGATTATGTTTATAGATGAAAATAAAAATAACGCCAGAGAATTAGCTCATCTTGCCAGGGAGATTGAACCTGATGAAGTCCAGGTGAATACTCCTCTAAGACCCTGTGGCGTGAAACCATTATCAAAAGAAGAAGTTTCCCAAATAAAAGAATATTTTAAAGGCATAAACGCCATTTCTGTGTACGAAAGTAAAAAAAAGCAAGTGATGCCAATTAGCAGTGAAGATACATTGAAAAGAAGAGGCAAAATCTAATGAGTAAAGATAATAAAGAAAATGAATTGAAACGCTTGGAAACACTATTAGTTAGAAATATGGCACAAATCAATGCCAAGATTTTAGTTCTCAGTAATAAAGGTGGAGTTGGTAAAAGTTTTGTAGCAGTAAACATTGCTGTCTGTTTGAGCCGAAAAGGAGCGAATGTCGGCTTATTGGATGCTGATATGCATGGACCTTCAATAGCAAAAATGCTTGGTTTTGAAGGTAAAATACTGTCTGCGGGACAAAATGGCATTTCTCCTTACCCGGTCAACCCGAATCTGGGTGCAATCTCCATGGCTTCTTTCCTTGAAAGCGTAGATACTGCGGTAATCTGGCGAGGACCTTTAAAAATGAATGTATTGAGACAGTTCTTAGCAGAAGCGGATTGGGGAAAACGAGATTATTTAATTGTTGATTCTCCACCTGGCACAGGAGATGAACCTTTATCTATATGCCAGATGATTAGTGATTTAACCGGAGCGATTATAGTAACTACGCCCCAGGACGTTGCTTTGTTAGATTCAAGAAAATGTGTCAGTTTTCTTCGTCAACTTTCTACACCTATTCTCGGTATATTAGAAAATATGAGCGGTTTAATTTGCCCGCATTGTGGCACCAAAATTGATATATTCAAATCTGGCGGTGGAGAAAAAGCAGCCAAAGAATTGAATGTCCCATTTTTGGGGCGAATTCCATTTGACCCTCATATAGCCGATGTTTGTCATGAAACGGGCGTTTTTGGCCATTTTTTAGGCAGTTATCCTCTATAAACTTTCTGGAAAGTTGATTGTCGTGGTGTCAAATAATTTAAGTTAGTTGCATTTTTTACTTGACATTTCTCTCGAAATATGCTATAATAATATGCAAAAAGATGGAGGTGTCAAGTGTTTAAGAGAATCACACGGTTTAAAGTAGGCAATAAGGTCTATGAATATGTGCGCATTGTAGAAAATTACCGAGAGAAAGGAAAGAGGCATCAGAGAGTAATTGCAAACCTTGGTACGGTAGATTCCCTTCCAGGTAAGATAGATAAACTGGTTGATGGTCTTCGTGAACACTGCCTGCAAAAATTTGTAAAGCCCGGAGAGATTAAAGGAGAAGAATCACCAACATGGGGTACAGTTCTGGTAGCAAGGAAGTTATGGAATGATCTGGGATTGGGAGAAATAATCAGAAGGAATTGCAGAAAAAAGAGGGATATAATAGAAATAGAGGAAACGGCTTTTGTATTGGTAGCAAGTAGTTTTGTAAATCCTTCCAGTGAGCATGGCCTGAGCTGGTGGCTGGATAATAGCTTTGTCTGTGACCGCCAGGGAAAGCGTTTTCTTCCCCAATGGAAAAATAATGTAACTAAAGAAAGACGTGTAAGGGTGGAATGGAGGCAGCTGGATGTGTGGTATCGAACTCTGGATAGACTCTTGCTGGCAAAGGAAAAAATAGAGAAGGATATTTACCTGCGATTAAGAGATTTATTCGGGCTAAAGGTAGATATTGTTTTCTATGATATCACCAGCCTGTATTTTGAAGGAGAGGGTCCTGAAGGATTTGCTGAATTCGGAAAATCAAAAGATGGAAAGAACAGAAATAAGCAGATACTATTGGGAGTAGTAATGGCAAGTGGATGGCCTGTTGCCCATCATGTTTTTTCTGGAAATACCAGTGAGAAAACTACCCTCTATGGAATAATAGATGACCTGAAACAGAGATTTGAAATTGAAAGGCTTGTGTTTGTTAGCGATAGCGGATTTGTCAGTGAGGAAAATCTAAAATATATCACCGATAATGAATACAAATATCTGGTAGTAATGAAGCGGCGCCGTAGTAAAGAAGTAGAAAAGGTACTAAAAGAAGTAAAAGAGACTGGATGGCAAGACTGCGGAAATCAAACAGAAGTGCAGGAAATAGAAATTAAAAAAGGTCCAAGGTATTTTGTTGCCAGAAGTGAGGAAAGAAAGCAATATGAGCAGGCAATAAGAATAACCAATATGAAAACTACCAGGGAAGATCTTGAGGCACTTAAAAAAAGAGCCGAGAAAGGAAAAATAAAGACACCAGAAAAAATAGGATACAGTGCCTCCAGTATTTTGAACAAAGTTAAAGGATATCGATATTTCAGCTGGAGAATAACAAAGGAAGAGAAGTTTGATTACTGGGAAGATCCCGAAAAGATGAAAAAGGAAAAACTGATTGAAGGTACTTACCTACTTAAAAGTAATGAGGAAACAATAAAGCCGGTAGAGGCAGTGAAGGCCTATAAACAACTATCAGATGTAGAGGGAGCATTTCGGGAATTTAAAGATGTTTTGGAGGGCCGGCCAATCTGGCATCAGACTCCCAATCGAGTAAAAGCACATACATTTGTCCGGGCACTGGGCTATCTTCTGGACACTGCTCTACGTAAGGCACTGAAAAGAAATAATGTCTATCTTACTGTAGAGGAAGCGATTAATGCTCTTAAACAAATAACCATAGCAAACCTAAGATTAAAAGGAGAGACTCATCAAATAGTAATGGGAATAAATAAGCGATATGCAAGAAGTGTTCTTAATGCGGCGGTGGGATTAGATAATAGATATCTTCTGCCATCACAGGTAGGTTCATATACAGGAAATAATAGGGTAAATTAGGCAATGTGGTGACAAAAATAAAATGGCTCCCGTCGATAAACGGTTGTTTCATGACAAACATCGGATAGTAGAAACAACTGATAATGGAAAATCTTTTATAGAAACCTATCCTGATTCTGAAGCAGCAAAGATTCTGGACAGAATTTGTAGTTCGATTGATGGAAAAATCAGAAAGTCATGAGGAGGGAAAATGGGATTTGGAGATTTTATCGGGAATTTTGTAAAGAGACAGACGGTCAAGGAGATAGTGAAGAAGTTGCCAAATGCTTCAAAGGAAAATCTTGTAGGTCTTGCAAGAATGGCGGAGAAAATTGCTGCTCTTCCAGAAGATAAGGCAAAAGCAAGGATAGTTGGAGAGATGTTTCAAAATGACCACCCCAGTCTGATTTATTCCAAGAAGGTCCTGGGAAAACTGCATCCGAATTGCAGGGATAAATTCGCTGTTAATCTTGTAACTAACCATCTTCTTATAAATAATGGAATAAGAGAAAATTTCAGGAGGAAAGAAGGATTCCAGCCACCCACAACAATTCTAATAAGCCCCTCCATGAAATGCAATCTTCGCTGCCAGGGATGCTATGCTGCAGAATATGAGAAAGAAGAGGGCTTGAGTCCGGAAATAATAGACAAAATAATTAAGGAAGGTAAAGAAATCGGCTGTTCGTTCTTTACTATCCTTGGCGGAGAACCCTTTATATATCCGCATCTATTTGAAATGCTTGAAAAGCATAAAGACTGCTATTTCCAGATTTACACAAACGGGACATTGTTGACTGATGAAGCAATAAAGAAATTAGCAAAATTTGGGAATGCTGCTCTTATGTTCAGTCTTGAAGGATTTAAAAAAGATACTGATGAGAGACGCGCTCCAGGTGTTTATGAAAAAGTAATGACTGCAATGGACAAGGTAAGAGAAGCAGGGATATTGTTCGGTTATTCCTGCTATGCTACAAAGCATAATGTCGAAACCATCGTAAGCGATGAATTTATTGACCTGATGGTGCAAAAAGGTGCCTTTATTGGCTGGTATTTCCTGTGTATGCCGGTAGGAAAAAATCCGACGACAGAATTTATGCCTACTCCACAACAAAGGTTGTATTTGAAATTAAGGAGAGATTACATCAGAGACAATAAACCACTTTTCATTATAGACTTCTGGAACGACGCTCCGTTTGTCAGGGGATGTATTGCAGGAAGGCAATTTATCCACATAAATTCAAGGGGCGATATAGAGCCATGCATATTCATACATTATGCATCACACAATATAAAAACTTCTACTATAAAAGACGCTGTTAAGTCTAATTTTTTTAAATATATCAAGAATCTCCAGCCATACGATGAGAATCTATACCTTCCCTGCACTATAATTGACAACCCATGGGTTTTAAGAGATGCTGTTGAAAAAACAAAGGCATATCCAACACACGAAGGTATAAAAGCTCTTGTTGAAGATAAAAAAATAATGGGGGAACTTGATAAATATGCAAGTGAGGTAAGAGCACTTTACAAAAAAGTGTGGGAAGAGGATGTTGAAAAAGGACTGTGGGCGTTTATGAGGGAAGAGACAAGAAAAAAGAGAACAGGTGAAGTAGTTGATTAAAATACCACTGGATTTTTATTACCAGGAAATCGTAGCAGAACGAAAATAATAAGGGAATTATGATAATATCAGTCGCAAGCGGGAAAGGTGGGACAGGAAAAACTACGGTTGCTACAAATTTGGCTCTTTCTATGGACCGCACTGTCCAGTTTTTAGATTGCGATGTGGAAGAACCAAACGCCCATATATTTTTGAAGCCACAGATTGAGCAAAGAAAATCTGTAGGCATTCCCGTCCCTGAAGTCAATGAGGAAAAATGTACCCATTGTGGTAAATGCCAGGAGATTTGTGCCTTTAATGCAATTGCTGTAATAAAAAACAAGGTTTTAATCTTCCCTGAACTCTGCCATGGATGCGGAGGATGCAGTTTACTCTGTCCAGAGAAAGCAATTAGAGAAGTAGACAAAGAAATAGGAATAATACAAATCGGCAAGGTTGGACCAATTGAGTTTATCAATGGAAAACTTAATGTAGGCGAAGCAATGTCCCCTCCACTTATCAGGACAGTTAAGAAAAGTATCGCCAATGGTAAGATTGCCATCATTGACGCTCCTCCAGGAACTTCCTGCCCTGTTATAGAATCAATCAAGAATAGTGATTTTTGTATTTTAGTCACCGAGTCTACTCCATTTGGCCTCAATGATTTGATTCTGGCAGTTGAGGTAGTAAAAAAATTAGAAATTCCATTTGGGGTGATTATAAATCGCTTTGATATTGGTGACGATAAAGTAGATTTATACTGCAAAGAGAATGAAATTCCGATATTGATGCTTATACCATTTGATATGGAAATTGCATCTTTGTATTCACGGGGCATACCGATGGTTCAGGAAAAGAAAGAATATACTACAAAGTTTCTTGATATGTTTAAGTTGATAGAAAATTTGCGCCAACAGAAAGCGAAGGAAAAATAAAGTGAAACAAATGGTTGTAATCAGCGGAAAAGGTGGAACTGGAAAAACCGTGTTAACAGCGTCATTTGCTGCTATGACAAAAAATGCAGTCATTGCAGACTGCGATGTGGACGCTGCGGACTTGTATATCCTTCTTCACCCAGAAGTAAAAGAGAGGCATAATTTTAGCGGTGGAAAGACCGCAGTAGTCAACATGGATAAATGCAGCCAGTGCGCCAAATGTATTGAAGTATGCAGATTTAATGCCATAAGGAAAAATGGAAAAGGAGTTATAATTGACCCGATTTCCTGTGAGGGTTGTGCAGTTTGCTTTTATGTTTGTCCTGAAGGTGCAATCAGGATGGAGGAAAATCTTTCAGGAGAATGGTTTATATCAGACACTAAATATGGGCCATTTGTTCATGCAAAACTTGGTGTAGCTTCCGAAAATTCAGGAAAACTCGTCACCATAGTAAGGCAAAGTGCAAAATTAATAGCAGAAAAAGAAAACCGCGAGATGATTATCATTGATGGTCCACCAGGGATAGGTTGTCCGGTTATCTCTTCAATCACTGGAACAGATGCTGTTTTAGTAGTAACTGAACCGACTCTTTCTGGTGTCCACGATATGGTAAGGGTAATAGAGTTGGCAGGGCATTTCAAAATAAGAACTTTTGTAGTTATAAACAAATATGACCTGAATACTGAAATGACTGAGAAAATAGAGGATTATTGTCAAAAAAATGGAATTGATTTAGCAGGTAAAATTATGTACGATGTTAGAGTAACTAAAGCAATAGTAAACAGGAAAATTGTCGTAGAGTGTTCAGATGGAGAAATTACACAGCAGATTAAAAGTGTCTGGGAGGTTCTGCAGAATGAACTCAAATAGTCTTAAAGAAAAGATATTAGAAGCAAGGAGATAAAGTGGCAAAAATATTTTTTCCCCAGTATAAAAAAGGAAAAGACGGAATTGAAATGACCGAGGGCAAAAGCATTCTTGATTATGTCCAAACTGCTGACATTGAAATAGCTTCTGAATGCGGAGGTCTGGGTAAATGCGGCCAATGTATAGTCAGAATTGATGGAAGTATGGAATGTCTTAATGAAAAAACAGAACAGGAAAAGAAACATTCGTTAGATAGAAATGAGAGATTAGCCTGTCAGGCAAAAATTGTTGACCCACATACTGACCTCTATGTTTTTATAAAAGATTTTGGCAAATATTCCATTCTAACCCAGACCATGCAGACAAAAGTCCACTTAGACCCTTTTGTCAGGCGGAAAAACGACAGGGTAATTCACTGTTCCGGCGAAGACCTGGGAAAGTATTCAGGAGAAATATTCGGCTTAGCCATTGATATAGGTACAACTACCCTGGTAATGGAACTGGTTGACCTTGAAGACGGTCGTATAGTTGATGCAGCTTCACGAAAAAATCCTCAAATTGCTTACGGGAATGATGTGATTTCCAGAATAGATTATACTATGCGTAACAAAGATGGCTTAGAGAGATTGCAAAAATGTATTATAGAATCTATAAATGATAGCCTTGAACAAATGGAAAAGAAGAAGGGAGAAATTAGAAAATATATTTATGACATAGTTGCAGTTGGTAACCCTACTATGCGAAATCTCTTTTTCGGTTTACCTGTAGATACGTTAGGAGTAATTCCTTTTGAGCCACCCCATCCCAAAGCCATATGCAAAAAAGCTGTAGATGTGGGATTGATAGTTAATCCAAAGTGCAATGCATACGGACCCCCGTTGATTGGAGGACATGCTGGCGCTGATGCCTTAGCAAATATTTTAGCCTGCGAGATGTACGAAAGCGAAAATGTAATTATGGTTATTGATATCGGTACAAATGGTGAAATTGTGATTGGAAATAAAGATAAGATGATGAGCGCTTCCTGCGCTGCCGGGGGTGCTTATGAAGGAGCATCTACCAAATGTGGAGTAGGTGCTGTTGAAGGCGCGATAAGCAATGTCTGGATAAGTGACGGGAAAATAAATTTTCAGACAATAGGTGGCAAACCAGCGGTGGGAATTTGTGGTTCGGGTCTGATTGATTTGCTTGCAGAGATGCTTCGCAATGGAATTATGGATAAAAAAGCAAAAATAAAAGAAGAATTCTTTATTAACGAAAAGATAAGCATCACTCAACAGGATATTTATCAACTCATAACCGCTAAGGCTGGTTTAAGGGCCGACCAGGACCTTTTGATAAAATATTACGGAATAACGCTTGATAAAGTAAAAAGAATTTATTTATCGGGCGGGTTTGGGAACTTCATAAATCCAGAAAATGCTATTGCTATCGGACTTATTCCTCCAGTGCCAGAAAAAATAGTTAAAATTGGCAATGGTGCTTTA
>Ga0210006_1001262_pt1 | contig 17717 bp, 23 predicted proteins | sample CryGey02umfilter_2_FD_185452 | JGI IMG/M metagenome (GOLD analysis project Ga0210006, IMG submission 185452) | Groundwater microbial communities from aquifer in Utah, USA - Crystal Geyser 4/10/14 0.2 um filter (SPAdes) (version 3) | ecosystem: Environmental > Aquatic > Deep subsurface >... | reverse complement strand
ACGGCAAAGGTCAACCGTAACTCTATGTATCTTGGTGGTCATGCTTGGTGTAGATATGAACGTAAGGATGGACAAGTTGATATTGTTGATATAATGCAAGAATTTCAAGGCCCATTAAAAGATTCCTTAAAAGATGCTAAATGGTTTTATTCTCGTCCTGATGATGATCTGCTTAAATAAGTGTTAAGTGGAATTTTGTCAAAAGATTTTTAAATAGTTATTTAACCAATCTTTCGTTTATGAAACACCATTATTTACGTGTGTATCTTGCTTTACAAGGTAGAGAACTTGAAGAAGATAAATTTTATCTTAGTCAGCGAGCTTGTCAAGATGTTGGAATGGAAATGACCATTGAACATTGGGTCAATGGATCTGAAAAACACGCTGCTAGATTTGAAGATGCGTATAATCAACATGAAGATGAGGTTGTTTCTTATTGTACTACTAGTTGTGTTGGCCCGATGAACTGTCCTGGTTTTGGTAAATGTGAAATGCCTATGGACTTAGTACATAAATTGTTGCATGATTGAGGTTTTTTTCCTAAAACTAAGGAAAAGGTTTTTAACTTTGAAAATAAAATTGTTTTTATGGTCATCCATTTTGAACATACTTTGCAGAATGCTTTAAGGGAGATTAATTTTGTTGAACATAGTGAAACTTTTGTTGTTCATAATGATGAAAAGACTAGGATTTTGAGTAATTCTTGCGAAATTGTAGAAAAATATGGGCAAGCTAAGAACGATGTTGTAAAATTAATCAATGATGTGTATGGGCGTAACTTTGATTTACATAACTGGATCGAAAGAAAAACTGATGATGAAGTTTCATATTTTTTAAGTGAAGCAGGTTCAAATGTACTTAATTATTCTCAGTTTAAAGCACCATCATCATTTAATGTTTGGTTTGGCAAAAAAGGTTTTATAATTGGGGTAGAACAAAAAGGAAAAAGTTTTAATGCTAAATTTGTTCATGACAATAATGTTAAATCAAATGAAGGGATGGCCTTTAGTTTTTTTAAGCGATGTCAAAATAAAATCTTCTTTGATCATCCACAAGACAGTAATATAGTCTATTTGGAGTTTTTATTTTAGAAAATTTAATCTTTGGAACAAGATACAATCTGTTCAGGAGTGTATCTACCTTCAAATAAACTGGCAATTTCTTCAGCAGGATGACCCTCTGCTAAAAAATCTCTTATTAAAATAACGTCTTCAACTCTTTGTTCTTCTAATCGTAATTCTTTTTGTATTCTTCTAGTGTAAGCTGCTTTATGTCCGGCTAATTGCATTGTTGTTAGGCCATATTGTCTTTTTATTTCATCATCAGACATTTTAGCAGCAATATCATCATAGATTGTTCTTTGGTTCTGTTCTTGTTCGGGCGCAACATATTGCGTTGGCATGGATACACCACTTTTTTCATTTACTTCTAATTTTTCATCGGCTTTTAAAACAACCCTTTCTAAAGGGATTTTAATCTCTCCTTGATTTAAAGATTGTCGATACATATTCAGATGATATTGATTTAATGCTGCCAATAATTGTTGAGCTTTCTTTGTGTGTTTTATTCTTATGGCCATTTTGCCGTTGATAATCTGATAAGTAACACTATTTCTTACGTTTGCTGGTAGATTAAATCTTTCTTCTTCAAAGAAATAGAAATCACTGATCATCGGGGTTCTAGAATCACTAACATATTTGTATGCTTCATGATCAAAACATTCAAAAGATCGGGTTTGTGATTTAGTGAAAAACATCATTAACAAGGCAACATCTCTTGGTTGACCCTCAACCATTAATTTTGAGAGAAGTTCTCTGTTCTCTCCACCTAGACTTAAATTGAATTGTTCTATTGCTCTAGTTGTGTCGCGTTTATATTCTTCTGGTTGTGTGCTTAAGAAGGTTTTAAAATAATGGGTATTCCAAAACCCAGTGCCATAGTACATTTCAGCAATTGGTGTGCCTTGTACTGTTATGTTTCTTAAATCTCCTAAGGAGGTTTCATTGTCAACTATTTTAACATTATCTAATATAAATTGTTTAAATTGTTCTGGGTCAGCATGGATTAATCTTTCATGTTCATTAACGAATAAACCAGTTCTTCTTAAACCATGTTGAGCAATTCTTCCTTCTCTAGCCATTTGATAATTTGTAATTAAAATAGCTCTTGGTCCAAGCAATCCTCTTAAAGCTAGTTTGCTAATATCTAAATACCTTTCATCATCAAAGTACCCACAATAATCTAAACAGACGATATCAAATCTTCTGTTCTGAACTTGATTAAGATAGGCGGTTACAGGAGAATTAACAACAGTTATTGGTTGATCCAAGCTTTCATTTAATCTTTTTTCAGCTTCATATTCACTAGTAATTTCTTCTAAACTTACAATATTGCGTCTTTTCACGCCTAATTGATCATAAATTTCAAATACTTCTTGCATCTCTTTTCCAGCTAAACATAATACTTGGAGATTTCTTAACTGTCCTGGAGAATAATGTCTTCTAACAAAATCAACAATTCTTTCTCGCCATAATTGTTTAGCGGAATCAGTTTTAAACGATTTTACTTCTGCCATTACAATACCATTAGAACCAGCCTCTTCTTTTTAGAAATATGTTTATTTTATAAAGTTTAGCTTAATATTTTTAAATGGAAGGAATTAATTACTCTTTATGTACAAATTAAAACAAATACCTGAAGACTTTATTGTTAAGGAAATTAATAATGTTAAGATTAAAGATACTGGTTCCTTTGCTTACGTCTTAATTAAAAAAAAAGAACGAAATACTTTAGACGTTGTTAAGGAGTTAGCTAAACAATTAGGTTGTAAGGAAAAAGATATAGGATTTGCGGGTACGAAAGATAAGAAGGCAGTTACTGAGCAAGTGATGTCATTATTAAAAATAAGAAAGGAAAGAATTTCAGATTTGAAGATTGAGAATGTTTCTATAAATTTTTTAGGTTATGGTAATGATCCACTCTCTTTAGGAGATTTAAGCGGAAATAAATTTGAGATTGTTGTAAGAAATTTAGAAAATAGAAAAATAGATAACACTTTTTTTGTGGAAAACTATTTTGATGAACAAAGGTTTTCTGAGCATAATGTTGAGATTGGCAGATTGATTATAAAAAAACAATTTTCTGAGGCAGTAAAGTTAATTGATAACTTTAATATTAGAAATTATTTGAAAGAGAACTCTACTGATGCAGTAGGTGCACTAAAACGGTTACCAAAAAAAATGTTAAAGATGTACATTCACGCTTATCAAAGTTATCTTTGGAATGAAACTTTAGCGAGTTATTTGCGAATTAATGTAAAAGTAATGAAAGAGATTACTTATTCTCAAGGTAAGTTTGTTTTTGTTAAAGATGATTTTATCAAAAATAATTTTATCAAAAATAATGTAGCTTTAAAAGTTCCATTAATTGGATTTAATGATGAAATCATTAATGGCGAATTTAGGCAGATTATCTTAGAATTGATGAAAAAAGAACAGATTAACTTTTCTGATTTTGTCATTAAACAAATACCAGAGTTTAGTTTAGAAGGAGAGTCACGTAATGCTTTTACTGAAATTAATGACTTAAAGATTAGTGAGTTTGAAAATGATGATCTGAATTCTGATAAGAAGAAAGTTAAGGTTTCTTTTACTCTTGGTAAGGGTAGTTATGCTACGATGATTATTAGAAGATTGTTCTCTTAGATTTTTTTAGATTGGTTTCTTAAAAAACCAAAACGGTTATAAACGTCTCTATGTAGTGACAACATTAAATGGTTGGCCCAGAACAGATTGAACAATTTAGACAAGCTCTTGAATGTAGAGAAAATGCCACAACATCTGGTGACCTGAATAAATATGGATATTTAGCCACATTTTATTATAATGGGCAAAGTATTGGTCATGCTAGGTTAAGTATAAAACATGCTTCTAGGCAAATAGAGGGTATAGATTTTTATCCTTTTGATTTTATGCCTAATTTAATTGGGAATGGTTTTGGTCTTGTTGCGTTTAAACATCTAATGGATTACGCCGCTCGTTCTTGGGGAGTTGATGTTGATTACAGTGTTTGATATCCTGTTGCTTTAATGGAACTGCCTTTTAAAAGAATGCTCGGAAGAATGAATTTATTAGATCCCTCTTCCTCTGAGGAGGTTGTAGTTTTTTCCATTGATGATGTTTTAAAATAACAGTAGATAATTATTTTAGTATTTTTATTTTAATGGAATTCTAAGTGTTTGGTCTTCCTTAAAGGTTGTACCAATCTCGCCATGCCAAACTGATTTTAATGAATCTCTAGTTAAGTCTATTTCTAAAGAAGGTTTTCCTAAATAAGTTCCCGGAGGAGTCATTTCATAAGGTTGATATCTTACTTTGATATCTGTTCCAAATACTGCTTTAAGTGTAAAGGTGAAGCCCCTTACTTGAGCTAAAACATATAATCGGTCATCAGGATTATCAAATTGTTTAATGGGTTTGGTGTAAAAAATTGTTGCCCAAGCTTGTTCAGGATTGCTCATTCGAGGATCATGACTAAATTCTTCTAACATTCTAGCATTAGCCATTAAAGAATCTGGTCTTGGGTCATAATGGGTTACTGCTGCAGTTGTCCTGCCATCTTTTTTAACATAAACAAATATTGCATTACAGCCATTAACTCCGTCTAAACGATATCTGGCATTATTTGGAAGAATTTTTCCATAATTAGTATATAATCCTAGGTTTTCTTTATCAACATAAATATTTCTTTCAACTTTTACTTTAGGAAAATTAAATTCTTTTGCTTCATCTCTTTTTAATGGTGTGGAATCAACAACCATTTCTTCTAATGGTTGTATTATTGCTGTTGGCTTAATTATAGTTGTTTTAGTTAGAAGCTCTGGTTGACCTGGTTGTGAATCTCCAGTCAAAGCTAGTAATAAAGCTGTTGTAGAGATGGCTAATAGTTTTTTCATTTTATAAAACTCCCACCTCTACTTTGTTTCTTTACCAAGCATATTTGTAATACTTCATAAATCTTTTGAAGAATAGAAACAACTTTATCTTGTTGATAATGCCTGGAATTTTTAAACCTAATTTAGCTAATTGTTTTAAAGAATTAATGTTATGAGTACCTAAACAATTTAAATAAAATTCTAACTTCCCTTCTTTTAATAATCTTAAATAGATTCTTCTGGCCTTAAGACTTGCTGTGGTGGCTTTTCCAAATTCGCTTTGCCACCATAACTGTTGATAGTTTGTTAAAGGAATTTTATCCTTTAAATGCTTTTTAATAACTTCAGCAGCCAAAATTCCGTCAAAGATAGCAACTGGAATTCCTCCTCCCGATAATGGGTTTGTGTGACCTGCAGCATCACCTACTAACAAAACTAGTTCATTACAAAATTTCTGTAAAGGTCCATGCAAAGGAATTTGTCCGGCATTTATCTCTACAACTTGTTCGTTTTCTAAGCCTAACTTCTTAACAAATTTGTCTAATGGGGCTTTAAGATTTCTCTGTTCCATTGAACCAACTCCTACATTTAAGCTTTTTTCTTTTGGGAAAATCCACAAATAACCTTTATTCTCTAACTCAATATCAACATACATCTGCAATGAACTAAGATGGTTATTGTTTTGTGTGGAAATCTCATACTGGTATCCGCAGCCTAATTTTGGGTTACCTAAACCAGATTTTTTACCTATTGTTGAGTATGGTCCATCAGCACCAACTATTACTTTTCCTTTAATTTCTATTTTATCTTTAAGAATGATAGTATTGTATTTTAGGTTAAGAACCTTTATTCCTAATTTAACTTCTGCACCAGCGTCTTTGGCTCTTTCAACGAGAGCATAATCAAACTTTTTCCTATCTAAAACATAACCCCTAGTTCTTCTGCCTTTTAGAATAATATTGTTTTTATAGTTAGAAATAATCAATGAATCAATCTTTTTTGAAATCCATTCTGGTTTAATCACAATATTTAACTCTTTAAGAATTTCTTCGTTAATACCTTCTGCACATTGTTTTGGTGTTCCTGGTTTAATTCTTTGGTCTATCAACAAAGTCTTTAATCCTTTTTTAGCACAATTGTAGGCCGTACTGCTTCCTGCTGGACCAGCACCAACAACAATTACATCATACATAAGTCCTTCTTGCTAAAAGATCAGTTAAATAGTTTTTGTTTTTTTTGAGCGGTTAAAGTACTCCTGGATAGTAGTATTTACTGCAAAAGTTTATAAATTATTCTTCGGTTTTACGGTTATGAAACCAGCAGTCAGCGTAATCATCCCTACTTATAATATGGCTAGTTATTTGCCATCGGCTGTCCAAAGCATTGTTTCTCAAACTCAAAGAGATCTAGAATTGATTATTGTCGACGATGGTTCTACTGATAATACTTTTGAAGTAGTTAAAAGATTAAAAGAGGAGGTTAGCCGGTCTGATTTAAATATCAAATATCTGACAACAACTAATCGTGGTCGATCATTAGCATTAAATTATGGGATGAAATTTGTTTCTTCTCCTATGCTTACCTTTCTTGATGCAGATGACTCTTTACCTTCAGATAGTTTAGAATTACGATGTCAGCACTTAAAAGAGCATCTGAATCTGGATGGAATTTTTGCAGCAGCGAATGTTTTAGATTTAAACGGAAGATTACAGTTTGTTTGCGGGATTGTTCCAGAAGAAGTATCACGATTAGATGATTTAATTCTTGACAGACCTTCAGTGCCTATTCATGTTAACACTATGATGGTGCGGACTGAAAAGGTTAGAAACATAGGTGGATTTGATCCACAGTACTTAAGAGCAGAAGATCTTGATTTTGCCATAAGGGTTTCTCAACAGTTACAAATGGGTTTCTTAGACCAAGTAGTTTATAATTACACTATAGATAGTCATAACTGGCAGTCCCGGGTTCGTAATCGTGTGATTGCCACTTGTTCCAAAGCGAAATTAACAGATCTGCATAGCTCAAAATTAGATTTGCCTGACCGATTAACTAGGGTCGGGAAAAGGGTTTTTTGGGAAACATTAAAATTAGGTATGGATTTGGTTACTAATCGAAAAAATTTGCCTTTTAGTTCTTTGTTTAGTCAAGTGATTTATGTTCGAGATGCTTTAGGTAAAGATGGTGAACATGTTAGAATCTACAAACTGAGAACAATGGTTTCAAATGCAGATAAAAAACGCGATGCCTTAATTGAGCAATCCGGTTTGGATCCTTTAGGTAAGATTAGTGATGATCCCCGAATAACTCCAATAGGAAGAGTTTTAAGAAAATATTGGATTGATGAAATTCCTCAATTATATAATTTAATTCGAGGAGACCTTGATTTAGTGGGCGTTAGACCTAGGTCTGAGCAATTGTGGGCAGATCTTCCTCCAGAACATAAAGATAAAGCATTAAGGTACAAACCGGGATTGGTGGGAGTACAATATGCTTTTTCCAGTTCGTGTTTTTCTGAAATGTTGAATCGTGAGCTTGATTATTTAGAACAAAAAGAATGTTATGGTTACTTAGCTGATGTTAAATTTCTTGCTTTGGTGGTTTATAACGTCTTATTTCATGGTTGTAGAAGCAGTTAAGTTTTATTATCCTTTATAATTAATCTTTTTTGCAACAATCTTCGCAAATACCTTTAACTTCCAACTGGAAACTAGTAATCTTGCCGGGAATTTTGTTTTTAAGAAAATCAATGTTGTCAATCTCAAAATGAATTATCTGGCCACTGTTTTCACAGATAAAATGACAGTGAGATTTCTTCTCCTTTGAGTAAACTGTTTTTCTATCACAAAGGTAAGAATAAACTTCTCCTTCTTCTTTGAATTTGTTTAAAAATCGATAAACTGTGGCCAAAGAAACATTTTTGTCTTTTTTCTTAATCAAATTGTAAAGATCTTCCGCGGTGAAGAATGTATTAATTTGATTGACAATACTTAATATTGTTTCTTTTTGTTTAGTATTTCTATTTTTCATTTTTATTGAGAATGAGAATCAGTAAGTTATTTAAATAGGTTTTGTTTTTATTATATCATGATTGCAGAAGTATACACAATTGTTAGTGTTGTAATTATTTCATTAATCTCTTTAGTGGGAATTTTTTTCCTGACTTTAAATAAAAATTTTCTCAACAAGATTCTTTTGTTTTTAGTTAGTTTATCTGCTGGGTCACTTTTTGGTGGGGCTTTTCTACATATCTTACCAGAAGTTACTGAAGAATCAGGATTTACTTTAACTATCTCTTTATCAGTATTAGCAGGAATCTTATTCTTCTTTGTAATTGAGAAGATTGTTCATTGGCGTCATTGTCATATTCCTACATCTAGTAATCATCCTCATCATTTAGCACCAATGAACCTAATCGGTGATGGAATTCATAATTTTGTGGATGGTTTAATCATTGCCGGTAGTTATTTAATTAGCATTCCTGTAGGAATTGCAACAACTGTTGCAGTGATAACTCATGAAATTCCTCAGGAGATTGGTGATTTTGGAGTTTTACTTTACGCAGGTTATTCTAAGGCTAAGGCATTATTTTTTAACTTTCTTTCAGCTTTACTTGCTTTGGTTGGTGCTTTAATTGGTTTAATGATTAGCAGTGGTTCTGAGAAATTTGCTCTGATGATTTTGCCTTTTGCAGCAGGTGGTTTCTTATATATTGCTGGTTCTGATTTGCTTCCAGAATTACATAAACATTGTGGAACGAAAGATACGATTCTGCACTTCTTGGCCATGGTTCTGGGTATTTTTCTAATGCTTCTATTGAAGCTTTTTGCTTAAGTTTCTTTAATTATTTTTAACATAAGGTTTATAAATCCGCTCAATTTCAAGGTTTTAAAGCATATTGTCAAGAAAAAGTTAATTCTTGAAGTGTTTTTTTAAGAGAATCCAATTAGGGATTTTCAGAATGCTTCGGCCTAATGGACGAAGACATTTATAGGAGGAATAAAATGGGATACGAAAATCGTGGCGGACCAAGAAGAGATGGCCCAAGAGATAATGGACCAAGAGGAGACTTCGGACCGCGAGAATCGCACAAAGCTACATGTTCAGAATGTGGTCAAGAGTGCACAGTGCCTTTCAAACCAACTGAAGGCAAACCAGTATATTGTAGAGAATGTTACTCTAAAAGAAAAAGATTTTAATCTTTTATCTTTCACTAGTTAATATTCCTAATTTCTTTTTTTTCTTTTCTTTGTTCTTTAACAGCTAATATGGAACCCTCCCGTTCGCATCCGTTTAATCAATTAAGCTTCGCTTTTGAATGGACGGCAAACTAATTTTTGTCTTACGAGACACATCAATGCTCACTCCCAATTGGCGAGGGTTTCATAATGGCTTTCTTCAACAGCAGATTTAAATAAGCGAAAGATGTTCTTTGTCAAATTATGAAAGACTATCTTAAATTGATAATCTCTTTAGCAATACCACAAATTGCTGGGGCAATTGGATCAATCTTTACAGTTAGTTCCGTTTCTACATGGTATTTAGAGTTAATGAAACCATCTTTTAACCCGCCTAGTTGGGTCTTTGGACCGGTTTGGACAACGTTGTTTGTTTTAATAGGAGTTGCTTTATTTTTGGTCTGGAAGAAAGGATGGAAAAATAATAAGATTGCGTTGTATGTTTTTTCTGCTCAAATGGTATTTAATGTGATATGGTCAGCATTATTTTTTGGATTAAGATCTCCATTTTTAGCTTTGATTGAAATTTTTATTTTAAGTATTTTAATTGCACTTAACATATGTTATTTTTATCGCATTTCTAAGCCAGCAGCTTACTTATTAGTTCCTTATTTTGTATGGGTATGTTTTGCCGCAGTGTTAAACTATTATTTGTTTGTATTAAATCATTAGTTTTATAAACCTAAAAAATTTACTTTAAACAAAAGAGGTGTTAATAATGAAAAAAAATATTTCTGGTTTAGATCGTACGATTAGATTAATTGTAGGTGTGTTACTTTTGGTATTGGGGTATTATACTCATTGGATCTGGTACATTGTGGCGTTAGTTCCGTTAATAACAGGATTAACTGGTTATTGCGCGCTTTATTCTCTTTTCAAAAGAAAGCCTAAGGTGGAAAGGAAGCCTGAAGTTAAGATAATGCCAGCTAAAATGGCACCAGAAACAGCTTCAAAAAAAGCTGTTTCAAAGGTTGCTAAAAGGAAAGTGGCTAAGAAAGCTGTCAAGAAAGCTGTCAAGAAAGTTGCTAAAAAGAAAGTAGTAAAGAGAAAAAGATAATTTTCTCTCCTTTTCTTTATTTTTTCTAATTTCTTTAGTCTAGCAACAACCCCGTGCATCGCCAATTAATTTCTGCGGTTTTTTGTTCTAAATTAATAACGCAAGCAGGATTACATCCTGTTTTTGGTTCTTTCATTTTTAAATTAATCCACCAAGTATTAGTATATTCATTGTGATTAATTTCTTCTGTTAAATAAGCAGCTTGTCCACATTCACTTTTTTCTGCTAAACTAATGGCCTGGTCTTTGGTAGAATTGTTGTTATTACATCCAGAAATAAAAATTGTTAAAATCAGTATCAAACTCAAACTTAAATTAATTATTAATTTCATTTTATATAACCTCGCTTTAAGTTTATATATCTGTGAGATATTTAAAAGAATTCATAACTTTAATTGTGGTCAAAGTTATATCTGATTTAATTCCCAAAACAAAGGGTCATATTTATTCTCTTTAATGATCTGAGCAATCTGTCTTTTGATTTCAAGAATATCTTCTTTATTTAATGGTTTAAAATTTTCATAAAAACCTGTTGACCTATCAGGTAGTTGAACTGATTCTGGAAATACTTGGATTTTTGCATCCTTAGAACGTCCAAGTATATGAACATGAAGAAATGGTTTTTCTTGTTTTTTAAAAGCCCAGTTCCCCATATCTTGATAATTTACTTTTATTATTGGAACATCTCTTATAGTCATCGCTTTTTCTAATGCTTTTCCAATAATCATTGTTAATCTTATTAATTCAATAGCTACTTTTGGAGAAAGCATAGTTCTATCTATGATTGATTTATCTTTAATACTTATTCGAAGGTGACCGCCCTCTTCTCTTGAAACGAAAGGCTTATCATGCGACTCAACTATAAAAGAGTCTGTTTGGTAAATTAAAGTCATATCTTAAAAACTGGATTTAAGGTATATAAATATTTCTAGCTTCTCTGGGCTAAAATTTCTCTTTAATTTGATACTCTTTTAATGATATTTTATCTTCTTTCCCTTTTTTAACTTCTAACCAATGCAGGACTGCCCAACCAGCAACGCCCATAATCCCGGCCATAATGAAAGTGTACTTAAAACCAATAAATTGAGCAATGGCTGCGCCAACTGCAGCAGTGGCTGCTGTTCCTAAACCCGTAAGGGTTGAATAAAGACTCCATTCAAAACTTTCATGTTTATGATCTAGATTAGTACTCCACAAACCTAACCAGGTGGGGTAGGCAAGACCACTACCTAATCCATAAACAATCTGGGCTAAATATATCCAATAAATATTCTCTGCAAAAACGTAAATAAATGGCACTGAAGTAATTAAGAAGGCTCCCATTATTAACCACTTTACTTTATCATCATGTTCATCGACATAACGAGAAAAAGGTAATTGTATAATACTTTTAGTTAAGAGGAACATCATACTTGCTAATCCTGCAGCGAAAATTGTTCCCCCAGCTAGGTTCTCTTTGATGAAAATGGCTAAAATTGGATCTACCAAACCAAAACCAGTTACAAAGAAAATGTCCGAGAACATTAGTAATTTAATGGTTTTGTTCATGGCAGGAGGAATTACTTTTAAGCTTATTAATCTTTCTTGCTACTAAATACTAGTGTTTTATTTGTTTCTGGCCGTATCATTATTCTCTTGTCTAGATAAATTTATAAACTTGTTTATGCTCGAGAAAGGTGTTAGATTAAAGGTTAAAGAGGGGATAATATGATCTACATTCATAACTTAAGGTCTTTGAATCAAAAGAGTGCTGAAACAGAAGCCACTTATCTACTGAGGCCACTTAGAGAAAAAGCTAAGTTTCCTTTAAATGATGCTTTTTTAATCAAAGAGTTGGATAGTTTTTTTATTTCTAATACTGATTTAGAAACAATCTCTTTAGCATTTCCTCTTTTAGAAAAATTGCCTCTTGATCTTGAACAACTTAAAAAAGATAATCAAGGAGAGTTATACGAAAACATTAATATCCTCAGGACACATGCGTTGCTGAAAGAGTTTCCTGAACCTTTGCAAAATAATTTACAATATCTTAAAGATTTAATGCAGTGGCAGAACGGAGATTTACTTAATTTATTTGCTTTCTTTAATCAGATACCTTATCTGAAGATTAACAATAAAGCAGAGTTAAACACTAAATTAAATAATTTGTTTCAAACATTGTTAAGGACCAGCAACTTTACTTTTGGTGCTATGGATATTATCAATGAAGCTCATCTTGAACATAGTCGTGGCTTGGTGGAAAGTTTTTCTAAAGGATACTTAATTCATATTTATCTAGAGGAACAGATGAAGGCTTTATCTTTTGAGCAAATCTCTCGAAGAGTGCCACCAGCGGAATTGCAGAAACTTAAAGAAATGGAAGGTAATATCAAAATAATTAACAAAAGTATTGAGAAAGCCTATGAAGTTAACATGCGCATGATTGAATTAGCAGTCAATCTTTATACTTTTACTAAGTGGGCGATGGAAATACAGCTAAGAACTTAGGGTTAACAATTTAAAGGATCTTAAAGTTTATTTTTTAATTCTGGTAGCAATTATCATAAACATTAAAAACATTATTGATGAACCAATCCATAATCCTGAAATACCAAAAAAGAAGATTAAACCAGAACCAATTAATGGTGCAATAATATTTGCTACAGGTTCTGCAGTATTATATACTCCATAAAACCTTTCTTCATCTTTTTCTTTGATTTCTTTAAACAAATATGTCTCTTGTAATGGTTCAATCAAAGCTGAACCAAAGTTGATTACTGACATTAACATTAAAACAATGGTGGCGATTGGCGTTATATTAAATAATCCTGTAACTATGGCCAAAATTAAAAAGCCTAAACTGACGTAAATTCTTATTCCATGTTTATCAGAGAGTTTGCCAATAAGTTTCTCTAATAAAATTAAAGGGATCATAGATGCGGCAACAATATATCCTATAACACTTTCTCCAAAACCATGTTCAATAATGTAAATTGGAATGTAAATACTGCTTATAACCCACCAATAATTCATACCTAAAGAAACGGCATAAACCTTCCTTAATTCTTTTTTCTTAAAAAATAGTTTTATATTAGACCAAAGCTCTTTAATGGTTAGCTTTTCTTTTTTGTGAATAATTAAAGGATGCTGTTTTATATGCTGGTGGTGAAAAATCATCAAACTGATAAGATACATGCCTGCACTAAATAAGAAAGCGTAATCATAAGATAAATATTCTCCTAAAATACCTCCAATCAATGGACCGATTAACCATCCTACATTAGCGTAAAGATAATATCGTCCTTCGGTCATGCCTAAGTTTTGACTTTTAGCTGTATCTCTTACATATAATGAAAGTACAATCCCTACTAGTAAGGTAAAGAAAGCTCTTGGAATCTCAACAAAAGGTAAATGAAATAGTTTTGAGATCAAAGTTATAATTACTAAACTAATTGTAATCAGTAAAAGGCTGTATTTTGTTACTTTAATTCTTGAAAAATGGCGAAGAATAACTGTGCTTAGTAATGATCCACACATGGTTAGTACAGAAATTGCAGAAAAGAATAAACCTACTTTTGCTTCACTTTCAATGAAATTTTCTACAACTAAAGGAAAGATAGTCCAGAATGCAGCATTCCCCAGACCAACAGTTAAAGCTAGCCAAGCGAATACTTTACCTAGTTCATGTTTATGGTGCGCACTATGCCTCTTTTTGAAATACATCCGTTTTAGAAGTATTTTATGGGTTTATATATCTTATCTTAAAATTGAAAAAAAAGTTAAAAATTAATTAGTTTATTAATTAATCTTCAAGGCTTTCATGATTGCATCAAGTTTTCTATTGATTTCATCAAGGCTATTAGAAGAATTGTCTCTTGGAGCTGATCTATTGTCGTCTTTTCTAAAGCAATCACTACAATAGATTGGTTTGTTAGAAGTGGGTTTGAAAGGTACCTCACAAGTTTTGTGACATTTATCACAAATTACTTCATGCATTTCTGTCCTAGATGATCTTCTGTCACTTCCTCTGTCATCTCTTCTAGCGGAAAATCTACCTGAAGATCTTTCCTGACTGAAGCTACTTTTTCTATCTGATCCGCCATCACGGCCTCTTGATTGTCTATTATCTGTTCTCTCTCGTTTGAATCCTGCCATATTAGTTTCAAAACAATTTCTGTTTATAAATGTATGTTGAGAAATTTGTTTAAGTTGTTTTAAGAGTAATATGTTAGACAAACCATAAGCTTTATATATCATTTCATTTGCATGAATATGCAAATGAACACATTAAACGAAAAATCTTGTTTTTACAAGGCCTTAGGTGACCCCATTAGATTAAGGATAATTGAATTTCTTCTTAATGAGAAGAAATGTACTTGCATTTGTCATTTAAGTAAACACTTGAATCGAGATCAATCTGTAATATTCAGGCATGTTCAGGTATTGAAGTCTGTGGGAATATTAAATACAATTAAAGAATCCAAATATTTGATGTGTTGTATTAAAGACAAGGATAAACTGAGGAAAATGTTGGAGAATTAAAATGAAAGATAAAAAGAAGGGTTTTTTTGCTAAATTATTTGAAAAGATTGACCAAAACTTGGAAGATAAATCCAAAAAAAGTTGTTGTTGTTGTTGTGAGGGAAAGAAAGATAAGAAATGTTAGAAGAGATAGTTAGTTGGATTTTGTATTCTTTAATTAAATTAGATTCTCAACTAAAATGGGTGGAATCATTACATTTCTTTATCTCTGATTTTATAAAAATCGTATTATTATTATTTTTGATGATTTCTGTTATCGGTTTCTTAAGAACTTATTTTCCTCAAGAGAAGCTAAAAAAATGGATTGGTAAAGGGAAATATGGGTTAAACAATTTAATAGCGTCTTCTTTTGGAGCAATAACTCCTTTTTGTTCTTGCTCATCAATCCCAATGTTTATTGGTTTCTTAGAGGCGGGTGTACCTTTAGGAGTTGCTTTTTCGTTTTTGATTACTTCTCCATTAGTAAATGAATATTTAGTGATATTAATGTTAGGCCTTTTTGGTTGGAAGATTACTTTAGCTTATGTGATTAGTGGTGTACTAGTTGGGGTTATTTCTGGTATGATTTTAGGAAAGCTTAAATTAGAAAAATATTTAGTTAAGGATCTCATTACTAAAAAGATTGATGTTTCTAAAGAAGTTAAATATGAGAATATCAAGAAGAGGATGCTTTTTGGTTATTATGAAGCATTATCGATTATTAAAAAAATTTGGTATTGGATTTTAATTGGTGTTGGTATTGGAGCGATAATTCATAATTATGTCCCCACAGAATTAATTCATTCTTTAGTTGCTAAAGGAGGAATTTTCGCTGTTCCATTAGCAGTCCTACTTGGAGTACCTCTTTATGGAAGTTGTGCTGCTATTGTACCTATTGCAGTTGTTTTGTTTGAGAAAGGTGTTTCTTTAGGAACAGCTTTAGCATTTATGATGGCTATCTCAGCATTAAGTTTCCCAGAAGCTGTAATCTTAAGAAGAGCGATGAAGTTAAAGTTAATTTTAATCTTCTTTTCAATTGTTACAGTTGCGATAATTTTGACTGGTTATTTGTATAATCTTTTACAATACTTTTTGATTTAATAATTAAGTAAAGTTAATTTTATTAATTTAGCATAAGGTTTATTAATCAATTATTTTTTGCGTGATTTGGTGATTTTATATGAAAACACATTTTTTTGCATTATTTAGCTTGTTAATTGTAGGGCTGTTTTTAATAGGTTGTTCGCAGAATGAATCTGGTGGATATGTTACTAAAACAAAATTTGTTTCTGCAGAAGTTGATGGGGCCCAAGTTGTTGATATCAAAGCACAATCAGTAGTTTCTGGTTCTACAAAAAAAGTTATTTCTGAAACAGAATTGTCTAAACATAACACTGAAGAAGATTGCTTAGTCGCTTATGATGGTAAGGTTTATGATATTACTGAGTTTATTCTAAAGCATAAGGCACCATTAGGTTCATATTGTGGTACTAGTAAAGAATTTGAGGAGGCTTATATGGGCAAGCATAAAGGTACAAAAGACGATATTTTAAACCAGTTTGTTATTGGTGTTCTTGAGTAAATTATCATGAATCAAAAACAAATCTCTTTTTTTAAATATTTCTTATTGTCTTTATTTATTCTAGTTATTGTTGCTTTAATTAACGTTGTTTTATCCTCAGAAATTAAATTAAGTTTTTTATTGTACACACTAGGAAAATTAACTGGCCTAATTGGATTTTTGTTCCTTTCAATCTTAATCATTTCTGGAGATCTGTCTAGGATATTTGACAAGATATTTGGTTTAGATAAAATCATCAAATTTCAAAGAAAATTTTCATTCTTTACTGCCATCTTTGTTTTGGCACACCCACTGTTTTTCATGTTGTCTAACGGAATTTTTTCTGATTATTTAATCCCCAATTTTGCTTTAATGCCATTAGCTTTAGGTATCATTTCATTGTACATCTTTATTATAATAATGTTTTGTTCCATAACTTACAAAAAAATATCATATCATCTCTGGCAATATCTCCACGTCTTTACTTACATTTTATTTTTCTTTAGTCTTTATCATGCCTTTAATTGGGGTTCCGATTCTGGTAATTTTATTGTGAGACTTATTTATGGGTTATTGTTGACTTTTTTTTTAATCGGAATTATTTATCGAACAAATTACAAAATTAAGCAAAGAAAATTTAAGTTTAAAGTTTTAAAGATAAACTGGGAAACTAAAGATACTTTTACTTTAATTCTGAAGTCAAATAACCCATTTCACTTTAAAGCGGGGCAGTTTTGCTTTTTAAGATTAAATAAAGAGAATTTATTTGCTCGGCACCCTTTTACCATCTCTAATTCTCCTAATGGAGACGGAGAGTTACATTTTACAATTAAACTTCAAGGAAGGTTTACCAAAGCGGTTTCTGAATTAAAAGAAGGTGAGCAAGTTATTGTGGAAGGTCCTTTTGGAACTTTTTATGTAAAGGATAACCAGAAAGAATTGGTCTTTATTGCTGGTGGGGTTGGTATAACTCCTTTTATGAGTATTATAACAGATCAGATTAACAAACATAATCTACAAAAGATTACTTTATTTTATTCATCTAAAAAGAAAACAGAAGTTATCTTTAAAGACAGATTAGACCAAATCAAAGAAAGCTGGTTTAAGAAGGTTTACATCTTAAGTCAAGAAGAGGGTTTTGAAGAAGAAGAGAAAGGGCGTATCAACAAAGAAATAATTGCCAAACATCTTATTTTATTAGATAATTGCTTGTTTTATATTTGTGGTCCAGAAGGACTAAAGAACAGGGTTACAAAAGAATTAATTCATTTAGGTGTTAAGAAAAGTAATATTATTATTGAAGATTTTTTTTGGTAATTAGTATTTTGTTAGGTAAATAATATAAAGTAACTTTATTTTTGTAATGTAAGAGGTTGATAATATGAAAGCATACACAGTAAATATTGAAGAAAAGACTATTGAGAATGAA
>Ga0210006_1001261_pt1 | contig 17723 bp, 19 predicted proteins | sample CryGey02umfilter_2_FD_185452 | JGI IMG/M metagenome (GOLD analysis project Ga0210006, IMG submission 185452) | Groundwater microbial communities from aquifer in Utah, USA - Crystal Geyser 4/10/14 0.2 um filter (SPAdes) (version 3) | ecosystem: Environmental > Aquatic > Deep subsurface >... | reverse complement strand
TGAACTTGATAAAGTTGAAGAAATTTTTGATGCGGAAGTAGCCGAGATTTTCGGACTATTTAAAGACCAAATTATAATAATGATTCATTGTGGCTCGCGTGGGCTTGGTCACCAGGTTTGTACCGACTATTTAAGAACAATGATCCCGGCTATGCAAAGATATAGAATTAAAGTTCCAGATAGAGAGTTTGCTTGCGTTCCTTTTAACTCCCCTGAAGGTCAGAGATATTTTTCAGCAATGGCGGCGGCTGCCAATTATGCCTGGGCTAATCGCCAAATGATAGCTCATTTCATTAGAAAAGCTTGGAACTTAGTTTTAGGAGAGAAAGCTTCACCGTTGGTGGCGCTCTATGATGTTGCCCATAATATTATTAAAAAAGAAAAATATATAATTGATGGAAAAGAGATGGAAGTCGCTGTCCATCGCAAGGGAGCAACTCGGGCTTTTCCGCCTGGCCATCCTGAAATTCCAAAAAAATATCAGCCCTGGGGTCAGCCAGTGCTTATCCCTGGAAGTATGGGCACAGCTTCCTATGTTTTAGTGGGGACGAAAGAGGGAGAAGAGGCGTTCTACTCAACTTGTCACGGCGCTGGACGTACGATGTCGCGCCATGAAGCAGTCAGAAGGATCTCTGGGCAAGAAGTAGTGAGAAATTTAAAACAAAGAGGAATTATTGTTAAATGCTTTTCAATGCGGGGCATTGCTGAAGAAGCGCCCATTGCTTATAAGGATATTGATGAAATAGTGAATATAGTTCATAATGCTGGTTTATCTAAGAAAGTAGCAAAATTGAAGCCTTTAGCAGTGATAAAAGGAGAATAACTTGAATTTAAATTTAAAACAGGATAAGATGTAAGAACCTCATATGCAAAAATCTCTAAAAGATTTTTTTATTTATGAACAAAAAACTTCCCAGAAGTTTACGCAAATATATTCGGCAAGAAAAGGCGCGGATTCGCCGGGAAGTTTTAGATTTTAAAAAACAAGAAGAGTTAATAAATGAACTTTATAAAAGATTTTTTAAAGAATAAATTTTAAAAAATATGAAAATAAAAGAAATTTTTAATTTAGCGCTAAAAATGGGAATAGGGGCAGATTTTAGAGGGGAAGAAGGAGTAAAGAAATTTTTAGAAAGAAAAAGAGAGAAATATGAAAAATTGCCAAATGAGGAAAAGGAGGAATTTGATTTGGAGGCATTGGAAAATCCCTACTTAGATAGCAGAATTCATAATATTTCAAAGGATATTGAGGCCAAAAAAGTTTTAATTGGAATTGATATTGATTCTGCCGAATTATTAGTGGCCAAAGAATTGGGAGTTGATTTGGTGATTGCCCATCATCCGGTTGGAAAAGGATTGGCAGCCCTTTCTGAGGTGATGGACCTTCACTCCGATGTTTTAAATTTATATGGAGTTCCGATAAATGTTGCCGAGGGATTGATGAAAGAGAGGATTTCTGAAGTGGCGAGGGGGGTAAATGTTTTAAATCAGCAAGAAACAGTCCAGACGGCAAAACTTTTGGGGATAAACTTAATAAATATTCACACTCCGGCTGACAATTTGGCGGCAAAATTTTTGAAAAATTTGGTTGAAAAAAATAAACCGGAAAGAGTTGAGGATTTGATGAGAATTTTAAAGGAAGTCCCGGAATACAAAGAAGCGACCAAACTGGGATTTGGACCAAAAATTTCAACCGGGAGCGCGGAAAGGAGATGCGGGAAAATTGCCATAGCTGAAATTACCGGCGGTACTGAAGGTTCTCCAAAACTTTATGAAAAAATGGCAATTGCCGGAATTGGAACAATTTTATCAATGCATCAATCAGAAGAGCACAGAAAAGAAGCAGAGGCGGCAAATATCAATGTGGTTATTGCCGGGCATATCAGTTCTGATTCTTTAGGAATGAATATATTTTTGGACGAATTAGAAAAAGAAAAAATTGAGCTCACCCCTTGTTCGGGATTAATCAGAATTTCAAGAGTTAAATAAATTTTATCATATAGGTATCTTTCAATCGATAACCTAATTTTCTTCGGTAATAATCGCGGACTCCGATTCCAGAAATAACCGCGATTTTTTTTACCCCGAATTTCTTTTTTGTAATTCCTTCAGCAATTTTTATTAATTTTTTCCCTAATCCTTGATGTTGAGGCGAGAGAGATTTTTCACCTACTGGCAACATCTGGCCATAAGTATGAACTTCGCGAATTATCGCTGTCCCTTTCAACGCCGGCAAGCGAAGACGGAGCAAGGCATAGAGTTTTTCCCGTTTTTTATTTTCGAAACTTAAAAATATTTCTTTTCCGCCCGAGGCCTCATAATCTTGTCGAAAGAGATAGATTTTCTCTTTTGGGTCATAATTTTCTCTAATTTCTCGGCATCTAATACATTTGCATTTAAACGCTTCGCTTCGTTTTAATTGTCTTTTTTTCATTTCTTTTTGGATTAGTTCTCTTAAATTTGAAATTTTTGCTCCGCCCTCAATAATATCTTTTGAGGGAATATCTCGCATAATTCTTTGGATTCGGCAATAGTAAGGAATTCTCTTTTTAATTTCTATTAGCAATTCAATCAATTTTTTATTGGGATAAGGTTTAAATTTGCCTTTTTTATACCATTTGTATAAAGGCGCATTTTTAACTAAGGCCAAGGGATAAATTTTTAAAAGATCGGGTTTAAAATCGGGATTTTCAAAAATTTCTTCAAACATTTTTATATCTTTTTTTAAATTAGAACCAGGTAAATTTGGCATCATTTGATAACAAATCTTAAATCCGGCATCTTTTAAAAGTTTTGTTGCTTTAATTATCGCTTTAACCCCATGCCCTCTTCTATTTAACTTTAAAACATCATCGTAAATGCTCTGTACTCCCAATTCCACTCTGGTTACTCCAAGCTCCCGTAATCTTTTTATTTCTTTGGTATCAATGAAATCAGGCCGAGTTTCAATAGATAACCCAATAATTCTCTGTTTTGTTTTTTCGTTCTTTTTTTGGATATTCTTTAAGTTTTTAGTTTTGAGTTGTAATTTTGCGTTTTGCGTTTTGAGCTTTGAGCTTTTTTGCTTACCCCACTCATTACAAGCTTGAAAACATCTTTTAATAAACCAACACTGGTATTGCTTGGGATAATACGACCACGTTCCTCCAATGAGCCGCAATTCAATTTTATCAATGGGATGGCCAATTTTTTCTAAACTTTGGAGCCGAGTTTTTACTTGTAAATAAGGATTAAAATCAGTTAAAATTGCTCTCTGGACCGCTGGTTCATCTTTTAAATAACTTTTAGGAATGCCTTTTTCCAAAGGACAGTAAAGACATTTACCCGGACAAGGGAAGGGTTTGGTTAAAACCGAGACATTGATTATCCCGGAAAGAGAACGAATTGGTCTTGTCCGGAGCAGATTTTCAATATTTTTTGAAGATTTAACACTTTTATTTTCAGCTAATTCATGATAAATTTTAAGTAGTTTAACATTGCTGGGGCAAAGTATTTTATATTTTTTTGCCATACTTCTTTTAAAAGAATCTAAATCTTTCCGAGTTTTAATTCGAGTTTTTAACATTTCTAAAACAATTTTTTCTAAAGTTTCCATAATTTTATGAAAAAAGATTACGCCGAATACCTTTTAAGAGAAACCAAAGAAAAGTATAACTTAATTGCCGAAGAGTTTGCAAGATATCGCGAAAAACCTTGGCCAGAAGCAAAGTTTTTAGTGGACGAATATGCAATTCCGGGGGAAAGAATTTTAGATTTGGGTTGCGGAGTTGGACAGTGGTATGAATTTTTTAATAAAAAGGAAGTAGATTACACGGGCGCAGATTTTTCAGAAAAACTAATTGAAATTGCCAAAATTAAGTATTCGAAAGCAAAATTTAAAGTTACTAATGTAATTAACCTACCATTTCCAGATAACTATTTCGATAAGGTTTATGCCATAGCTCTTTTCCATCATATTCCCTCAAAAGAATTTCAAACGCAACTTTTAAAAGAAATCAAAAGAGTTTTAAAACCAGATGGTTTATTGATTTTGACAGTTTGGAATCTTTGGCAAAAATGGAGAACAAGAAAAATTATATTTAAATTTGGTTTATTAAAAATTTTGGGGAAATCAAAACTTGATTTTGGAGATATTTTAATGGATTGGCAAGGAATGAAAAATTGTTATTTTCATTGTTTTACAAAAAAGAAGTTGCTAAAGTTAATTAGAGAAATAAATTTTAATTTAATAAAGGACGGAGAATTTTTAGTTGGGGCAGAAAGAAAATTTACTCCAAGATTATCAAATTCAAATTTTTATATTATAGCCCAAAAGACAATAGCTGATAAAGGTAGGTAGGCGCCTGTAGTTCAATGGATAGAATATTGGCCTCCGGAGCCAAAGATTGCTGGTTCGAGTCCAGTCAGGCGCATTGTATTTATTAAATTTTTCTTATGTGTGGAATTATTGGTTATAAAGGATTGAAAATTTTGATTTTAGAAAAAAATAAAGAAATAGCCAGAGTTTTTCTTTATATTTTAACCAATGACTTGCATAAAGAACCTTTTGGGTTGGTGGAAGATGTTTTTGTAAAAGAAAATTACCGAGACAAAGGTTATGGGACAAAAATTATGAAAGTTTTAATAGAAGAAGCTAAAAAAAGCGGTTGTTACAAGTTAATTTGTACTAGTCGCTTTTCTCGGCCGAAAGTTCATCGTTTTTATAAAAAACTCGGTTTTGAAAAGCACGGCTACGAATTTAGAATGAATATGTTATAATTACGGGGTATGGGGAATGATTCAAAATATAAAATTGTTGTTTCTGGAGCCGCTGATATTAGCCATTGTTGTCTAAAAATAAAACAATTGTCAGAAGAAGTCGGTAAAGAAATTATCCGTCAGAGAGGGGTTTTGTTAACCGGGGCTACGACTGGCGCTCCTTATTTCGCTGCCAAAGGAGCGAAAGAAATTAAAGGAACAAGTATTGGTTTTTCTCCAGCCAGTTCCGAAAAAGAACATATTAGGGTTTACCATTTACCGATAGATAAATTTGATTTAATTGTTTATACTGGTTTTGATTATGTTGGTCGCAATCTTATTTTGACAAAAGCGGCTGATGGCGTAATAATTATTTGTGGTCGGACAGGCACTCTCAATGAATTTACCGTTGCTTTTGAAGCAAAACTTCCCATTGGAGTTTTAGAAAATTCTGGCGGGACGGCTGATTTAATTCCAGAGATTCTAAAAAGAGGGCATCGGCCGGAAAAAAAGATTGTTTTTGATAGTAATCCAAAGAAATTAGTTTCTAAATTAATTCAACTAATTAAAAAAGAAAAAAGGTCGAATAACAAATATATAAAAAATTCACCCCGTGGAATAATTTCGTCAAAGACGAAATTCCCACGAAAAGGGATTCCACAGGGTAAATAATAATAAATATGCCAAAATGCGAATGCGGTACTGAAAAAACTGAAAAAAAGGAAGGCAAATTAATTGGTAAAATAACCCACTATTTTGATAATATTTCCGTGGCGGTGATAGAACTTTCTTCCCCTTTAAAGGTTGGCGAGACCATTAGAATTATTGGAGGCGAAACCACTGATTTTACTCAAACGGTTGATTCAATGGAAATTGAACATCAGAAAATCAAAAAGGCGAAAAAAGGAGACACATTTGGGTTAAAAATAAAAGAAAAAGTCAGAGAAGGATATAAAGTATATAAAATTTAAGCATCTTTATGTGGATAAAAATTTTTCAGTTTCTCCTTGCCATTTTTTTAGGAGCTTTAATCGGGTTAGAGCGGGAATGGCGAAGAAAAGAGGCCGGAATAAGAACTTTTAGTTTAATTTCTTTAGGAGCCTGTCTTTTTACAATTGTAGGATTTCATTTAGTTGCATTTTCTAAGCTTTTAGGAAGCGCGGGAGTTCGAGTTGACCCTACTATTATAATTCAAGGTATCCTCGTGGGAATTGGTTTTATTGGCGCTGGTTTAATTATTCAAAAAGAATTTCATGTTGAAGGATTGACTACTGCTGCCGGTCTTTGGGTAACAGCCGGGATTGGAGTATTAGTTGGAATTGGAGAGTATGCTTTGGCAGTTATTGGTACGGTTTTAATTATTGGGGTATTAGCCGGTTTAGGTTATTTAGAAGGAGAATGGGAAAAAAGAATATTTTTAAAAGAAAAATCAAAGAAGGAAGAAAAGAAAGAAGAAAGCCAATGAAATTTATAGCCGATTTTCATATCCATTCAAAATTTTCAAGAGCTACTTCTTCCCGGGCTGATTTGGCCAATTATCATAGCTGGGCAAAAATTAAGGGAATAAAAGTTTTAGGTACAGGCGACTTTACTCATCCGGTCTGGTTTGGCGAAATAAAAGAAAAATTAGAAGAAAGAAAGCCCGGCCTTTTTCAGCTAAAAGATTCAAAATTGGAAGAAGTTTTTTTTATTTTAACTTCAGAAATCTCTTGCATTTATTCTAAAAAAGGAAAAGTTCGGAAAATCCATATTTTAATCTTCGCCCCTAATTTTGAAACAGTTGAAAAAATTAATACCCGTTTAAATTTAATTGGAAATCTCAAATCCGATGGCAGGCCAATTTTGGGATTGGATGTCAAAGAATTAGCCAAAATTGTTTTAAATATTTCCGAAGATTGTTTGATTGTCCCTGCTCACTGTCTATTGCCAGATACTTATTTACATAGCAATCCTGGAATAAAAAAAATAAAAGATATATCTATTGGAGATAAAGTTTATACTCACGAAGGAAGATTAAAAAAAGTTAAACAAATTTATACCAGATTTTATAAGGGGCCAATTTATGATATAAAACCGTATAATTTTGGAATTGGATTAAAAACTACGCCAGAACATCCTTTTTATATAATTAAAACTTATAAAAAGTGTACAAATATGGGAGGCGCTATTTGCAAACCAGCCTGTGCCTATATTAAACGAAGGAATTGTTCTTACCAATATTTCAAAAATTATCACCCTCAATGGGTTCAAGCAAAAGATATAGAGAAAGGCGATATTATAATTTTTCCTCGCTTTAATGGAATTATAAAAGATGTAGAAGAAATTAAGCTCAATAAATATTTAAATCGAGACAGTTATGAATTAAAAGGAGATTTTATTAAGCCTGCCAATGGAACCCGAGCTAATTTTATACCAAATACAATAAAAGTAAATAAAGAATTTTGCCAACTTGTTGGTTATTATCTATCCGAAGGATACACCGATAATCGAGACTCTGTTTGTTTTTGCTTTAACGAAAATGAAAAAGAATATATTAAAGATGTGAAAAGATTGATGGTAAAAATCTTCCACCTTTCTTACTGTCGAGAACAAAAAAGGAAAGGAAGGAGAAGTATAGAATTGATATTCTTTTCCAAACTCCTTGCCCAAATTTTTAGTAAAATTTTTTATAACCATCCCACTATAAAGAGAGCTCACACAAAGTGTTTACCATCTTGGATGTTAAATTTACCATTAGAAAAAAAAGTAGAGATTTTCAAAAAATGGTGGGAAGGAGACACTGGCGGCACTTCTTCTAGAGAATTAATGAACCAGATGAAAATTATTTTACTACAATTAGGAATAATTCCTTCTATTTACAAACGATCAAAAGAAGAATTTAATAAAAAACCCGTTCATAAAATAGGTAATAGAACTATCAAAGCCCAATATGATCACTTTAATTTCTATGGTCTTTCGTTCTTTCAGGATTTATTTGGATTATTAAAAACACCTGATTTTAAGAAATTTAAGAGGAAATTAAAACGAAGACACGGTTGGATCGACCAAAAGTATATTTACATTCCAGTGAGAGATATTGAAGTTGAGCATTACAAGGGTATGGTTTACAACCTAGAGGTAGAAAATGATAATTCTTATGTAGCTGAATTTGCTACGGTTCATAATTGTTGGACACCCTGGTTCTCTGTGTTTGGTTCGAAATCCGGCTTTAATTCAATTGAAGAGTGCTTTGAAGAATATTCAAAATATATTTATGCTGGCGAGACCGGTTTATCTAGCGACCCGGGAATGAATTGGAGATTGTCGGCCTTGGATAAAATCACTTTAATAAGCAATTCAGACGCCCATAGTCCTGCTAAGTTGGGTAGGGAAGCGAATGTTTTTGATACAGAATTAAGCTACCCTGCAATAATTAAAGCAATTAAAGAAAAAAATCCTAAAGAATTTCTTTATACTATTGAATTTTTTCCCGAAGAAGGAAAATATCATTATGATGGTCATCGTCTTTGCGGAGTTTCTTTATCTCCGGCTGAAACAAAAAAATATAATGGAATTTGTCCGGTTTGCGGCAGGCCTTTAACAATCGGGGTTTTAAATAGAGTTGAAAAATTGGCTGACCGACCAGAGGGATTTAAACCAGAGGGAATGATTCCTTATAAAAGTTTAGTTCCGTTGGAAGAAATAATTGCCGAAGCATTAGAAATAGGAGTGGCTAATAAAAAAGTAGAGGCGAATTATAACAATTTAATTGAGAAATTTGGCAGTGAATTTAATATTCTTCTTGAGGTTTCAACTTCTGATTTGGAAAAAATAACTTTGCCGAAAATTGCCGAAGGAATAAGAAGAGTAAGAGAGGGAGAGATTAAGGCCATTCCTGGTTATGATGGCGTTTACGGTAAAATAAAAATTTTTGGCAAGGAGGAGGAAAAATCAGAGATAAAACAAAAAACCTTGTTTTAACCAAATAAAAGCCCATGAAAAAAGTTTTAAAATTTTCAATAACTCTGGCAATAGGATTTTTTATTTTCTGGTTAGTGCTCAAAAGAGTTGGTTTGAACAGTTTAAATGAGGCCTTATCTTTGTTTTTAAGTTTTAAGGGCTTAATTATTATTGCTCTTACTTTTGTTACCGCTTTAATCGGAGTTTTAAAATGGAAATCAATTTTAGCTTCCTATGGTTTTAAACCTCCTTCTAAAGAACTAATCGGTTTATGGTTAGTTGATTTCGGAGTAAGTTACTTAACTCCGGTTTCCATTAGCGGCGGTGAAGCAATCCGAATTTATTTTACAAAAAAGAAATTTAATATTCCTTGGGAAAAATCGGCTGCAGCAGCAATTGTTGATAAAATTTTGGATGCCACTTTACTTTTAATGTTTGTCATTGTTGGTCTTCTTTTTTTTGTTTTTTATGGTCATTTTCCATCAGGAATAATGCTTACTCTTGTGCTTTTAATGATAGGAGGAGTAAGCGGTTTGCTTTTACTTTTTTATTCTAAAGCGTTAAATCGCGAAAGTGTCTTGGAGTGGTTTTTTAAATTTCTCGGAATTAAAAAAGAAAAAATTAAAAATAGTGAAAACGGCAAAATAATATTTGATACAGAAAAAGAAATAATAAAGTTTTTTAATTTAAAACGAAAAGATTTTTGGAAAGCATTAGGTTTAAGTTATTTGCGGTACTTCCTTTTATTTTTTAGAACGGCTCTTTTGATTTTTTTTGTAAAAGAAGGAATAGGGATTTCCAAAGCATTAGCAATTTACGGTTTTGTTAACGGTTCTTTGCTTTTTCCTATTCCGGCAGCTTTCGGGAGTTTAGAAGCAGTTTCTGCTTTTGGTTTTTCAAGTTTTGGCTTAGGAGAAGCCAGTGGAGCAACTTTTGCTATGGTTTTTCGCTCCGCTGATTTAGTTGTTTGTTTGTTTGGACTTCTCTTTTTAATAAAACATGGGGCGGAAATAGCTGAAATGAAAATTTTAGGATTTTTTGATAAATTTAAAATAAATAAATAAATGAAAATTAAATTTTTGCCAAATAAAGTTATAAAATTTTTAATATTATCTGATATGGCTTTTTGGTTTGGTTGGGGGTTAATTAATCCGATTTTTGCTGTTTTTGTGCTTGAAAGAATTAAAGGAGGAAATGTTTTCACTGTGGGAATAGCTGTTGCTATTTATTCTTTTACTGCCGCTTTATTACGATTGCCTATTGGCATTATTTTAGATTCCTTTCCTTCAGAAAAAGATGATTATTTTGCTTTAGTGGCCGGACTTTTTATTGCTTCTTTAATTCCCTTTGGTTATATTTTCATTGAAATTCCTCTTCATCTTTATATTCTTCAGGCAATTCTCGGTATTGGGATGGCAATGGCTTTATCTGGTTGGACGGCAATTTTTACCCGTCATATTGATAAAGGGAAAGAAGCTACGGAATGGAGTTTAGACGCCACTTCCATTGGTTTGGTTACAGCAACTTCTTCTTTTATTGGAGGGTGGACAGTTAGTAAATTTGGATTTATTCCCGTTTTAATTTGGGTAGGAGTTTTTGGCTTAACTGGGGCATTATTACTTTTGGGATTGAAAAATGAGATAAAAGGAGTTTTTAATCATGGCTTGTATTTTTCTCTTAAAGATATTTTTAAAAAAGAGTGAAATAACCCTACGAATTACGAATCAGTACGAATTTACGAATACTCTTTATGAAAAAATTACCAAAAAGAAAAGATTTAATTTACCCCGAATTAAGTTACACTCTTATTGGTGTTTTATTTGATGTTTATAATCACTTAGGGCCAGGGCATAAAGAAAAATATTATCAAAAGGCAGTTGCAATAGCTCTCAAAGATATCAATTTACTATTTAAAGAACAGCTCTATTCTCCAGTTATTTTTAATGATAATAATATTGGGAGGTATTACCTCGATTTTTTAATTGAGGATAAAATTGTATTAGAAATAAAAAGTGGAGAGAAGTTTTTAAAGCAAAATATTACCCAAATTTATTCTTATCTAAAGATAAAGAAACTAAAACTTGGAATTTTAGCCAATTTTACTAAAGAAGGTTTAAAATTTAGACGAATTCTTAATATTAGATAAACTATTCGTATATTCGTAAATATTCGTAATTCGTAGGGATATGAAAAACCAAGAGTTAGCTAAAATTTTTTACGAAATAGCAGACTATTTAAAAATGGAAGGGACGCCATTTAAACCTTTTGCTTATGAGAAAGCAGCTCTTGCTTTAGAAACTTTAGAAGAAGAGGTGGCTGAAATTTATAAAAGAGAAGGAAAATTAGGCCTCAAGAAAATTCCCGGGGTAGGTGAAAGCATTGCTCAAAAAATTGAAGAATATCTAAAAACTGGAAAAATTAAATATTACGAAAAACTTAAGAAAAAAACACCAATTAATTTGGAGGAATTAATTTCGGTGGAAGGGTTGGGTCCTAAAAAAACAAAGGTTTTATACGAAAAATTGGGGATTAAAAATTTAAAAGATTTAGAGAAAGCGGTTAAAGCCCATAAAATTGCTCCTTTATTTGGTTTTGGAGAAAAAACAGAAAAAAACATTTTAGAAGGGATTGCCTTTGTGAAAAGAAGCAAAGGGAGATTTTTATTAGGAGAAATTTTACCAAAAGTAAAAGAAATCATTGAGAAACTAAAAAGTTTAAAAGAAGTAGAGATGATTTCTACGTGTGGTTCAGTGAGAAGAATGAAAGAAACAATTGGTGATGTTGACTTTTTGGTTGTTGCCAAAGAGTTAAAAAAACCCGCCCGCAACGCTTCGCGTAGCGATGCGGGCAGGGTAATGGATTTTTTTGTTTCTTTACCGGGAGTGATAAAAATCTGGGGCAAGGGGATGACCAAATCATCCGTTAGAATGAAAGAAGGATTTGATATGGACTTGCGGGTTGTCCCTGAAAAATCTTTTGGCGCTGCTTTGCAGTATTTTATTGGCTCAAAAGAGCATAATATTGTTTTGCGGAAAATTGCTATAGAAAAAGGATTAAAACTTTCCGAATATGGCTTATTTAAGGGTTCAAAAATGATTGCTGGCGAGAGCGAGGAGGAAATTTATGAAGCTTTAGGAATGGAATGGATTCCTTCTGAAATGAGGGAAAATCAAGGGGAAATTGAGTTAGCCCTGAAAAAGAAATTGCCCAAAATAATTGGTTATAATGATCTAAAAGGGGATTTACATTGCCACTCTAACTGGAATGGTGGAGCGAATTCAATTTTAGAAATGGCTGAAAAAGCAAAAGAAATGGGTTATGAATATTTAGGAATTTCCGACCATACTAAATTTTTAAGAATTGAACATGGATTAAATGAAAAAGAACTGGCAAAACAGAAGAAAGAAATTGACAACATAAATAAAAAGTTCCAAGTTCCAGGTTTTAAGTTTCAAGTTTTGCAGGGTTGTGAAGCGAATATTTTAAACGATGGTTCTATTGATATTTCTGATGAGGCATTAAAAAAACTGGATTACGTTATTGCCGGAGTTCACTCTAATTTTAAAATGTCAAAAGAGAAAATGACAGAGAGAATTATCAGGGCGATGAAAAATCCTAATGTTGATATTATTTCTCATCCAACAGGAAGAATACTAAAGAGAAGAGATGAATATCAGATTGATTTTGATAAAATTTTAAGAGCAGCAAAGGAAACGGGAACGATTTTAGAAATAAATTCCTATCCTGAAAGATTGGATTTAAATGACATCAATATCAGAAAGGCAAAAGAGGCCGGAGTAAAAATGATTATTAACACCGATTCTCATCAAAAAGACCAACTAAGACTTATTGAATTTGGTATTGCCCAAGCCCGTCGCGGCTGGGCCGAAAAAGAAGACATTATCAATACTCAACCGTTAGAAGGATTACTTAAGTTTTTTCAGCGTTCTTGAGAGAAGTTTTTGCTTTTTCAACTAATTTTTCAAAGATTTCGGGATGGCTTTGGGCGAGTTGGGCTAAAATTTTTCGGTCAAGTTCAATCTTTTTTTGTTTTAGACCATGAATAAATTTACTATAACTTAAACTATGCTCTCGGCAGGCAGCATTAATTTGAATTTGCCAAAGAGCTCTTCTTTCTCTTTTTTTTGCCTTTCTATCTCTGTAAGCATAAGTAAAAGCATGAAGCAATGCTTCTTTCGCTGCCCGATATTTTGATTTTCTGCCCCATCTAAATCCTTTGGTATATTTTAATAAATGCTTTCGTCTTTTATGAGCAATTTTTCCTCGTTTTACTCTTGTCATATAAGTTTTTTTATTTTTTTAGCTAAAAATTTAGGGACCTCAACCCATTTTCTTAATTGTCTGATTTTTTTCCCTGATTTTTTTGCTCGGTAATGGTCTTGACCAGTGAGTCTTCTTAGAACTTTCCCCCTTTTTGTAATTTTAAATCTTTTTAAAACTGATTTTCTCATAATACCTTTTTACTCTTTAGTAATTATCATTGTTAGGCCTCTTGCCTCCTTTTTTAATTCTCGTCCAACCTTAAAAGGAATTAATTTTTTTAATATTTCTAAAAATTGATTTAATTTTTGTTTGGCAAAATCAGATAACCTTTTCTCCCTCTGTCTTAAGACCATTTCAACTCTTACTGGATTCCCTTCTTTTAAAAATTTTTCTGCTATTTTAGCTTTAGTTTCCAAATCATGAGAAGAGATATTAAAACCTAACCTGATATTTTTTAACCCTCCAATTTTTTTAATTTTTTGTTTTTTTGCTTGTTGATAAAAATATTTACCGGCATCAATTATTTTGCATACCGGCGGAAATATTCTATGGGTTACCTGAACCAAATCTAATCCTTGTTCTCTTGCTTTTTGAAGCGCGGTTCCCAAATCAAAAATTCCCAGTTGTTTTCCTTCAGCATCAATTAATCGCACTTTTTCCGCCCTTATTTGATTGTTTATTAGTATTCTTTCTTGCAAATGATTAAAAGTGGAGGTGGCGAGGGTGGGCTCGCGTCCAGAAATTTCTTCTAAAATAGTTCTACAAGTTTAGTCTATTTATTTTTAGAATATTAAATATGAAAATAGACAAAATTTTAATATTCTTAGCTTCTAATTTTCAACAATTACTTGAAGCAGAAATAATTGTCTATCTCGATTTATGGCACCCGTTTTCACCTATCGAGAGTCGATGAGCGGATGGTTTACGTTTTTTTATGCGTAAACTGGAGCAAGTTTTGGACTTGCAAATAAGTTAGCACTTATTTATTTACTACTTTTTACGAGTTAGTAGCAAACTCGGCTTGCCTATTTTGGTTGAAATTCTGTCAATTCTTTTCACCCCCTTAGGGTTCTTCTTAATTCAAGATTATATATTTATACCTTAAGCGAATCAAGGTTCTTGAGCGAAGCGAAAGGTTCTTATTTCTCTTTCAATTTCTCGTTTTTTAATTTTTTCTCTTTTATCTACTTTCTTTTTTCCTTTTGCTAAACCAAATTCTAATTTTATCTTCTGTTGTTTAGTATACACTTTCAGCGGTATCAGCGTCAAGCCCATTTGACGTGATTTACCAATTAAATATTTGATTTCTGATTTCTTTAAAAGAAGTTTTCGAAACCTTTTTGGGTCGTAATCGCGAGGCGCATTTTTAGGTTGATAGGGAGGGACATTAGCGCCAATTAAGAAAAACTCTTCTTCTTTCAAGATTATATAAGAACCGGCTAAGCTTATTCGGCCGTTTTTTATTGATTTTACTTCCTGGCCAATTAAGACAATTCCGGCTTGGAATGTTTCTAAAATTTCATAGTTGAAATATGCTTTTTTATTAATTATCGGCTTCATTCTTTCATTTTAGCAAGAAATTAGATAAAATGAACTAAAAAATGACCAACATTTTAATTGCTATCAGTTTGGGATATTTTTTTGGCTCAATTCCTTTTAGTTTTCTTATTGCTAAAAATTTAGTTGGTATAGATTTACGCTTTTTTGGAGATAAAAATGTGGGAGCTTCTAATGTGGTTCGAGCGGCTGGGAGAAAAGCTGGCGCCTTTGCTTTTTGTGGTGATGTCTCAAAAGGCATTGTTCCTATTTTAATTTGTCAATATGGGTTAAAATTTTCTTTTCCGCTTTTAGTCATTTCCGGATTAAGCGCTATTATCGGTCATAATGAGCCAATTTTTTTAAAATTTAAAGGAGGAAAAGGTATGTCTACCGCTATTGGCGTAATAACAATGCTCGCTCCTATTGAATCGGCTATTTTACTTATTCCTTTTTTTCTAATTTATTTCTTTTTGAAAAAGGCAATTATTTCAGCTGTTATTGTTTCTTTTATTTTACCTTTGATTTGTTATTTTTTAAAAAAACCATTAGAAGTAATTTTAGGACTAATTATTATTTTGGTTTTTTGTTATATTAATAGTAGCGGAAACATAAAAAAAATAATAAAACAATTATGGGTCAAATCATAAAAAGAAAATTATTTAGATTGCTCGCCCTATTTTTTCCTTTAATTTATCTTTACTATTCTCAAAAACAAACAATTTTTGTTTCGGCAGTTGTTGCCGCAGTTGCTTTGATTATTGAGTCATTAAGATTTTACAACCCAAAAATTAAAAGAGTAATTGAGGGAGTATTTTCTCCGATAGGAAAAGAAGAAGAAACTCAAAGAATTTCAGGAATTACCTATTTAGTTCTTGGTTGTTTTCTGACAGTTATTTTCTTTGAAAAATTGATTGCTATTCCAGTCCTTTTTTGCGCTATTTTCGGAGATGTAATTTCCCCTTTTATTAAAGGGAAAATAAAGATATTTCGAAACAAATCGCTTGAAGGAATGGTCGCCTGTTTTTTAATTTGTTTTTTAATTGGGGTCATTCTTATAAATTTAGAAATTTTAGAAGGCCTAACCTTAGAACTTATTTTAGTCATTTCTTTATTAATAAGCTTATTTGAAACTATTTCCCTCCCTTTAGACGATAATTTATCCACTCCCTTGGGAGTAGGGCTTATTAGTTCAATCATCAAAAATTTATGGAAATAAATTTTTCAAAAATTGAGGAGAAAATTTTAAAATTTTGGCAGAAAAATAAAATTTTTGAGAAAAGTATTTCTCAAAGAAAGGAAAAATTTGTTTTTTATGAAGGGCCTCCTTATGCCAATGGCAAGCCGGGAATTCACCATCTTTTAGCCCGGGCTTTTAAAGATATTATTCTGCGTTATAAAACAATGAGAGGTTTTAAAGTTGAGCGTCGAGCTGGCTGGGATACCCATGGTTTGCCGACTGAGATTGCTGCCGAGAGAGTTTTAAAGATTAAAAACAAAAAAGATATTGAGAAGATTGGAATTGAGAAATTTATTGAGGAATGCAAAAAAAATATTTTTCTTTACAAAAAAGAGTGGGAAAAATTTACCGAAAGAATTGGTTATTGGCTTGATTTAAAAAATGCCTACATTACTTGCACTAATGATTATATTGAAACTCTCTGGTGGATTATTAAGCAGTTCTATAAAAAAAACTTTTTATATCAATCGGAAAGAATTGTTCCTTGGTGCCCGAGATGCCAAACTTCCCTTTCTTCTCATGAATTAGCCCAAGGGTATAAAAAGATAAAAGAACCAGCCATATTTATAAAATGCCAAATTCCAAATGCCAAAAGCCAAATTCCAACCTATTTATTGGTATGGACGACTACACCGTGGACGCTTCCAGGGAATGTTGCCATAGCTGTGAATCCTGAATTTGATTACGTAAAACTAAAAGTCAAAGATGAGTATTTAATTTTAGCAAGAGGACGAATCACAGCTTGCGATATAAAAGGAGAAATTATTGAAGAATTTAAAGGAGAAAAATTAATTGGTTTAAATTACGAACCGCTTTACCCCTTTGCTAACAAAGCCAATTTAAATTTATATAAAGTTATTGCTGGCGATTTTGTTTCTTTAGAAGAGGGAACTGGTTTAGTTCATATTGCCCCAGCTTTTGGAGAAGAAGACCTCGCCGCTTTTAAATCCTCCCGCTGCGGCGGACAAATTCCAATAACCGTAGATGAGGAAGGAAAAATGAAAACTCCCGCTGCGCCTTGGGATAAAATGTTTGTTAAAGATGCCGATTCTTTAATTCTTTCTAATTTAAAAGAAAGAAATTTACTTTTTAAAGAAGAATTATATGAGCATGATTATCCATTTTGTTGGCGATGTGAAACTCCTCTTATTTATCTTTTGCATTCATCTTGGTTTGTTAAGACAAGTAAAGTTAAAAATCAATTAATAAAAAATAATCAAAAAATAAATTGGATTCCCGATTATTTAAAATTTGGGAGATTTGGCAAGTGGCTGGAAGAAGTAAAAGATTGGAATTTTTCCCGAGAAAGATATTGGGGGACTCCTCTCCCTATTTGGCAATGCGAAAAGTGCAAGAATATAGAAGTTATTGGAGGAAGAAATGACTTAAAAAAACAAAGATTTAGCAATAACTCTTATTTTCTGATGCGGCACGGCCAGGCTGAAACCAATGTCAAACAAATAGTTAGTTCCAACACTAAAAAATATTCGCTTACAGTAAAAGGTAAAAAAGAAGCAAAAGAAACAATCAAATTATTGAAGAAAAAGAGCATTGATTTGATTCTTTCTTCGCCTACTTATCGGGCAAAACAAACTGCTGAAATTATTGGGAAAATTCTTGGGATAAAACCGAGATATTTTAACGAACTGAGTGAAATAAAATTTGGAATTTTTGAGAACAAACCCATAAAAGAATATCAAGATTTCTTTAAAGATTTTAAAGAAAAATTTAAAAAAGCGCCAAAAGGAGGAGAAAATCGGCTGACTGTTAAAAAAAGAGTTTATAATTTCTTAAAAAGAATTGATAAAAAATATCAAAATAAAAAGATATTAATCATTAGTCATGAAACCCCGATTAGTTTATTAGAGTCGGCAGTAAAAGGATTTTTTGATGAGGAATTTATAAAATATAAAAGAAAGAAAAGAATTAAGACCGGAGAGGTGCGGGAATTAAAATTTACCCTCTTCCCTTTTAACAAAAATATGGA
>Ga0210006_1001259_pt1 | contig 17729 bp, 19 predicted proteins | sample CryGey02umfilter_2_FD_185452 | JGI IMG/M metagenome (GOLD analysis project Ga0210006, IMG submission 185452) | Groundwater microbial communities from aquifer in Utah, USA - Crystal Geyser 4/10/14 0.2 um filter (SPAdes) (version 3) | ecosystem: Environmental > Aquatic > Deep subsurface >... | reverse complement strand
AGGCTGAGGGCGGGGATGCCGACTTTAGTCACACGGCAGATGCAGCTAAAGAATGGTCTGGGCGTGCCGCAGGGACGAATGCTACCGCTTAACTACTTAAACTAAAAAGGAGATAATATGCAACCAAACGATCTACAAAAACAATTAACTCATTTAATGGAGCAAGTTCGACAAGACGATAGTCTTGGCGAAGAATTGCAGAATAACCTGACCGATCTAATTACTGCTGCCTCTGCAGACCCCACGCCGGGCAACCTTGAAGCCTTGGCTATTGTATTTCAAAAATTAGCAGATGCCAATAAGTATATGGCTGCAATGACCACAATTCAGAACATCCAGCTCAATGACGACGTTGTTGAAGAATCCCCCGCAACAACTCAATAGTTTGTATTACGTTCCATACTGATGTTGTCGTGATAAAATACTCTTAGCCAGAACTTCGGGCCTTGCCCGTCGTAGCCTTGGCGAAGACGGGGATTAGTTTAACGGTAGAATTCGCGGCTGGGGGTCGTGAGACGGGTGTTCAATTCACCCATCCCCGACTTTGTCCGTCAAAGCTTTAGCGACGACGGATTGGAGTTACTATGCAAAAGAGTTTATACAAGCAACTAGTTTGGGATTACAATTTGACTCAAGCACAGTTTGAGGATATTTTGCTGGGCAAAAATCAACTTGGTCAACTAGATCAATCCTGGGCAATCGCAAGAATACTGGAAAACCTTCATTACTATGATGCCCTGTCATTGGTACCCTTTGCAACATTGTCTAAAAACTGGGACAATGTGAAAAGGAAGTTATTTGTCAAAGGAATCAGAGATGGCTACGAATTTGTTTTACACAGACACGCTTTATCCATTGCAAGATAAGATTTTAGCCACAGTATCGACTCTGGAAACAAAATTTTATCTCACTGGTGGCACGGCCTTGTCGCGTGGGTATTTTGACCATCGCTTCTCAGATGACTTGGATTTTTTTGTCAATCGCGACTCGACCTTCCCTCAGCAAGTAGAAACAATCATTCAAACATTGCAGAACCAATTTGAAGTCGATATTACCATCAAAACTATTGATTTTACTTCATTAAAAATCAACCAAATCCTCAAAGTTGACATGGTCAACGACGTTGGTTTTAGAGACGGAGAAAGTATCGTAAAGCCATTTTTTAATCAAGTTGACAATATCACCAACATTTTGTCCAACAAAATCACGGCTATCACCAGTCGTGACGAACCCAAGGATGTGGTAGATATCTGGATTATCGCCAAAAATACACAAATCGCTTGGCCACGTATTTTCCAGGCAGCTAACTCCAAAGCAGTGGGAATTTTCCCTCCCGACGTGGTACAAAAACTCCTCTCGCTCCCCATAGAATTATTAGATCAAATCAAGTGGATTGATGGTCAAAAACCAAGCCCGAAGATCTTTATGGAGGAACTAAATGAGATTTGTAACCAGATGTTGCGGATACCAGTTGGCAAAACATTCCGTATCTTGTAGAATGAGCCGATATGTTTTCGTGGCTCAAATCTCACAAGCTTCTTGTTTCTCTGGTGCTTCTCGCCATCCTCGGTGGGTGGTATTTCTTCGCTCGCAAACCTCAAGTGGTCTATGACGAGTATGTACCTAAGCGCGCCGATATTGCAGAGACTTTGGAACTTTCAGGCAAAGTCAGAGCGACCAACTCCGCAACCCTCAAATTTCTGGCTGGGGGATTGGTCACATATTTGGGACCTAAAGAAGGGGACTCTGTCAAGAAATGGCAGACTTTGGCGAGCGTTGACACTCGTCAGTTGCAAAAAGTTATGGAACAAAAACTCAATCTCTATGCTATCCAAAGAGGCACTTTCGACCAGACAATTGATGACAACGACAATTCCGTACCAGCCGGTGATCTGGGCAATACTCTCAAGCGTTTACTAGAGAAGAATCAATATCAACTCGAAAATACGGTTAAAGACGTCGAGTATCAAAACTTGACTCTCCAACTATCGCGCCTCACTAGTCCAATAGATGGCGTTCTCATCCAATCCCCAATCACTTCGCCCAATGTCCAAGTTTCTGCCACTGACACTTGGATCGTGGTCGACCCCACCTCCCTCTACCTCTCAGCTGATCTCGACGAAACCGATCTAAAGCGCGTGAGCGTTGGCCAAAAGGTGCTCATCTCCCTCGACGCCTACCCAGATCTCAAGATTATCTCTAGTATCGACGCAATCTCTTTCTCCCCCAAAGAAACCACTTCCGGTACTACCTACGAAGTCAAGATTGATCTTGCCAGTTCAGATCAACAATTGTTGAGATTGGGTCTAAATGGTACAGCGGGAGTTGTCTTGGCTGAGAAAGATAATACGCTCACGCTCCCCGCTAGCGCCATTACAAATACTGCCGGCAAGCCATTTGTCTATCTCAAGTCCGGTGATAAATATATCGAGAAATCTATCGAGACTGGGATCGAAAACGGCGGAGTTGTCGAAGTCCTCAGTGGCGTTAGTGAAAGCGATCATGTCTACGCGAAAAAATAACTCTCAAGAACCCGTAATCAAAGTGACAAATATCTCCAAAGTTTATGAGTTGGGAGAGGAAAAGCTCCAAGTTCTTGACGATATTTCCTTGACAATCCATGCCGGTGAACTCGTCGCCATCGTTGGTCCCTCAGGATCGGGCAAATCTACCCTTATGCATATCATGGGACTCCTTGACAAACAAAGTGTCGGAACAGTAGAGCTTGCCGGCCAAGATGTCTCTGTCTTGACCGAAGTCGAAGCTGCGCGCCTCCGCAACAAATACGTTGGCTTTATCTTTCAACAATTCAATCTCTTGACTCGCACTAGTTCGCTAGAAAATGTCTTACTCCCCACTCTCTATAGTGATCCATTGGTAGACAAGACACAAAAGGCCATCGATATCTTGACCAACATCGGAATGGGAGAGAGACTCAAAAATTACTCCAATCAGCTCTCAGGTGGCCAACAGCAAAGAGTCGCAATCGCCAGGGCACTGGTCAACGACCCCGCCGTCATTTTTGCCGATGAGCCAACGGGTAATTTAGATAGTAAAAGTGGACACGAAGTCATCGAAATATTAAAAAAACTCAATAGTGAAGGTCGCACCATCGTGATCGTGACCCATGATCTTGAAATCGCCAAGATGGCCAAACGGACCATTAAGATCTTTGATGGCAAAGTAGTATCGGACACATCCAAATGAAAGTATCTACCCTCGCCAAATCATCTCTTCTCTTTATCTCCCGCAACAAAACGCGTTCATTTCTAACCATGTTGGGAGTCGTGATCGGCGTACTCTCTGTAATCCTTTTGACCTCAATCGGCAATGGGCTTACCGTTTTTGTCGAGCAGCAATTTGAGGGTCTCGGGAGCAATCTCTTGATTGTCACCCCGGGAGAGATTGTCAACGACGAAGGGGGCTTTGATCAGCAGGGAGCTGCACTAAGCTTTGCTACTTCCAAGCTAACCGAAGATGATAGTAAAGCCCTCTCGCGTGCTGGCTACCCCATTTTGCTTGCAGTCCCTCTAACGGGTAGTAACGGCGAAGCGAGAACTACAATTGGTAAGCGCAGTGGCATGGTGGTTGGTACAACACCTGGATATTCCAAGGCTCGCAATACCAAAGCCGAAAAAGGTCGCTTTCTCACCGACTCCGATCTCTCCGGCAATCGCAAGGTTGTAGTGATTGGCGCCAAAATCGCCGAAAAACTGTTTCCCAGTAGCAATCCAGTGGGACAAAACATGACGATCAACAAACTACGTTTTGAAGTGGTAGGAGTTGCCGAGGTAAAAGCCGCTGGCTCTTTTGGCGGGCCCGACATCGATAGTTTTATGTACATTCCTATCACCACAGCCAAGATTGCCTTAGGTGTCGACAAGGTTATGGAAATCATGGTCCAATCTGCCAGTAAAGATCAGCTCTCCAGGACCAAAGACTTGATTCAATCCACACTTATCAAACGCCTAGACAGTAAAGATTTTTCCGTGACTGATCAAAGTGAAATATTAAAAACTATCCAAACAATCCTGAGCGTTTTGACTACCGGCTTGACAGGAATCGCCGCTATCTCGCTAGTTGTAGGAGGGATTGGGATCATGAATATTATGCTAGTCGCTGTTTCTGAGCGCACCAGAGAGATTGGCTTGCGCAAGGCGCTTGGCGCTACTCCCAACAATATTATGATTCAATTCCTCATCGAGTCTGCGGTTATTTCTACAGTCGGAGGATTGATTGGTATCATTTTGGGCGTACTTGGCACACTTGCAGTTCGCCCCTTCTTTCCAGCGACTCCTGCTCTCAATTCAATCTTGTTGGCTTTTGGAGTGTCTCTCGCCACTGGGATTATTTTTGGAGTTTATCCTGCTCGCAAAGCTGCCGCTCTTTCTCCCATCGAAGCCTTACGCTACGAATGATATCATGTAACTATGAAATTATTTTTAGCGGTGTTACTTCTCTCTGGACTTAGCTTTGGTGGCTACCTTTACTACCGCCAACTGGGTAGTACCAAGACTCACCCACCCACTTCGTCCAACTCAGGTAATCTCATCTTGACACAGTCTAGCGACAAACTAGGCAATATTGCTTCGGTATTGGGAGCCAACATCAGCAATATTCTCCAAGACGGCCAGAATATTTTATCTGACGTGACGAGTGGTGCTTCAGAACCCATCATCAATCAGCTCGTGACCAAGACGACAGAAACCCTCAAAGACTTGCCAGCCAAAGAAGCCGCCAAAATTAAATACGAATTTTGCAAAGGTATCGTCACCGAATATGAATCAAGCAAATAATTTCCCTCACTCCCTAATTTGCTTATTTATCAATGATATAATGATTTAAATCATTATATCATTCAACCAAGAGGTTTATGACAAAATTATCTCGACGAATCGGAGGTCATGTCTCAACCAGCGGAGGGTTGCAAAACGCTATTACTAATACTCTTGCAATTGGTGGCAACGCCATGCAGATATTTGCTGGCTCTCCACGTATGTGGGCTCGCTCGCTCTATCCCGTCAAAGTTGCCGATGAGTTTCAACAATTAACCATGAGCCATGAGCTATTTCCTACTTACATCCACGCTCTCTACCTAACCAATCTAGCCACTAATAGTCCTGAGTTACTAGTAAAGTCCAAACAAGCCCTCATTATGGATATGCAAAACTCAGCTTTGATCGGTAGTGCAGGCGTAGTTTTGCATATCGGTTCTCACCAAGGCAGGGGTTGGCCAGCTGTTGAGACTTTAGTCATAGAAAGTATCCAGGAAGTGCTAGAGGATACGCCTCAAGAGTCTGTTTTGCTACTAGAAAATAGTGCTGGTCAGCAAGGTAAGATCGGCTCGTTCCCAGAACTATCAACTATTATCTATGAGCTATCAACTAACAGGCTCAAAGTCTGCTTAGATACTGCCCATGCGTTTGAAGCCGGGTACAACTTTACGACCCAAGCAGGTCTAGACATGTGGTTGAGTGAGATCGAGAAATCCATTGGCTTCGCCAAGCTCGAACTTTTGCATCTAAACGATAGCAAGACTCCTCTAGGGAGTGGTCGCGACAACCACCAAAACATCGGCGATGGCTTTATCGGTAGCGAAGGCCTCGCCCGCCTCATCAATCATCCCCAGTTGTCTCACCTTCCACTCATTCTCGAGGTCCCAGGCGATGGTTCCGGCCCCGACCAAGCTAATATTGATAGGGTCAAAAGTTACTTACAACCCCCGGGGTTATAAGTAAGGCAATTATGGGCAAAAGAATAATTAAACCATATACGGGTGGCATATTTCATGTATTCAATCGCAGTATTAACGGCGAAGTCATTTTTGATGAAGCAAAAAGTTGTGATCGAATGCTCACTAACATCATCTATTATCGTCAAACAGAACAGCCAGTAAGTCTGTCTTATTATTTAGCTTGGTGTGCCAAAAACAGGTCACCGATGAGTCTCAAAGGAAAAAAGTTAATCACGCTACTTTCATATTGTCTTATGCCAACTCATTTTCATTTTTTAATTAGCCAAAATGAAGAGCATGGAATCAGTGAATTTATGGGAAACATTCAAAACAGTTATACTCGCTATTATAACTCAGTCCACGAAAGATCAGGGCATCTTTTTCAGGGCCAATATAAAATCGTCGAGATTACGTCCGATGAACAACTTCTCCACGTGAGTCGTTACATTCATCTCAATCCAGCAACTGCCAGAATGATAAGTGATGAAAGTTTGGAAGATTACGAATTCTCGTCTCTATACGAATTGACGCACAAAAATTCTCCTCATCACTTGGCAGATTTAACCAAAATAGTGGGGTCGAATGACAAATCAATTAGCACACATCTCAAGTTTATCAAAGACCATGCCGATTACCAACGCAAACTCAAACAGATCAAAAATTTACTTTTCGACTGACTTACAACCCCGGGGGTTATAAGTAACTAAATTTTGCCATTAAGTTCAAGTATCTCAGTTAAATTTTTCACGATGTATGTTGGCTTCGTACTTTTTAGAAATTCAAAATTATAAATATCATTGTGCATACCCGGCAAAAATAATACTGAATCTATTTCGGCTTTATGCGCTGCAAGAATATCTTTTTCTGAATCTCCAACCATTAAAGTAGAGTTATTTTTGCTATCTAATCTCCCCATTGCTTTCAGTATCGACTCAGGGTTAGGTTTGTGCTCTTTGATCATGTCGGCAGTTATAATGACCTCAAAGTAATCATATAAACAGTGTTTACGTAAAATTGGCATTACAGTTTCTAGTTTAGAACTTGAAACTAATCCGAGTTGTACATCTGATTCGATCAATGTAGAGAGTAGTTCTCTAGCTCCTAGATGTAGTGGTGAATCAGGGAGTATGGTATCAGCAAGTGAAAGCAAATCTAGGTTAAATTGTTTAAGTCTATTTTCCTTCAATCCTACTTTTAGTGGGCCATTCCAATCGCCAAATAATTTTTCTGCAATTTCTTTATTGCTGATTCTTATGTCGTATTTATCCAAAATGTTTGTGTAAATCCCAAGCCATGTTGGTAGATTATTGAGCAAACATCCATCCCAATCAAATAAAACTGTCTTATATTTCATTGTGTCATTTTACCAGATATTTAAACTATCCTGATTTGCAACTTACAACCCCCGGGGTTATAAGTCAGGTCTTACTGATATAATCACCTCATGTCAGATTTACGCGCGCGCCTGAGCGATCTCAAAACCAAACTTCGACTTGATGAAATTCAAGTAGAAAAACAAAACTTACTCAAAGAAATGGAGGAAGGAGATTTTTGGGGTAAGACTGATGCCCAAAAGAAATCCCAGCGTCTATCAGAAATTGATGATATTCTCAGTACTCACAAAGAGGTAGAATTAGCCATTGGCGACGCCGAAACCGCAGTTGAGCTAGGTGATGAAATCGAGAAATACCAGGGGATTGCTCAGTCCGCCCTCGCCAAGCTAGAAATGTCCACCTACCTCTCCGGTCGTTTTGACGGATTGGACGCCATCCTCTCTATCCACGCCGGGGCTGGGGGTACCGAGGCCATGGACTGGTCCCAGATGCTTGAGCGGATGTATCTGCGCTACGGCGAGCGCAAAGGGTGGTCATACGAAGTAATTGACGAAACTATGGGTGAAGAAGCCGGGATCAAGTCGGTCACAGTCAAGTTTAAGGGTCAAAACGCCTATGGACTCCTAAAGCGTGAACAGGGTACCCACCGTCTCGTACGCCAGAGTCCCTTCAACGCCGACAAACTCCGCCAGACCTCTTTCTCGCTCGTTGAGGTCTTGCCTGCCGTAGAGGAGGATACTCCGGAGGTGATAGTCCGTGACGAAGACGTCGAGTGGCAGTTTTTCCGCGCCGGAGGCCACGGTGGACAGAATGTGAACAAGGTCTCAACAGCCGTTCGCCTGATCCACAAGCCCACGGGTATTGTAATAGTCTCGAGTCAAGAACGTTACCAACAAAGCAATCGTGATATCTGTCTGCGCCAACTCAAAGCCAAGTTGTGGGAAATAGACGAGAGTAAGCGTATCGCCGAAATTTCTTCTGCCAAAGGGGAGTACAAAGTAGCTAGTTTTGGCAACCAGATCCGCTCCTACGTCTTACACCCCTACAAACTCGTCAAAGATGTGCGTACGGAGTACGAAACCAGCCAGGCGGAACAAGTCCTAGACGGCGACCTCGATGCCTTCATCCAAGCCGAACTAAAAATTTTGCCTTAATTTGATAATTTGACCTGCCTGCGCAGGCAGGGAATTTATGATTTTGGATTTGTCCTCAATCATCTGTTATAGTAGCTTCACAGATATATAATTGGAGGACATAACATGGACGACCTCAAACAAATCAATTTAGTCGAAGAAAATAATATTATGGAGGAACCAGCCATGGAGCCAGTCAAAAAATCTAGAATCATCCCAATTGCGATCATCATTGGTATCTTCTTGGGCTTGGGTACGGGTTTCTTTTTCGCCCAAAAACGTCTCCTCTTGGCCGGTGGTAGTTCTGTAAAATCCTCACCTAACCAGGCTTTAACCAGTGATACCAATGTCAAAGTCGGCGATATCTTTGGCAGTTCTGACGAAGCTACTTTCAAAGATCAAGCCGAAGGCGTCCTCATGACTGGTGGGATCGAAGGTGAGGGTAGCCATCATATCGAGCGAGGTGCCAACAAAACCCAGTGGGTGTATGTGACCTCATCTGTTGTAGATCTAGATCTCTTAGTTGGTGATCGAGTCACCGTTTGGGGACAAACTAATCAGGGCAAAAAAGCCGGTTGGCTTATGGACATCGGCAAGCTCAAGGTACTCGAGCTCAACGCCGCCCCCAAAACAGATGAAACTGGGAATCAAGATTAATTATGATAGTTTTTGACAATGTTACAATCATCTTTGGCAACGGAACAAAAGCCCTCTCTGATGTCTCATTTGCCGTAGGTGAGGGAGAGTTTGTCATCGTCGAGGGTCACTCTGGAGCCGGCAAAACCTCCCTTATGCGCTCAGTCATCAAAGACCTCCCTATCTCCTCAGGAAAGATTGTGATTGATGGAGATGATATCAACCAAATATCCGCCAAAAACCTCCCTCTTTTGCGCCGCAAAGTTGGGGTAGTTTTCCAGGACTTCAAACTCCTAATGGATAGAACCATCGCCGAAAATATTGACCTGGCTCTCGATATCGTCGGACTTGAATCTAGTGTCATCACCAAGCGGCGCAACGAACTACTCGAACTCACTGGATTGTCTGGTAAAGAAGACTACTTCCCCGTCCAGCTCTCAGGTGGCGAGTCCCAGCGCGTAGCCATCGCTCGTGCCCTGGCTCCTGAGCCCAAAGTGCTTTTTGCCGACGAGCCTACAGGCAACTTGGACGCCAAAACCGGGATGGCTATCATCAAGCTCCTGCAAGATATCAATGAAACAGGCACCACCGTGGTCATGGCCACTCACGATCTAGAACTAGTCAAAGAACTCAAGCTGCGCAGGTTGCGACTGGACGAGGGCAAGCTAGCTCATGATTCGCTCCCTCATCATAAACATAAAGAAGTAGTAGAAAAACCATAAACTATGAGCCATAAACTATCAACTACACTCAAACACATTCGTCGCTCTCCCTACCAATCTATGGCCGCTATTTTTATGACCACCGTGACCTTCTATATTGTGAGCATCTTCGCTCTCGTAGTCTTAGGGGCTCACAGCATGCTAGGCTACTTTGAGTCTCGCCCACAGGTTACGGCTTTTTTCAAAGACACAGTTTTAGACTCAGATATTAGCGCTCTCAAACACAATGTCGAATCAGCAGTCACAGTCCAAGACACTCGCTACATTTCCAAAGACGATGCCCTCGAAATCTATCGCAACCAAAACTCCAACAACCCGCTATTACTCGAGATGGTCACCGCCGATATCTTGCCAGCCAGCCTCGAAGTCTCCGCCAAAAACGTCGCCGATCTCGAAACTATTGCCGGTATCATGCAAAAAGATGCTCAAGTCGAAGAAGTAGTTTTCCAAAAAGATGTGATTGATACTTTGCGCAAATGGGTAGGAGGAGTACGCTTGGGAGGCATTGTGCTCTCTAGTCTCTTAATTTTTGCCTCGCTCACCACAATTGTCGTGATCCTAGGCCTCAAGTTTACCGCCCGCAAAACCGAGATCAATACTCTCTCTCTCCTGGGGGCAACATCTTGGTACATCCGGGGGCCATTTGTCGCCGAGGGGATCATCTACGCGGTCTCAGGGGCACTACTTGGCTGGGGCTTGTCGTACCTCGTGCTCCTTTACTTGACTCCCAACATCGTTACTTTCCTGGCTGAGATTGTCATCTTGCCGGTACCAGTCTGGGTCATGCTGGCGGGTCTTGGCGGGCAGATCCTCTTGGCTTGCCTAATTGGAGCGCTCGCTAGTTTCATTGCAACGCGTCGTTATGGCCGATGAAAAAATTATTTTTACTCTCTGTTACTCTATTACTCAGTTACTCCATTACTCTTGTACCACCCGCTCACGCCTCCGTCTGCGGAGATACCGTCCCCACCGTCGAAGGTGAACTAAAGGATTACATCAGCGATTGCAACGCCAAACTGGGGACTCTTTCCGGCCAAAAACAGACCCTTGCCTCAGCATTAAGCTACTTAAATACCCAGATCAAGCTCACTCAGGCCAAGATCGCCTCAACCACCAGCCAGCTAGACAAGCTCAACTTCGAGATCGCCGATCTCTCGACTCGCATCGAGAGCATTGACTACTCCCTGACCGACCTCACCAAACTCTTTATCAGCCGTGTCCGCGAGAGTTATATGCGCCGCAATACTTATGATGCAGAATTTATTGCTCAGAGCTCTGGGTTGAGCGGGATCCTGCGGGGGATCGAGTACACCAAGAAGATCCGTGACCACGACCGCACCATCCTGATCTCACTAGAGAAATCGCGTCTCGACGCCAGTGCCCAAAAAGAGACCAAGGAGCTCAAACAACAAGAGATCGCCGCCCTCAAGCTCAAGCTTGACGCCGAGAAATCCGCGCTCAACTCGCAAATTGCCGCCAAAAACAAACTCTTGGCCGATACCAAGAATGACGAGGCCAAGTACCAACAACTCAGAGCCAGCGCCCAGGCCCAACTGGCCGCCTTTAGTACTTTTGTAGGAAAACAGGGAGGAGCTGGCATTCTCTCGGGCACCACCAAAAGTGACTCTGGGTGGGGAACATACTATAACCAAAGAGATGCTCAATGGGGCAATCAAATTTTGCCAGGTTCTAGCTACTCTATGGCTAGTTCCGGATGTTTAGTTACCTCGATGGCCATGGTCATGAGTTATTATGGCAAATCAGTTACCCCTGGATCAATCGCCAACCAAGCTGAGCTATTTTCTTTTGGTGATTTCCGTCAAGGAAGCTGGGATATCGCAGGCTCCAGCACCAATCGTACCAGGATTGGTTACTCACGCTCTAGTCTCGACAACGAGCTTGCCAACAATCCCGGCAAGCCGGTCATTGTCGGTATTATCCAATATGGATCTAGCCGTCCAGAGCACTTCCTTGTAGTCAAAGCCAAGGTAGGGGATGACTATCTCATCAATGACCCTTTCCCTGAAAATGGCCTAAACCAAAACTTTTCGGCTCACTATCCACTCTCATCCATCGCCGCCGTCGACCGCGTGACCGTAAACTAGATTTTTTGCTACACTATTTTCAATGCTCAAGTTTTGGCTCGCGGCCGTATTATTCATCTGCTCAGTTCAGATTGCGCATGCTGTCTCGCTCACACTAAGCAACCTCCCCCAATCAATCGCAGAAGAAGAGTTTACCGTCACAGTCTCAGTAGATGGGGCAGGTAATGGGACTAATTATCTCCGTCTCGACCTCTTTCAAGATGGTACAACCAACTACTTTGGCGAAACTGACAATGGTTCGTATTGGTACAACGGTTCAGACGGCAAGCAATACTCACCAATAACTATCGCTAGTGGATCTGCCACCTCAGTCATCAAGGCTCGAATAGGTGATCCCACAATCGGCAGCTATCCTGGTCCAGGGAGCTACAAATTGAGAGTAAGGCGCTATACCAGTTCTGGTAATCAAGCAAGCAATGACTCCCAGACACCTCAGGACATCACAATTACCAAAACTTGGCCTTCTCCCTCCCCAAGTCCCACCCCCACCCCTTCACCTTCACCCACCCCATCTCCATCTCCCACTCCCACACCCACGCCCACCCCGACTCCCAAACCAAGTCCTTCACCCAAACCAAGTTTATCTCCCAGTCCGGAGGGTGAGGTCGCAGGTACTTCTGCCGCACAAATCAACCTCTCTGGCTTTGGCATCTCCCCAACTCCATCGGAGGAACCGAGCCTACGAGGACAGTCCTCGCAGGGGCTTACTCTCAACAAAACCCGGGCCAAAACAGCCATCCTCGTCGGTTCTGGCCTGACCTTGATCTCTCTTGCCAGTTTTCTTGGCTATCGCCAATACCTTGCGACCCACAAAGGGTCTGACCTTGATGGATGAGCCCAACCCCGCCAATACAACTAGCGGGGAAGGTCAGATCCTAAGGTATACTCAATACATGAAAAAATATCTATTGTGGCTCCTGACTCTCTCCTGGGCATTCCTGATCTGGCACTTGACGATCACTCCCCAGATAGTCGTCACCGAGGATTTTTGGCTCCAGGAGGTTCTCATGATGGGCGCCCACTTTATTTTTTTTGGTGTCCAAGCCATGTTTTTGTTTTTAGCCCTCCGCACTAACATCTCCGCATTGATACTATCGAGTGCTTATGGCTTGATAATCGAACTTGCTCAGCGCACTATTCCCGGCCGCTCAGCCGACCCCCTAGACTGGCTCCTCGACACCCTCGGAGCCATCACTTTTCTTGTTATAATAAGCAAGCTAAAAACAAAGCATTACTTGTAAATTGTAAATTGAGGCTTGTAAATTATGCATATTCTCATTACCGGCGGCGCTGGCTATATCGGTGCAATCACCGCCAAAGAGTGTCTCCAGGCCGGTCACGAAGTCCTAGTCTTTGATCACTTTATCTCCCATGATCCAAGCAAGCTTGGCGATACTCCCTTTGTCAAAGGTGATCTCCTTGATCCTTCCTCCCTAGACTCAGCCCTGGCAGACTTCCACCCCGACCTAGTCATGCACTTCGCCGCCTATATCCAAATGGGGGAGTCAGTACAAAATCCTGAGAAATATTTCAAGAATAATGTGGAGGGCAGTCGTAATTTGCTCGATACCATGGTCAAGGCAGGTGTAAAAAAACTGGTCTTTGCCAGTTCCGCCGGCGTATACGGCAACCCGCTCCACCTGCCAATTCCCGAAGATGATCCCAAAAACCCAGAGAATCCTTATGGTCAAACCAAGTGGGATGTCGAGCAAATGCTAGAGGAATATGACCTCAAGCACGATCTCAAATCTATCTCCATCCGCTTCTTCAATGCTGCAGGCGCCGGTCATGATCTAGGCGAAGATCACCACGATGAGTCTCACATTATCCCCAACATTATTGGTGCTCAGATGGCAGGCAAAGAATTCACCCTCTTTGGCAACGACTACCCTACACCTGACGGCACCTGTGTCCGCGACTATATCCATGTACTCGACCTAGCTGAGGCCTTCCGCCTAGCTGGAGAAAAACTCATGGCTGGAGCAGATACAACTGCCTACAACGCCGGCACAGGCCACGGCTATAGTAATCTCGAAATCATCAAAATGGTCGAAAAAGTCTCTGGCAAGCCTGTTAAAGTGAAATTCGAACCTCGTCGTCCCGGGGACGCAGACCAACTCATTGCCGACTCCACTCGTCTGCAAAAGGAATTAAATTGGTCACCCACCCACTCCGACCTCGAATCCATCGTCAAATCCGCCTATTTGTATCATTCAAAAAAGTGATATATTGAATTTATGTCAGATAAAATTGATTACAAACGCATCCAGAATATAGTCGAGTCGGCTATAGATATGAAAGTCAGACAGATTATCGACGAAGAGATTACTGAAAAGTTAACACCACTTCGCAATGACATAGACAAAGTGCTGAAAATAGTCTCAGACACTCGTCAGGAACAAGTTTTAACGCAGGCCAAGGTCGATCGTCACGACGATGAAATCAAAGAACTTCAAACTTTCACGGGTTTTGCCACCGCCTGACCTGGCTGCGGTTGCTGGCCCATTGCGCCCTCTCTATTTTCTGTTACAATACCTACTACATCTGTGAATACACTCTTGCTTGTCTAGGGTAAAGATAATATCTCCCTAGGCGAGTTTTTCCTTGCCCGCCGAAGCTCGGTAGAGCGAAGGAGGGTGTGGCCATAGATAATAACAACTCGCGCTTTAACATTTGAATAACTACACATCTAAATACAATTCAAAGAGATGGTAGTACCGTTTTTAACTTTGAGTAAGTAATATAAATCTTTTGGATTTAACTCTTTTTGAGAGTTTGATCCTGGCTCAGGATGAACGCTGGCGGCGTGCCTTAAGCATGCAAGTCGAACGATTTCAGTAGCAATATTGTTTTAGTGGCAGACGGGTGAGTAATATATAGGAATCTACCTATTTGTGGGGGATAGCTCGCCGAAAGGCGGGGTAATACCGCATGTGATCTCCGGATCAAAGACCTTAACCGGTCGCAAATAGAGGAGCCTGTATCCTATCAGCTAGTTGGTGAGGTAATGGCTCACCAAGGCTACGACGGGTAGGGGGTGTGAGAGCACGACCCCCCACAAGGACACTGAGACACGGGTCCTACATCTACGGATGGCAGCAACTGGGAATCTTGCGCAATGGACGAAAGTCTGACGCAGCGACGCCGCGTGTGGGAAGAAGGCCTTCGGGTCGTAAACCACTGTGGTAAGGGAATAAAAAAATGAAGGTACCTTACTAGAAAGCACCTGCTAACTACGTGCCAGAAGCCTCGGTAATACGTAGGGTGCAAGCGTTATCCGGATTTATTGGGCGTAAAGCGTTCTGTAGGCGGTTTTGAAAGTATGTGGTTAAAGGCTTCGGCTCAACCGAAGAAATGCTGTGTAAACTACAAGACTAGATGGTTATCGGGGGTATCGGAATTCTCGGTGGAGGGGTGAAATCCGTTGATATCGAGAGGAACACCAAAGGCGAAGGCAGATACCTAGGTAATTCATGACGCTGATAGACGACAGCTAGGGGAGCGAAAGGGATAAATATCTTGTCCCCTCGGGCGGTAACGCTCGAGTGAATAACTGGCTATATCGGTGAAACTCCTTGACAAATTCGGGTTATTTTCGTAACCTAGAATGATGAGGACAATACCGAGGGAAGTCGATTTTAGAAAACTCAGAAAACTCGGCAGATCAGAGATTCAGACATTTCAGTGAATCAGTAAATCTGATATCATTTAACTATGATTAGGGATGTAACTGACTTGAATGTATATAAAGTTTCTCTGCAACTGCTAAAAGAGTTATACGGACTACTCAGCAAAATTCCAAAAGCAGAATATGATACAGTTATGCAACTGAAGAGAGCAAGCAAATCTGTTCCCGCAAATATTGCAGAAGGGTTTGCAAAAAGATCTTCAGAAAAAGAGTTCAAGCGATTTCTTAAAATTGCTCTCGGCTCAAATGATGAAGTTGTAACTCATCTGCGGACCATTTATATCACTGTGCCTAGACTACAGGCATCAGCGAAAAATATCGCAGATAAATACAAAGTCTTGTCAAAAAGACTCAATAAACTTCATACCAACTGGATATCTGGTTCATTCTGACATTCTGAAATACTGAGTATTCCGAGTTTTCCGAAATTTGACCCCGTAGAGACTGTACGCCGGAACCCGCCATAGGCGGGTTATGATACAGTCCGATCTCTATGGCAACATAGAGAATCAAGTAGAAATAACTTGATCCCCCGCCATAGGCGGGGAGTAACAACAATGTAGAGACCCCTGTAGTCCTAGCCGTAAACGATGGACACTAGCTGATCGGATTTTTCTGGTCGGCGTAAGCTAACGCGTTAAGTGTCCCGCCTGGGAAGTACGGCCGCAAGGCTAAAACTCAAAGGAATTGACGGGGGAGCGCACAACCGGTGGAGCATGTGGTTTAATTCGATACAAAGCGATAGACCTCACCCAGGTTTAATATAACTGCAAGTCCAGCGAAAGCTGGATGTCTTCGAGAGTGTTATACAGCTGTTGCATGGCTGTCGTAAGTTCGTGTCGTGAGACGTTTCTTTAAGTAGAATAACGAACGAAACCCCTATCGTGTGTTGAATTTTCACGCGAGACTGCTCTTGATTATATCAAGGGAGGAAGGAGGGGACGACGTCAAGTCAGCATGACGCTTACACCTGGGGCCACACACATCCTACAATGGGAAGTACAATGGGTTGCCAACCAGCAATGGGGAGCCAATCCCGTAAAACTTCCCTCAGTTCAGATTGAGGGCTGCAACTCGCCCTCATGAAGTCGGAATCGGTAGTAATCGCAAATCAGCAGATTGCGGTGAATACGTTCTCGCTCCTTGTACACACCGCCCGTCAAGTGAGCAAAGTTGGCAGTACCTGAAGTTGGTGTCTTTAACCCCGCCTCGGCGGGGGTGAGCCCACCTAAGGTAAGGTCAGCGATGAGCGCTAAGTCGTCCACATAAAGTAGTGCGACCTGTTCGAGTAATTGAACAGAAAAAATCGGCTAATATCGGTGAAGCCTACAGTTGACATACGGTAAACTTTCGGGTTTACTTAAATCAGCATAGGGAATACCGAGGGAAGCTCGATGCGCAAGCAACTCACAAATAGTACGTGGTTAAGAAAGAAAAAGTTAGATCTTCATTTGTCCAGTATTCAAAAAGCCGTCCTTATAGGCACGCTCTTAGGAGATGGATATCTAAGATTATCAAGATCAGGCCAATCAGCACGATTACAAATATGTCACTCACAATCAGCTAAAGAATATCTTTTCTGGTTAAGGGATATATTTAGTGATTTTGTGTTTGCCAAACCTGATTATCAGATATCAAATCATGCTTTGAGATTCACAACTGTTTCTCATCCAGATTTCCTAACTTTTTACAATTCGTTTTATCAAGATGGAATTAAAAAAGTTCCTGACAATATAAACGACTTACTTTCTGATCCATTTAGTTTAGCTATTTGGTTTATGGATGATGGTAATGGATATTTAAAATCATCTGCATATCGTATTAGTACTTATGCTTTTGGATTAGAGGGGAATCAAATCCTCGCTAGTAGTCTTAAAAACAATTTTGATCTTAAAGTCAATCTTGTCAAAGACTCCAAAGGTTATCAGCTCTATATACCGATAAAAGGTGACAATGCTTCTAGGTTTTACAATCTAGTTGATCCATTTATCATCCCATCTATGAGATATAAGCTTGAACATCGTAGCCCCGTAGAGACTCATATAGTGGGTACCGGATAATCCGGAATCTAAACCACTATTATATGCCGACGCCCTAATCTATAAATTAGGGATGAAGATATAGTCCATGCCCCACGAAAGTCGGGGATATTCATGAACAAGGTATCCGTTCTGGAAGGAGCGGATGGATCACCTCCTTTCTAGGAGTAATAAAGGGGAATCACGACCCCGCCCTGTATGGGGAAAAAAGTTACGTCGCAGTTTTTAATTAATTGACTGTTTAAAATAATTAGTTCTCAATTTTCTAAACGAGTGCTACCATCTCTTTGCAAAGTATTTGGATACTTTTACCTAACCCCCCATAGTTTCGTCTACAC
>Ga0210006_1001255_pt1 | contig 17774 bp, 11 predicted proteins | sample CryGey02umfilter_2_FD_185452 | JGI IMG/M metagenome (GOLD analysis project Ga0210006, IMG submission 185452) | Groundwater microbial communities from aquifer in Utah, USA - Crystal Geyser 4/10/14 0.2 um filter (SPAdes) (version 3) | ecosystem: Environmental > Aquatic > Deep subsurface >... | reverse complement strand
TGCCTGAGTAACGATCTCTCTCTTTGCTCCCCGGGGAGGTTTAACGCTACTCGCCCTCTGCTCAAATTCTCTGTAAGCAGAATTTATCGTTCCTAAAAAATAACCTACCCATGGCTCAACATCATGCCTGGATTCATGCCAACCTTTAGAACTTTTCTGTAATGCTTCATAATAAGTTTCTTTTGATTGTTCTATTATTCGCTCAAGGCTGATATATTTTCCTACGCCGTATCCATGGTGGTATAAAGCCAGGAGTGTAAGTAGTCTTGAGACTCTGCCATTGCCATCCCTGAAAGGATGAATACAGAGAAAATCTAAAATAAGACAAGCGATTGCATAAAGCACAGGATACTTCATCTGCTCTATGCTATATCTATAGGTCAAGCACAATTGTTTTATTGCTTCAGGTGTTAAGGCCGCTGAGGTAGGTTTAAAGATTACCTCTATAATACCCTCGGGCTCTCTTTTAATAATTTCATTGTCTTTTCTCTTCCATCCACCGGCATCCCCTGCCCCAGTGTGACTTAAACGATGTAATTCTTGAATTGTCTGCGGAGAAATATCTAAACTCTCATGTTTTTTGTGAATTAAATCAAGTGCCCTGCGATATCCTGCTATCTCTTCCTCTGACCTATCTTGAGGTTTACTATGTCCAAGAATCAGGGGCTTGAGTCTCCTTTTCTCTATGACTACTCCTTCAATACGATTTGACGATTCTGCGCTTTCTATCAATGCCATCTCAATAAGTGCCTTGAGGACTTGAGGAGATTGTCTAACATATAATTCCTCTTTGCCTTTGTACTCAGATATGGAATTCATTAACCAAACTGCTCCCAGAGGCAGTTGTAAATCCTTTCCTGTTTTTCTAAATGATTTCATCGTTGACCTTCTATAAACTTGCTCGCTCTGGTTCATCTAACTCAGCTTCAATCTTTGACTTGAATGCTTTGTATTTTCCTTCTCTTAGAGCATGAAAGAAAAGATCGTAACTTGTGGGAGAAAGAAATTTAAAATAATAGTTGTATTCAGACTGTAATTTATTTATCCTATTGAAATGTTCTCTTGCATATCTGAGTTTTGCTCTATTTTCATTAGATATATCCGCATCCGCCTTTATCTCTATTACTAATATGTCTCGTCCAATTTTTATAAAGAAGTCCGGATTGAAACTACCCTGTTTTGGATGCTCTCCCTTTCTCCAAGAATATTCCACCCTGTAAAATCCTACGTCCAGAGATTTTATCCAGGCATCTATTTTCTTCGCATTTTCTTCATTAACCAATCTCTTAACAAAACCCCTTTCTGGTTTGTAGGAGGCAAGAACAATATTTAAAGGTGTCTTGAAATTAAAAACATTTCCAACTTTTACTAACGAAGCACTATGCAATTCTCCGTCCTCAAACATCTCAATGATCTCTTTTAATACCTTCTTGTCGTCATCTTCCCCATTTTTCAAAGAATAATCATCGTAAAAAATACTGCTCTCTCTTCTCAAAGCTCCAATTCCCAGAGGATTTTTATTAATATCCGATGTATTAATCAAAAAAAGGTTCTCAGGTTCAATTTTATATCTCGGGCTTTTACTTCCCTTCCTTTTCACCACCCCGAATGCTTTTAATATTTTCTGTCTACCTTCCTCATTAATCAAATTTTTCTTATCTCTGAGAGAGTTTTTTATGATTGAGAAAATTTTATCAAAAGGATACTTCTGCACATAATCAGTGCCCTCATCCATATCCCAACTTTTATATCTATTGTGAACAATTTGGGCAACTTCTTCAGCTGAATATATTTTGAATTCAATGAGAGTTTTCTTTTCACGCTGTTTCTCTGTAATTACCCTTTCGTAAATAGTTTCTTCTTCTATTTTCTGTACTTGGTCTTCGGTGCTTAAAGAAATAAATCCCTTACTGAATTTATACTCTGAAACCATTGGAGTTTCTACAATTTCCTCTGATTTTTTGTAATCTACATTGTGAATCTGAAAATTGTAATTTCTATCTTTGGGTATAACATAGCTATAAATTCTCTTCTCTATCTCGAGAACTTCATTGACCAAGTGCTTGATGCTACTTGACCATTTATCGTGATTGAATACAGTCACTACAGGCTGTTCCCCTCTATATTTTGGTGGTATTCTCAAGCCCCTTCCCAGCACCTGTGCAATAAGCAGTTTAGAATTGAAAGCCCTTTCCTCATGGGGAACAATCTGACATACATTCTGTACATCCCATCCTTCAGAAAGCATGCTAACCGATGTAATCCATTCTACTGGGTCATCTCCATCGTCAACATTCTTAAGCTTGGGTATGTTATCCTTATGCTCATTTGCTGAGGTTACTATCAAAACCTTATTTGACGCAGCATCTTTGCTTATTCTCTCTTTATCTGCTATAAATTTGATTAAATCTTCTTTCAGCCTCTTACAAGCACTAATGTCTTTTGTAACCAAAATAGTAAGAGGTTTAATCAATCGATATTTCGCTGTTTTATTTTGGATGTGATTATCGTAAATTTTCTGGAACTTCTCTTCCTTTGAGTGAGAAACGTCTTCGGCGACATAATCGATCGTTTTTATAAACCTATTCTCTATTGAATCTCTTAAAGAGAAACGATAAATCACATCTGCAAAATAGTCGTTGTTGACATAACAAGTTCCAGAATCACCGACTATATACCTGAAATTATATTTGGGATTAAGCAGAAATTCTTTCCATTTCTTTATAGCCATATCACGAGCAGGAGGATTAGCCATGTGGTGAACTTCATCATTCAACACCAGCGTTCTTTCACCTTTCCCTATAAGACTATCTTCTATGGCAGATTTAGTTCGCTCATAAGTAGCATGAATATTCTCGATGCAAATATCGCCTTTTCTTATAGTCTGGGTAGCATTAATGATTCTTGGATTTAGAATCTGTGCAGAATTTGGAAGCAAATCCTTTAGAGTTCCATCGGCTGATAATGAGCGGAATTTTTCTGTAAGACCAGTTTCAATAGTATTAGAGGGACAAAGAACCAATACTTGATCTATGGCTTCCTCGGCAAGCATGATTCGGGCAATTCCATAAAGAACATAGCTTTTACCGGTAGCAGTAGCTAAATCTATTGTGCAGGAGAGTTTGTCAGGCAACTGCAGGTGCTTATAAAAATCTTTTAAGGAATCATATCTTTCTTGCAGAACTGGATTCTGGTGAAAATTCTCTTCCGCCAATTCTTTAAGATTATTATATTGACCTCCCAGAAGATATCGCAAGGCAACCCTTATAGTCTCTTTCTGATACTCCCTTTCTCCACAGAGGGCATCAAGAAAGGCTTCATACTTATTTATATCAAACTTTTCAGGGTCAATATTCGGAGAAACCTTAAGAACCAAGTCTTTGTTTTGAAAAACCTGACGGTCAAGCATAGATATACTATTCTTTAAATTAGATAATCAATTAATTGGGAAAAGTTTCTTCTAAAATATCTTTCCTTCTTGCTTTATCTTTCTCTATTTCCTTTTCTACTTCTCTATACAGTAGGCTTATGTTCTGTATATTTTTTAAATACCGGGGAAGATTCCTTTCAGCAGTTATCCTCTCGCTAAATTCCAATACGGCAACAATATAATCAAATAATTGTTGAACTCTGTCGTCCAATTGATTATTCAAAAGTTTGTTCACAACTTTGGGAGTATAATCACCATACCTCTTGCGAATCAACAGGTGAAAGAAGTAAAGAAACAAGAGGTTTGAATATATAAGAAACTCTCGCCTTAGAATTTTGTTTCTATTCTCTTCATCAAATTGACTTGGATTTCTTTTCATCTTGTTAAAATCATCCATTCTAAACATTCTAATGTTGTTATCAACTACTTGTAATATTCTCCAAGGAAGAAGAACTTCTTCAATTTTTATATCTTTCTTAAATATTTCATGGTATTTCTTCGAAAACAACTCAATTCTATACCTACGAGCAAAGGCTGGATCCTTCAAAAAAGCATAGAGTACCTGTGCTGCTTGAATCATATTAATTACTCTATTCTCGTATTTCTGTTTTTCGTCCCTAGATAGAATTCTCCAATCTCCTTCCTTAATAGAGTAAAAATAGGGAGGAGAATAATTATCGAAATCTCTTTTCAACCTTTTTTGTATTGAATCATTTGCCTTTAGTTGCGCTTCAGAGACTGGATTTTGAGAGTTTGTATATAAAGTAATAAGTTCCACGTCGGTAATGGGAGCTTTAATAAACCTCACTAAAACCTCAACATCATCCGAAATATCCGTCGGGTCTTCTAATGCATCCTTTGCCTCCTTCAAACATGCAGTTGTTTGGCATCCATTTATAACTTGAGGACCACTTATAATTAATGCGCGGGGTACTTCGTCGTTGTCAAATTTAAAATCGGAACAAACAAAACTAATCCCATTATTAAAATACCAAAATTTACTTGTGGCATTTTTGTCTAAAATCGTGCTGATTATCCCAGCATTGATACTTCCCTTCCTTACCCCTCTGAATAGTCTTATATTCCTCTCAAATAATCTATCACCATACTTGGCATACAGTGGGGAATTAAATCCTTGCCTTTAATTGTAGCAACAACAGAAGGGAAATCTCCTTCTTTTCTCAAAAAGAACTGTTTAGGAATCAGTTCAAGATTAATAGTTTCGGAGGATAGGGGGTTTGCCAATTGGAGGTTCGCTTGATACAAATTTAATATATCATCTATCTCATGGAAATACATTTGAATCCTATCACGGTATTCTGAATTATTAAACACCCTTCTCTCACGATTTGCAGCATCAGAAAACTTCCCGAATGCAAAATAATGCAGTTCAACATTTGCTCCTTCATTCCATCTTTCTTCAAAAGTTTTGGATGCATCATATAGTTTTGAAAGATTTAATTGTTGGACTTCATCAGGTTGCTTCAGCCAGTCAATACAGCCCTTAAAAGTAGATACTTCTTTTTCGCCAATCTCTTTATTCTCATCGTCAAAATACTTACATTGAATTATTATAATAGTGTCCTCTCTTTCTATTAAAGCGTCAACTCTTTTGTCACCACTACTATCTGTCATAACGTTAATTGCCTCCTCTCTTGGCATAGCATAATATTGTTCTATTACCCAAAGAGTAAATCCTTTGCCTATTTCAGTAAGACTTTCCTCCTTCGAAACCATATCTATCTCCTCTCTAATTTTTTCAATAAGCTCTTGTACCATAGCGCCCTCCTTATTTTTTGAATTTACAAAAATCTTTTATCGCCTTAACTTCCCTCTTTTCATTCCCGAAAATATCTATATAGATAATCATCATTTGATCCTCTATTTTATCAACATCAAAACGAATTTCCCATTTATTCTTTTTTAAATCCTCAGCATAAAAGACATCATCAAAGTCAAAAACCTCACCATTATAATCATAATCAACCATTACCATTGACAGAGTTTCTCTATTCTCAAATTTAAGAGGTTTCTTTGATAGAATATTGCTTTTAAATTTTTTAATTTTGATCACCGCCTCGTTGAAAAGTTCTCCTTCGGGTTTAGCGATAAAATAATCGCATTCAGCATTGGGAGTCTGAATAAAATCAAATCCTACCGCATCAATTGTGTCATTTACATCTGCTTCTCTGATGGGTTGCTTAATATGGGTAAATCCTTTACGATGAAGTTCATCAATTATTGAATAGGGAATCCTCAGAGCAAAATATTTTGTCTTTCCCTTTTCAATATAATCCTCAAAAAACATCACGCTTGCAGCGGGAGCAATAATAAAGAATTTATAGCCTATCTTATCACCAAGGATTTTATGAAGGTCATCAATAAATCCTCTGTCTAAAATCACATCTTTATGTTTTTTATAGTTGAAAACCATCACCGAATCTCGACCAAGATAGCCGTCCAATTCTACACCAGCAATTCTATGTGGCTCATCCCGGCATTGGAAAAGTTTAAGCACAAATTCCCGGTATTTGTTCCAGGGTAAATCTTTGACCATTTTATAGTCATATAGACCAGCATTATAGAGTGTGAAAGATTTTGGCTTTAGGGGTTTTCCACGGTTTCCAATTTCTTATCTGAGATTGAGTAACCTTTTTTGCATTGTGTAAATGGCAAGTTTGCCACAATCAATCATTATCCATCTTCTACCAAGTTTCTCTGCTACCGCCCCTGTTGTTCCAGAGCCAGCAAAGGCGTCCAAAACAAGGTCAGCAGGGTTGGAGGATGCTTTGATGATTCGTTCGAGCAATTTCTCTGGTTTCTGCGTTGGGAAACCAACCCTTTCCTTTGCCGTCATTGTTGTACCAAAAGAAGGAATATCTACCCACCAATCCCCTGATATTTTACCTTCATAAGCAGTTTTATATCTCTCCTTCCGTTGTTGCACTTCCCCTTTTCTCGGGACATATTGAATATTAAACACCCAGTTTTCTGAATTTTTGGAATAGTATAAGATATTTTCATGAATTTTTTTAAATTGTTTTTCAGCGGGACGAGCTCTTTCATAACACCATATTATTTCATTTCTAAAATTATTTTCTCTAAAAAGTTCGTCCATTATAGTTTTGACGTATTGAGCTTTTTTCCAATCCAAATGCACATAAATACTCCCATCATCCGCCAAGAGCTCTCTCAAAAAGACAAGCCTTTTTCTCAAAAATTCCAAAAACTGAGCACCTACAATTTTGTCCTGATAAGCCTTTTGATCCTGACTTCCTTTGAATTCCTGTTTTGTGGCAAAAGGGGGATCAATATAAATTAGCCTTACTTTTCCTCTTCCTGTATTTTTATCATAAACCTCCGGGTCATCCATTAAAGCCTTAAGAACTTGAAGATTATCCCCAAATATCAGTTTATTAGTCCAGCCCCCATTTCCATTACCAAATGTCTTTACAGGTTGCAGAGGAACTGCCATAGTATCTGCAAGTATATCTTCTTCCCGTTCTTTACCTTCATAAGTTAATTCATATTCCTTCTTTGTTTCAAAAGGGATAATATATCTGTAACTATCAGGAAGGGACTTACCTTGCTTTAGACATTGAATGATAAATTCAATTTCATTTTTGTTAAGTTTACTCATAAATACACCTTTTAGCCCGGATGAAATCCAATCTGTCTTTTTGATTTCTCCGGAGGAATCATTAGTTGACGAATCGCTTCAAAAATTGCCTGAATTTCTTCATCGTGCTTCTCAATTTTTCTCTCAAGCTGGCTTAACTTGTAGGCAAGTTCCTTATGGGTTGAAAGAATCTTCCTGATTTTTACAAATACTCGCATAATGGCAATATTAACCTGTATCGCACGCTCGCTATTAAGTACTGACGAAAGCATTGCAACGCCTTGCTCTGTAAAACTATAGGGAAGATACCGACGGCCGCCACGTCTCTCTTTTGAGGTCGCAAAATGCGACCTCAAAGAATCATACTCCTTCTTTGTAAGCTGAAACATAAAATCATCAGGGAAACGCTTAATATTACGGCGTACCTGTTCATTAAGTCTTTTTGTAGTGACTCCATAGAGTTGCGCAAGGTCACTATCAAGCATTACTTTGTATCCCCGAATCAACAGAATTTTCCGTTCAATTCTTTCTTGCAGAACCAACTCTTTCATATTCCTTATTTTTCTTTCTTGATACTCAAAAAATTTAGATTATATTCTTTAATTAGTCCTTCGTCGGCAAAACTAAAATATTTATTATCACCGATGATAATATGGTCCAAGACTTTTATCTGCATAAGACTACCTGCAAAAACCAAATCTTCCGTTATATCCCTATCGCTTTGAGAAGGTTCTGGGTTTCCTGAAGGATGGTTATGAACAAAAATAAGGCCAACAGCATTATTTTTGATGGCACTTTTCATGACCTCACGGGGATAAATTGACGATGTATTCAGTGTGCCTTCAAATAAGTTTTCAATGTTTACGATTTGATTCTTTCCATCTAAGAAAATGACCTTAAAAACTTCTTTTTTGAGGTCACGCATAGAGTGATAAAGATAATCAAAAGTTTCTTTTGAAGATTTACAGATGGGTTTTTCAAGAATCTTCTCTTTAAGAAACTCTCTGGCTACTTCCTGGACAAGTTTTATACCAAAGACATTGTGAGGTCCAATTCCCCTGACCTTCTGAAGTTCCTCCATTGGTGCCTCAAGAACACCTCGAAGAGTTTTGAATTTTCTTATAGCCTCTTTTGCTTGTTGCTTGCAATCTTTCTGAGGAGTTCCAAGAGTTAACAGCAATTCAACTATTTCATAATCATGAAATCCTAAAACGCCGGATCTTATAAATTTCTCTCGTAATCTCTTTCTGTGACCTTCCTGACTCTTTGGACTCATTTGTTCTGACTCTCCTTATTATTCCCAGCATAATTATTATATACCAAAAAGAGGGAAGAGGTAAAGAAAATTGGTGTTGAATGGCTGGTTTATTATTTAGGGCAGAAGATTTGGGGTGCGAAGTCTGCTTACATCTTCTATCAGCCTATCCTGGTATTCAGGCATATATTCAATAACAACAGGACCTTGAAAATTCATTTCTTTGAGATATTTTATGAATTGCTTATAAGGCACAACACCACTGCCTAAAGGCTGATGCTGGTTTCTAAGGTTTTAATATTTCTGTTAGATTCTTCTGGTCTGGAGGATAGATAAATTTTGAGGCAAGTATCTGTAGCTTAACGTTCTGGGTTTGCATAGCAATAGTAATTACAATTTATTAAGGAAGATTTTAGATAAGATTGAGATTTTGTATCTTCTTTTGAAATTTCTCGGCAATTTCTCGGCAATTTCTCGGCAATTTCTCGGCAATCATACTAAAATATAATATCTTCCTTTTTGAGGACCAACCGGCTTAATCAAATCCAGTTTTACCAATTCGTTTAAATGACTCCGCGCTGTCCGTTCAGAGACATTAAACATATTCTGATTGGGGAAGAAGTGAGGCATTGAGAATCAATTCTCTGGCAGCAGCGATATCTGTAAGATATTTAGTTATTTTGTTAGTTACTCTGAAGTTTGGCTTAAACATTTTTGCCTCTTTTTTCAAACTCAAAAAATTCAGACCTTGCCATCATCTGCCAGAAACTTGTTGATTTTGGAGTAAGTCCTATTCATTCATACCAAAATGATGTCCGATCTTCTGCCACAAGTTTTTCAAATCTTTTTTTTCCAATTTTTAAGATTTTTTTACTTCCCTTCCCATCCGGCTAATCTTGCCATCATCCACCAGAATGCCCTCCCTTTCATTTCGCAACTCTCCCGTGTGGTATGCGCCGCCTCATTACCTTTATACCGGGGATGTTCAACGGGAATTCCCCCAATCAAATGCTGTCTTCCATCATACCAGCAATCAAGGTCGGCAAAGTCAAATAAAATCTTCTGATTCGCCTTACAATAGTTTCTAATCTGCTCATTACGGGCATACCGGTTACGAGAATTCGCCTGGGCATTACCGGTCATATAGATAAATATTACTCCCGGATTTGCTCTCTCAAAAACATCCATTGCCTCCAGATATTTTTGGACCGTCTCCTCTGAATTGCCATTCTGCTGACAGCACCATGACCACATTGACAGATTAATTTCCGGATTATGGTCAAGCACATTCTGGGTTGCCTTTCTACCCGCATCCGAAGCCCAGTATTTTTCAGGAGTAATGTAGGTATCATTCTCCTGACCGTCAAAGATGGCTAAAGAATTTGTAGTCGCGGGAAGGCCCTTATTCTTCCTGATAAAACTGTACCCGGGCTCTGACTTTACTATCTTCTCCATTCCTACCAGGATTTGTCCGCCGTGCGAGGTATGCGCATAGTGCAGTTTAATCTTTGCTTTAGCCGCCTCAATCCATTGCATCGGAATCTTTGAAATGTCAGTACAGTTATGGTCAATAATAATTGTCGACTTTACCTTCGCTACATCTGCCGCATTAACATAACCACAGAAGATTATCAAGAAAATTATCCCCAACCCTATCCCTATTCTTTTCTCCATTTTTTCTCCTGTCATTGCGATACGTTAGTGAAGCAATCTCTCTTACCTCCTCCCCTATTTCTTAACAATGGCATGTATCCATAATTAAATTTTAAATTTAAATTAATGACTCCGAACAAATAATTCTTGGAACAATTTGTTCTTTTTCGCCTTTAACTTCCCTGTCCAACAGAGACCTTAAATTATATTGAAAGTAGATATCGGATAATCTCTTGAGCAATGCCTCTCCGGTTATACCCATTCTTCGAACCAAGTTGAGTTCTTTCATTACCGCCGGATATAGGGTGCATCTGAAGGTTTCCTCCAGTACATTTATTTTTTCCTTCTCATCCGCATCGTCAGTTTTAGCAAATTGCAATCTAAGTTCTCTGAGCACATATCTTTGTGCTTGCCGTAATTTAATCGTATATTCCTTTTCTGCTTCTCTTATCTTCGCCTCTTCCTCAAAAGACCTTTTTATTTTCATCGCAATTCTATTGTGGTCTTTCGGCAATTTTTTGGTCTCTGTTTTCTCGCTACATTTGATAGTTGCTAACACTTGTGAAATGTCTCTACTTATTATTTTGCCTTTTTCACTTGCCAAGAATATCTGCTGAAAATTCCCTGCCTGACAAAAGATAAATTTCCCCTTTACTTTTTTTGACATACAACTTCTCACTCCATCCCTTAAATTGGTTATGTAATTAAAATAGGCGGGATTATTCAACTGCAAGTCCCTGATAATTTCCTCTGCTTCTGTAATTCCAATCAGGTCTTCTTCCCCTTCATATTTGTCTATCTCCTTTTGGTTACCCTCGTAAATGGCATACATTGCCTCTTCATTCAGTTGCTCGCTCTTATCTAAAATCTCGGCATCCTCACCAATAGTATTATGAATCTCCTGGATTCTATATCTTAGTTTCTCGTGCAAACCAAGATTTTTATCCAATTCGGTCTCAGGTAAGAAATTATAACTGTAGATTTTCTCATTCTCAGAACCAATTCTGTCAATGCGTCCGATTCTTTGAATTAACCTTACCGGGTTCCAATGAAGGTCATAATTTATGATATTGTCGCAGTCCTGCAGATTCAATCCTTCGGCTAAAACATCAGTAGAGACCAGTAATCTTATTTCTTTTTCGTTATTTTTTAAATTATATTCATTTGCTTTCGGAGAAAAACGATTAATAATATCGCTTCTGTTTTTGGCGGTACTGTCTATTGATTCAATCTCTTGCTTTCCTTCGGGATTTAAGTTCTCGTAAAGATACTTTGCTGTCTCGGCATATTGAGTAAAAATTAAAACTTTATTATTTAATTTTTTATCACTTTTCAATCTTTGAATTAAGACATATAATTTATCGTCCTGCTCTTGATTTTTATTATCGGCATTAATATCTTTAACCAAACCATACATCTTTTTGTATAGTTTTATATCTTTTTCCAAATCCTCTTTTAATTTATCAATTTCAAAATCTTCAACATTGTACTTCTTATTCTTAATCCTTCTTAACTCATCGATTAGTTGGGATTCGTCATATTGGTCCGATTCGTAGAGGATATATTCTGCCTCTTCTCCAGCGGGAATTATATTTTCGTTAAGCGATATTAAAAATCTTTCCTGCAAGGTAGTCATTCTTTTTATTGATTCTCGGAAAGCATAAACACTGCTTTCAAGTCGTTTGAAGAGCATAACTCGGAGGAGGCCCCTTAGATTTCTGCCAGCGCGTTGTAAATCCGTATAGGGCGCTTTCCTTTTTTTGTCCTCTTTCACATAATTCCATAGGCCATAACGAGCATAGGTTAATTCTTCCTCTGGTAATTTTCTGGAATCTGGTCTGCCAAATTTTCTTGATTTCCCGATAATATCGCAAATTTGATTGTATAGGCCTTTATAAGTTTTTTCTATGCTGTATTCAAGAGTAATTGGTTTCTCCCTTTCAGGAAAGTATTTGCGAATTTCTATCCCCTGCTCTTTAATAATAATGAAACATCTCCCTTTATCATCTTTCTGGGCATATCCCCATTTCAAAAGATGGATTCGTGTTCTTCTAATAAGCAAACATCTCAATAAGTCCTGAAGTTTTCTTTTGCCATCCTCAATATCTTTGAAATATTGCTTTAAATCCGGTGGGTCTATACCTAAATCTGTCTTATCTTCAGGATGAAAAAGTTTAATTTGATAGTAGATATCCCAGGCCGATTTATTTCGGGGAGTGGCGGTTAGATAGATTGTTTTTCTCGTTTGAAGATAGGGTTGTAATATTTGGTATCTTTGAGTATCCGGGTATCTAAAGTTGTGACTTTCATCTATTAAAACTATGTCCCGGTCTTTATATCTAAAATCATCCAGGAGTATATTTTTACTTTTATCACTTTCATCTACCTTAAGCATATTCATTGAGAGAATGCGGGCATTGAGATGATACCTTTCATTGAATTTTTCCCACATCTCAATCAACCCCGCCGGACAAATTATCAATGGCCGATTACCATAAACCAAACTAAAGTGCTTCAGTAAAGCGGTGCCAATATAAGTTTTCCCCAGACCAACAACATCCGCAACAAAACAGGCGCCGTTATCCTTTATAATCTGTATCGCCTGTTTAACCGCGACCTTCTGAAAATCTGCCAGAGCCGGCATCTCCCTATGCCAGATAATTTCCTTGCCATCCCCTTCAACTCTATCCTTCACAAGATTATAGAGTGTTTTGATGTAGATATCATACGGGGTAACCGAATGCATTGCCCAGGATTCTTTCATTTCCTGGATGAGCATTTCATCAAAATCCTTGGATTCATTCCACAAATCATCAAACCATCTGGTTAATGCCTCGTGATTACTATTGCCATAGACCTTAACATTCAACTCTGCGCTTTGTTCAAGCCCGGCTAAGGTCAAATTACTGGAACCGATAATTGCCACCCCTTCCTGGTCAGGAACGTTTCTATAATCAAAGATGTATGCCTTTGCGTGGAGTCGGCCTTTAGTATAAATTCTCACCTTTAATTTCTTCTCTTCTATGAGGCGCGGAAGGGTGCGTATCAATTCTTCTGCCTCATCGGTTTGGTCGGTTAATTCAAGAGATTCCTTGATGTTTTCGGCAGTTTCTTTTTGCATCTCCTTCTCTTTGCTTCTTTTAACGAAATGCATCCGTTTTGCCGCCTCTTCCACCAAGTCCAACCTTTTATATCCTTCTGCTAACTGCTCCAGAGTGGATTTATTAGTGGTATTCCCGATGAGAAGTTTTATCTCTTTTAAATTCTGGAGATGTTTATGAATCTCCTTGAATCCGGAAAGAAAAAAGTATCCAACCGCAAATTTGCATCTCTCTGCGCTTTTCAAAATGTCATTAATCTGCCTGGTCAACTTCTCATTGCGGTTATCAATAATATCGTGTTTTGGCATAATCACTCCTTACCTCTTATTATTTAAGTTTTTTGCTAACTGGTGCAATTTTTCATTTGCCAAAGCGGCAACTTTTTTTCTTATTGTGCGTGAAAAATATTCCTTTTCAGTTTTTGATAAAATCTCCCCGTTTAATTTCTTAAGCAAAATTTCTTTTTGTCTCGGTGAAAAAATCTGTGAAAGTGCATATTCAAGTGACAGTTCTTCTTTTTGAGATAGTATTTCTTCAAAGGTTTTTTCTTTACTTTGCAGATAATTTCGAAAAATATTAATTAAACGTGTAGCAGATATTAAAGTTGTGCCAAATCTAAATTCTAATTCCTTCTTGAATTCCTTTAATTTTTTCGAGAATGCTTCATTACTAAAAGGAATTTGTTTTCTAATCTCTTTCATCCATAAAAATTCCAAACCGAGATTCTCATATAAAATTAATGACATAAGCAGAAGATAATCCAGGTTTTTTTGTTCTGCAGATATCAGATGTTTCTTTACTTTATTATAATTAAAGAGCCCATTTTCAGCGCTATTCAGTAAAAGAACAGGAAACCCTTCCCATAACCGCAAATTTTTACTCTTTACGACTTCAGCCAGGGTGGCATTAGCATCCACTATTTTTTCTGTTTCCAGAAGGGGAAAACCCAGCAACTTAACCTTTTTTAACAATTCCTCCTTATTCACTTTCATTATAAATCTCCCTCTTTTTTCAACATACCTATAAAAGAATCAAACTGTTTATTAATTCTTTCTTCTGAAACGTCATAAGAAGCAGTTTCAGAATAACGTTTTTTTAATTTTTCAATATTAATTTCATTATGCTTCTTTTTAACTAATGCCAGGCAATCTTCAAAATCTACGGATGTTCCTCTAAAGAGTTTGCTAATAATTAAATCGTAATAATTAAGTGCACCCAGAAAAATATGGCTGTATTCTTTAATTATAAAATAGTTTCCCTTTTTTAATGGTGATTCCAGCAATTCCGTAGTATGAATTTTTTTACCAGGAAAAAGGTCAAAAATAAATCCCCCTTTTCTACTCCAACCTGAACCAGTTATTGGCTGATATCCCAAATCTGTTAAAATCTTTATCAAATAATTATACTCGTCCACTTGAGGGATTAATAAATCAATATCTTTGGTGGAGTCTTTAACATCCAGTAATGTGAGGGCAGTTCCCCCACAGGCAATAAATTTAACTTTTCGTTTTAAGAAATCGTTCCAGTTTCCAATTTCTCCTAATAGACCTTCTTTATTTATTCTATATTGCATCGGTTTATACAATTACTTGTAAGAAATTATACATATTATTGTATAGTATTATACAAATATTTAAAATTTCTGTCAAATTTTATGGTAATCTTAGGTCTTGCTATCTTAATCCTCGGTTAATTTCCTCCCTGCCATTGTGCAAATCTCCCAACTGTCATTCTAACCCTGCCTCTTGCTGTCATTCTGAGCAGAGCGAAGAATCTCTCGCCTTTATCTGTCATTGTAAGTTTTTCATCTAATAAATTTTATTCTTTTATATTTTGCATTAAGTTGCTTTTTGATAAATTCTTTGTTTTCTAACTCTATTTTTGTATTAATTGGTAAATGATTCAATACACCTAACTTCGTTATTTTTTCTACTAATTCGGATACAGGCCGTTTTGCAATAAAAGATTCATCCTTACTTTTCCCGTATTCTTCAAATAAATTTGAAAAAAGTTTTTCCACAATTTGGAATTTATATCTTTTAACTTCTGGCCCTATTTCTTTTATTCCTTTTTCCATTCCCCTAACTTCTTTTATGCGTTTAAGGAATATGTTTTCATGCACACATTGTTTTATCGCTTTCCTTATCTCTTTGTCAGAAAAATTAGCAAATTCAAAATCTTTCCCCTTAAATGGCTTATGTTTATTACTTATACCCCATATAAATTTCCATTCTTCTGGAACATCATAACTTTGCTCTTCAAATTTGATAATTTTCCCAGATTCCAAAATTTTTTTAATATTTCCTTCATTATCTGCGACAAAAAATGGTAAAATTTGCCATTTTTCCAAGTTGTAATTGATGAGAGATTGAAAATTTGAAATAACAATATCTGTTTCTTCAAGAATTCTGATTAGATTGTTAAGTTCAATTTTTTCTTGTTTCTTTAAGTGAACTATTCTGTATTCTTGGTCTAATTTAGTTGTCAAATTTCTTAATTTCTTAACAGTTTCTGCAGTTGAAAGAATTTTATCCACACCACCAAAATCTACAAATTCAATGCCCAAGTTTTCTGCCGAAATACCATACCAATCCTTCCAATGCTTTTGCAGAATCTCCTCTTCTATTTTTCCCTCTACAAAAACCATTACACGTGGTTGATAATCTATTCCAAAATCATTGACAAGATAGAAAAGCCGTTTGAGGTTATCGTGATAATAATTTTTATCTTTTTCTAAATCATAGTACCATCTATTTCTGATCGACCTTAAATTATTTAATTTCGTATCATTTAGGTCAAATTGCAAAATATCTTTGTCTAATACATTCCTGACCTCATCAACATCTAAAATTTCCTTTTTTTCATGATCTTGAACAAACCTCTTTAACATTATAGCCCATTGTAAACAATCAATGCCCAATCTAACATTTCCCTGAAGATTATCTTTTTCATTCCAATCTATACTCTTCCAGAGTTGTACCCAATCATCTCTTTCCACGCCAAGGTAAAGATGCGTTTTATCCGAGAATTCCTTATACCATCTTACTATGTCATTGATACTTAATTTTAAAGAACTAAGTTCTTTTCGGAGATTAAACCTATATTTTTTTCTACCCCATTTTTCTAAACCACCTACAACATTAATCTTTTTTCCGCCTAATTTGCCATAAGGATAATAAACTCCCTGTATATCCAAGAGAAAGTATAACTTTTTATCAAAAATTTGTTTGCATTTTAATAACCTCTGTTTTGCTATTTTCCAACTAAATTCTTGTTTAAAAGAATCTTCATATAATTTTTTATGTTCCAAATATTTAAAAAGTTTATCACCCGGCAACAATTGGTATGGTTTATCATCTAACTGCTTCTCTAAATTTGTCTTAAGATAAATTTTGTTGCTCCTTTTTATTAAGTGCACATTTTTTGCCTCTATGGTTTGATCTAAAGCAGAAAATTTTGGAGGATAAAACTTTATTATTTCAGTGAGCCAATCTATTTGGAAGGAAGAATAGAAACTAATAATTTTTTGGTTGCATTGTTCTTTTCTGCCTGCTTTAAAATTCTTCCAAGATTGAAAGCGTTTTTGAGAAGGGGCAAAAAGGATTCCAGATTTTAGCCATCTTAAACAATCTTCTTCAACACCTTCCATCCAAATAAACGGAGAATATTGTATAAATTTTTCTCCTAACTTTATTTTATAATTGCCCCGTTCCCAAACTCTCTTGCCATTTTTTTCAATCAATTTTGGTAATCTAATTCTAAAAATAGGGAAAAATAATTTTTCTTTTTCCAAAAATTCAAGTTCTTTTTCACTTATTTCAAGGCCTCTTTGCTTACAAAAGCTGATAAAATTTTTGGTTTCTAAAGGATAATTTTGCAAATATTTTTCCTCTTTAAAAAATGAATAGAGAAACGCATTTGTTTTTGGCATTGTTTTGCTTTAAAATAAATCAGAGTTCATAGACTTTTGGTCAATTTGATATCTGAATTTTTAAGTTGCTTTTAAAAAGTCCGCTGGTGACAATCCCAACAAAGAATTTCGCAGTTGGAGAGTACATCACCACCAGTATCACTTATATGGTGAGCTTCCCAGGCACCGCGACCCTCTCTTCCCCTATTTTCCCACACTAATTCTTTATTACATCTCACATAGGAATGATTGTGCGTTGTTCTTCTGCATTCACATTTTCCACCGGCTCTTCTCCATGCCTGTGCTACTACTTCCTCAGAAAACGCCATTTTATCCTCACCCCCTTTTTTTCATTTACTTTTCTTTACCTTCTTCTACTCTTTTAATTAAATTAAAAGGCTTGCTAACGTCTATAGAGAAACTGCCAAGATGACTCCCTCGTTTTTTGTAAAACTTTAGTCTGGTTAATTAATTCACTTTATTTCTTTTTAGAAGTAGTTTTTTCTTTATAACCTTTCAGGAATAAATTAATTGCCTCTTGCTCTGCGCTGTTTGAATAACCTTTTTCTTTTTGCTCTTCAATTTTATTATACAGCCTTTCTATATCATAAAGCTTAGCAAGACGATCATAATCAATATATTTCTTCCAATGCGGTGGTTCCTGATTAATAAAATGATTGACTATTTTGCCTATATATTCTGGACGTTGGTCTATCAGTCCAAATACATAGGCATTCACTTCCTTTTTGTTTTTACCATCAAAACTTTCCCAATTAGTCCCCCATTGGAAAAGAATAATGCCCCAC
>Ga0210006_1001253_pt1 | contig 17810 bp, 17 predicted proteins | sample CryGey02umfilter_2_FD_185452 | JGI IMG/M metagenome (GOLD analysis project Ga0210006, IMG submission 185452) | Groundwater microbial communities from aquifer in Utah, USA - Crystal Geyser 4/10/14 0.2 um filter (SPAdes) (version 3) | ecosystem: Environmental > Aquatic > Deep subsurface >... | reverse complement strand
TACCGCGAGCACGCTCCTCGGGGGCGCCGTCGATCTGATCGTAGGCCCGCTTCTCGGCAAGACCCTTCGAGGCCAGCACCGAGGTGATCGCAGCCGTCAAAGTGGTCTTGCCATGGTCGACGTGACCAATGGTCCCGATGTTGACGTGCGGTTTGCTCCGCTCAAATTTCGCCTTGGCCATCGCGAATTTCTCCAGCTGAAATGAGAAGAAAGGACCTGCCGCCAGATCGCCAATACTTCAAATATGGAGCCCATGCTCGGATTTGAACCGAGGACCTCTTCCTTACCAAGGAAGTGCTCTACCCCTGAGCTACATGGGCACTACAACCACAGGAGCAGCGTATCAATGGAGCGGGTGATGGGAATCGAACCCACGTAGTCAGCTTGGAAGGCTGAAGTTCTACCATTGAACTACACCCGCCTGATTCCGACACCGAGTGCCGACGCCAAACAAGCTCCGGTCGATCATGAACGAAAGTGGTGGAGGGGGGAGGATTCGAACCTCCGAAGGCTGAGCCGTCAGATTTACAGTCTGATCCCTTTGGCCGCTCGGGAACCCCTCCACACGAAAAAGGGCGCGGTTGATACCCGCGCGGGGAGCCGGTGTCAAGTTTCGCCACTCAAAAATCGAGCCCTCTTTCGCACCGCCCCGCCCCCCATCCTGCGATTTTGGAGCTGGCGAAGGGAATCGAACCCCCGACCCGCTGCTTACAAGGCAGCTGCTCTACCATCTGAGCTACGCCAGCACTTTGTCCGCCCCCAAAAAGGAGGGCGAATTGTATGGACCGACCCCGGTTCGTCAACCACCGCAACCACCCCCTTCGCACGGGGCAAACCCTTGTCGCTTCGAACGGTTCACACCCCCGGCGTTACGCCCCATTTGAGGCGCAGTCGCTTCCGGTTCAGAGCCAGCCATTGCAACGCCACGATGGGGGTGGCGTTGTCGATGCGCCCCTCCTCCAGCCAACGCCACGCCGTGGTAAAGGGAACCGCCAGGACCCGGATGTCCTCCCCCTCGTGGGGCAGACCATGGATCCCTTGTGCTCGGCTGGCGTCGACCCTCCCGCACAATAGAGTGATCCGCTCCGAGGTGCCGCCGGGGCTCACCAAGTAGTCGTAGATGGGCTCGACTTCAGCCACCTCGATCCCCGCCTCCTCTACCGTTTCGCGCCGCACCACCTCTTCCGGGGTTTCGCCCAACTCGATGATCCCGGCGACGATCTCCAGTAGCCACGCCCCACCGGGAGCCTCCAAGGCGCCGATACGAAACTGTTCGATCAACACCACCTCGTCGCGTACCGGATCGTAGGGGAGCAGTGCGGCGGCATGACCCCGTTCGAAAAGCTCGCGTTCGACGACCGGACTCCACCCCCCAGCAAACAGGGTGTGGCGCAGCCTGAAGCGCTCCATGCGAAAAAAACCTTGGAAGCAGACCTCGCGCCCCAGGATCTCCACCTGCTTGGACGATTGGGATTCGGACATGGGGATCAGAGGATGTAGCGGCTGAGGTTGTCGTCGCCCGCCAGCGCGCCAAGCCGCTCGCGCACCATCGCTTCGGTGAAGACGATGGTTTCGCCACTGCGGTCTTGGGCTGTGAAGGCGACCTCTTCGAGGAGCTGTTCCATCAATGTGTGCAGGCGGCGGGCGCCGATGTTTTCGACCCGGCGATTGACCGATTCGGCCAAGCGGGCCAGTTCGGCAATCGCCTCATCGTCCCAGCTCAGCCCGACCCCCTCGGTGCCGAGAAGCGCGGCATACTGGGTGACCAAGGCATTCTTGGGCTCGGTGAGAATGCGGACGAAATCGGTGGCGGTCAGGGAATCCATCTCGACCCGAATGGGAAAGCGCCCCTGCAATTCGGGGATCAGATCGCTGGGCTTGGCGACGTGAAAGGCGCCCGAGGCGACGAAGAGCACGTGGTCTGTGCACACCACTCCGTAGCGGGTGCTCACCGTGGAACCCTCGACGATGGGCAGTAGATCGCGTTGCACCCCCTCGCGGCTGACATCGGCCCCGGAACGCCCCCCTTCCGAACCGCGGCAGACCTTGTCGATCTCGTCGATGAAGACGATCCCCTCCTCCTGGGCGCGACGCAGCGCCTGCTCGCGCACGGCGTTCTCGTCGACCAATCGCTGTGCCTCGACCTCCTCCAGACGGCGTAGCGCCTGCAGCACCGTCACCTTCTCGCGGTGGCCGGGGCGACCGCGTCCGGCCGCCATCATCTGCCCCATCATCTCCTGGAATTGGCGGCCGATATCCTCCATCCCCCCCTGCCCCATGATGCCGATGGGGATCCCTCCGGCAGGTTGGGCCTCGGGCAGTTCGATCTCGATGGTGCGCTCGTTGAGCTCGCCGGTGCGCAGTTGCCAGCGCAGTTTGCGTCGGGTCGGATCCTCCTCCTTCTCCTCTGCTCCCAGCATGGCCGACCGCGGCTTGGGCAGCAGCGCGTCGAGAATTCTCTCCTCGGCCACTTCCTGGGCTTTCACCTTGACCTGCTCGGCATGTTCGGCCCGCACCATCTGCACCGCCGTCTCGACCAGATCGCGGATGATCGACTCGACATCCCGCCCCACATAGCCGACCTCGGTGAACTTGCTCGCCTCGACCTTGATGAAGGGGGCTTTGGCGAGCTTGGCCAAACGACGGGCGATCTCGGTTTTGCCGACCCCGGTGGGGCCGATCATCAGGATGTTTTTCGGGGTCACCTCTTCGCGCAGCTCGTCGCTCAGCTGCAAGCGGCGCCAGCGGTTGCGCAGGGCAATGGCGACCGCCCGCTTGGCCTTGTTCTGGCCGACGATGAAGCGGTCGAGTTCGGAGACAATCTCTCGGGGGGTCAAGGGAAGATTCATTGTCTCAGACGACCTCGATGACATGGTTTTGATTGGTGTAGATGCAGATTTCTCCGGCGATTTTCAGCCCCTGCGCCACGATCTGCTCGGCGTTCAGATCGCTGTGGCGTATCAGGGCGCGGGCCGCCGCCATGGCGTAGGGTCCGCCCGAGCCGATGGCCAGCACCCCGTCCTCGGGCTCGACCACATCGCCGGTCCCCGAAACGATCAAGGCGCTGTCTTTATCGGCGGCGATCAACATCGCCTCCAGGCGGCGTAGGTAGCGGTCGGTGCGCCAGTCTTTGGCCAGCGCCACCGCCGCCCGACGCAAGATACCCCCGTGGGAATCGAGCTGACCTTCGAGCCGCTCGAACAGGGTGAAGGCGTCGGCGGTTGCGCCTGCAAAACCGACCACCACCCGCCCCTGATGCAGGCGGCGAATTTTGTTGGCGGTCGCCTTCATTACGGTGTTGCCGAAGGTGACCTGGCCGTCGCCGCCGACGGCGGTTTGACCGTCGCGGCAAACGCAAAGGATGGTGGTGCCGTGCAGAGTGGTTTCCACAAAAAAGACCTTTATTGATAGTGCTTGAGGAATTCGACGACGGTGTCGATCTGCGCCGAATCGTCCAACCCCGGAAATCCCATGGTGGTTTTGGCGACTGGGTCACCGGTGAAGTCGCGAACCGCCTGACGGGGGCCGCCATGCGGTTTGCTCAACCAGAGGCGCAGATGGGCCTCGTCCCAGAGCCACCCCCCCTCGACCACCGTGGCCTGCTTGCCGAACACCCCGCGCAAAGGCATGGGGCGATGGGGCTTTTCGGTTACGAGGTCAGGACGGTGGCACTTGAAACACTTGCTTTGAACCAGCTCCGGCACCGCCGCCTCGGCACCGGCAGGAAGTGGTGTGATGAGCCAACATACGGCCGCCCACATGCTCAACAAACGGCTCATGATGCCCTCCCGGCAATCTCAACGCAGCGAGATACACGCTGCCGCACGCCCCAATCCTGGCACGCTCGCCCCCTCGGGCAAACCGCTCCTCATTTTTTTTTGAGGTGTGCTCTCGGGTGGGCGGCGTCGATCACCTTGGTCAGATGGTCCAGATCTATGTTGGTATAGCGCTGGGTGGTGCCAATCGAGCTGTGGCCGAGCAGCTCCTGAATCGCCCGCAGGTCGGCCCCCTCTTCGAGCAGATGGGTGGCAAAGGCGTGGCGCAATGTGTGGGGGGTAATGTGGGCTTTTTGACCGGTGATGAGGGCAGCCTTGCGCACGATGGCGGCAATCCGCTCCCGTGACAGCCGGTCGCCATCGCGGGAGAGAAACAGGGCCGGATCTGCCCCGACGGGGCGCTCTTGTGCATAAGCGGCCAGCGCCGCCACCGCCGCAGCCCCCATCGGTACCCGACGTTCCTTACCCCCCTTGCCGATCACCGTCACCCGGTCGTGGAGCAACTCGACATCCTTCACGTTCAGGCCGTGCAGCTCGCCCAGGCGCAGCCCGGCGCCGTAAAACAGTTCGAGCAAAGCATGATCGCGGGGGGTGAAACGGCCATGGGCGCCGTGGCTGACCATACGGATGGCGTCCTCGATCTCGACCCGTTTGGGCAGGGGGGGGCGTACTTTGATGGAGGGCAGTTCGCGGGTGGGATCGGCCTGCCACCACCCCTCGCGCAGGGCGAAGCGGGCCAGGTTTTTGAGGGCGGAGCGCCGACGCGCCAAACGGGAGGAGCCCACCTGCAGCGCCCCCTCGGCGAGGAAAGCGCGCAGCAGCAAGGGGTCGACCTGGGGGGGAAGGGTGTCGCCGACCAGACCGTGGCGCTCGAAAAATCGGGCCAGCAGTCGCAAGTCCGCCAGATAGGCGACGCGGGTCGCCTCGCGCAGACCGAGCTCCCCCAGGGCGTACCCATGCCAGCGCGTCAGCCAGCCGGGGTCGGGGGCAAACTCGGCCTGCGAGCCTTGAGGATCAGGGTGTTGCGGCCACGAGGGCTGCCTTCTGGTCATCCAACTCCCCAGGGATGGCGATGTGGGTCATGAAGGCCCACTTCGAAGCATCCGAAAAATAGACGTCCATCCGCCACATCTCGGCCAGGGTCTCCACCTTGACCCGATTGCCCTCCCGCACCAAAACAAATTCCAGCGGAAAGGCGGGGGCGTGGTCGATCTTCTTGATGATCTCGAACGCTGTTTTTTCGATCCAGGCCCAAGAGATCCCAATGACCGCCACCCCGGCCTGTTCGTCGACCAGTTGGTAAAGGGGTATCCCCTTGTCGTGCTGGCCGATGGTCCGGCTGATCTGCTCGACCGCCTGATTCAGGTTGCCGGGGATGCTGCCGCGCTCCACCAACGCCTCGGGCATGGTGGTACCGAAGAAGGAGCGATACTGGGGCCAGACGTTTTCGAGCCGCACCGGCTCGGCGTGACCGAGCCCCGCCCCCTCTTCACCCTCGCCTCCCAACACCGCACCGGCACCCTGCTTGACCAGGGCAAGCAGCCGGTCGAGCGCCTCTTGAGAGGCGTTGATGATGGGACTGATCTGCCTCCCCCCCCCCGCACCGACAAAGACCGAGGCCAGCGCCATGGGATTGAGGATCGAGATAAACCGGTTGGCCCCATCGCGGCACACCGCCAGCCGCAGCGTCGCGGCAAACCCACCATTGCCGCCCCCCTGCTTGAGGACCGCCTGGCGGTAGGCCGGATCGTCGAGCACCAGCACCTGCGCTTCCCACTTGGGATTGCCGGTTGTGATGGGGGTGGTGACCAGTACCCCGAGACCCATCGCGTTGGCCGTTTGCGCCAGATTGGCGCTCACCTTGGCGACCGTGTCGTTTCCGGGCAAGGGGGCATGCAGGTAAAGCCCCCAACGCTCGGCGGCGCCAGCCCCCCCCATGACACCGCCCACGCACAGCACCAGCACAACCGCCTGCAACCCGCGTTTTAAAGTCTCGACCATCACGACACCTCCGCGCTCATCCGGGGGACGGATATCCCCCAGCTCGTCATTGAACGCCGGAGTGTCATTCAAGCCACACGCGGGGTCGGCTTGATTCCTTTTATACCGCCATCAAAGGCCCGCCGATTCCCCCAACAAATTCGCCACCTTACGGTGGTATTCCAGGGGATCTTTGATCTGCACCATCTCTCCCTCCCGGGGGTTCAAGGCGTCGTCGAGGCGGGAGATCATGAAGCGCAGCGCCGCGAAGATCCGGCAGGGATGCAGGGCGGCCTCTTCGGTCTCGTGCAACGCACGAACCGAACGGTACCCCTCGGCAACCGCCTCGGCGTGGGGCCAGGCGTTCATGGTGATGGCCAGGTCGAGCACCCACGCATCGGAGCAGGCGTAATAGAAATCGATCAGCCCCGACAGTCGCCCACCGTCAAAGAGAACGTTATCGGTGAAGAGATCGCCGTGGATCACCCCCCCAGGCAATCCGGCGGGGATGGTCATGAACCGCTCCACCCAACCTTGCCAAAGGGGGACCAAACCGCCCCACTCGGCATGGACCTTGGCTTTGTCGAGGTTGCGTTCGAAACGCTCGCGCACCAGGGCCCGGTCATGGGAGGGGGGCAGCCCCCGCCCCAGTTCGGGAGCGGCGAGCGCCAGATGCAGCCGGGCAAGCCAAGCCCCGGTCTGAAAGGACTGCTCGGGGGTTGGGGCATCGACCGTGCCGCCGCTCAGCCGGGTGATGATTACCGCCGGACGGCCCGCCAGGGTGGTCAACGGGGTCACCGGATCGGGACAGGGAATCCCATCGTGGGCCGCCGCCGCCATCAACTTGAGGTAGCACGGCAACGCCTCGGGATCGGCCCGTTCGAACAGGGTCAGCACGTACTCACCCTTGGTCGTACTCAAGAAGTAATTGCTGTTCTCGATTCCGGCTGCGATGCCTTTGAGGCTTTGGCATTGGCCGAGGCCATGGGCGTCGAGCAAAGGCTGGATCTCTTCGGGGGCAACTTGGGTGTAGACCGACACGGGGATACCTGAGGGTTAAATGACGCAAGAAAGGGGGCGATCATAGCGGATGAAAGGGCCGCTTTTCCAAGACGGCTCGACCTTTGACAGGCTCAGGGTGAGAGGGTTGTGTTTACGACGCATCCCAATCGCCCATACCGAGCCTGAAACCCGAACCGCTCATCCCTAGGAGCCTGTCGGGCTTGAGCGTCCGTAGCGAGCCGATTGGGGAATCGAGGCCAAATTTTCACGGTTTTGAGGATCATAGTGGTGGCTATGTGACGAAAAACCGGGGAAATTTGGACCGATTACCCGCCGACGCACGACTGCATGGATGCAGGAGGTAGAGCAATGCAGGAGCAATTGCCGAGTAGGACGATCTCACGTCCGACAGACTCCTAGCTTGTCGAGGGACGAACCGAAGCCCCCCCCATCTGCCCCGCCAATCCCTCGGCATCACCCACCTCGGGCCAACACCGCCCCCCACTGCACCACGACGCCCCCGATTTGGCTGGATCACGCCGAACCACCGCCTCGGCCCCGTAGTGCCGCCCCAGCACATGAAGAAAAGGGGGCGCCTCCCCCGCCACCGTCAACTCGTCGACCCCGGACTGCGCCAGATCGAGCGCTAGGGCCAGCGCCCCATGACCACCGTGGCTGGAGGCCAAGGTTCCAGCAAACGCAGCGAGGGTCGCCTCGGCGGCGGTCCGGTAGCGTTCTTCTCCGGTCAGGGCGTGCAGGCGCAGCAACACCGTGGCGGCAACGCCGTTGCCCGAGGGGGTGGCGGCGTCGAAGGGGTTTTGGGTCCGGACGATGACATCGGCTTGGCCCAAACCGGTGAAATAAAAGCCCCCCTGAGGGGCTGAAAAACGGGCGAGCACTCGCTCGGTCAGAGCGTGTGCAATCTCAAGATAAAGCGACTTGCCGCTCCAGGTATGGGCCTCGATCAGGGCGTCGCTCAAAAAGGCGTAGTCGTCGAGAAACCCGGGGGCATCGCTGTGGCGCTCGCCCCGCGCCGCAGTCCAAAGCTGGTCTCCATCCCACATCAGGGCCAACACTGCGTCGAGCGCCGTGATCGCCATCTGCTGCGCCGTTTCATCCCCCTCCAGCGCGGCATGGCGCAGCAGCCCTTTGACGAGCAACGCGTTCCAGGCGGTGAGGAGCTTGTCGTCCAATCCGGGGTGGACCCTTTGATCCCGATGTTCGCGTAGTCGCTGGGCAATGGCGGCCAGACGCACGCTTGCCCCCTGGCCGAACCGCTCGCGCAGTGCCTGGGGGTTCAAGGCGCGGATCAAGATGTTTTTATCCTCGAAATTGCCCTGCTCGCTCACCCCCCAGGCGGCGCTGACCAGCTCGAAGTCCTCGGGATTGAGCAAACCGGCCAGCTCCCCCTGTTGCCAGACGTAGAACCTCCCCTCCTCCCCTTCGCTGTCGGCGTCGAGCGCCGCAGCAAAACCACCGCCCGGCAGCAGCATCTCACGTTGAAGCCACGCCACGATCTCCCAGCGGGCTCGGCGCCGCTCCTCATCGACCCCGAGCAGGGCGTCGGCCTCGCTCAGCACCAGCAAAAGCTGGCCGTTGTCGTAACCCATTTTTTCGAAATGGGGGACCAGCCAGCGGTCGTCGACGCTGTAGCGGGCAAAACCGCCGCCGATCTGGTCATGAATCCCCCCCGCGATCATGGCGTCCAGGGTGAAGGCTGCCGCTTGGGCAAATCGGGGATCGCCGGTGCGGCTCGTCAACCGCAGCAACAGGCGCAGATCGGGGACGTGGGGAAACTTGGGGGCGGATCCGAAGCCGCCGAAGCGGTCGTCGTGCTGCACCAACAGCCGCCCCCCCATGCCGGGGAGCGGATCGTCCTGCCCCCCCATGTCGGCGCCGGGGTTTTGATATCGGGTCAACAAATCGGTGACCTGCCCCGCCTGGGTCCCCACCGCCTCGGGCCGCTCCCGCCACGCCTCGACGACTGCGGCCAGCACCTCGGTGAAGCTCGGCATGCCATACCGCCGAGTTTTGGGGAAGTAGGTTCCGGCAAAAAAGGGTTTGAGGTCGGGGGTAAGAAAAATGCTCAGGGGCCAGCCGCCGCCACGCCGGGTCAAAATCTGATGGGCCTGCTGGTAGATCTGATCGAGGTCGGGCCGCTCCTCCCGGTCGACCTTAATGGGGATGAAATCGCGGTTGATCGCCTGCGCGGTGAAGTCGTCTTCGAACGACTCGTGGGCCATGACGTGGCACCAATGGCAGGCGCTGTAACCGATGGAAAGAAAGATCGGTTTGTTTTGCTCGCGAGCCAAGGTGAGCGCCGGCTCACCCCAGGGACGCCAGTCGACGGGGTTGTCCGCGTGTTGTTCAAGGTAGGGGGAGGTGGATCCGGCAAGGTGGTTGGACATGGAAAACCCCGGGAGGGAGAGGGCAACGGAAGATGTCGGTGGAGGGGATCGCCCCCCGCCCTTCGACTTGCTCAGGATGAGCGGCCTTTGTGAATGGCTCCGCCAACAACCAAGCCCCCCTCTTCGGGCCTTCCCCCCTCATCAGGTTCCCCTGCCTCCCCCTAAAACCGAATTCCAAAGGCGAGCAGGAAGAGTTGCGTCTGATCCCACAGGGTCGAACCACCTGCCACCCGATTGAAGATGTGAATCAAGGCGAAGAACTGCACCGTGGCGTAGGCGGCCAGCACGTCGGTAACCAGCCATACGTCGCGGCTCCAGGGTTTGCGCCGCCGCTTGAATTTGAGCAGATAGAGCTCGGTGAGGGAGATCCCCAGCCCGAGCAAAAAGTAGTAAGGCCAATGCCCCAGCACATAGCGGATCGCCTCCCACTCCATACCCCGGTAGTAGGTAATCTCGACCACATGGCCCCAGACCAGGTTGCCCAGCCCCGCCGAGGCCATGGTGGCGACTACGATCCGGGTCTTGCGGTGCTTGCGGAAATACTTGAAGAAGACCGGGTAGTAGAAGGCGCGGACCAAAAATTCCCGGTAGTGGTAGGTGAAACGGCCCCAGAAGGAGACCAGATTGGTGGCCAACCAGGGTTTATCGAAGCTGGGGGCGACGTCGTAGCCGCAGATGCGCCACAGCCCCACCTTGAAGTGGCCGACCGCCGCAAAAAAAACGAACCATTTCGCCAAATTGAGCAGGGTGGTGAGCCAGATCGACAGCGGCGAGATCGTCTCTCCGCGCATGTAGTCGTCGATCAGACCCTGAGTGCTGCCGTTGTGGACCGAAACCCCCAGCGCTTCGAACCCCTCGACGAGGGCGTGGCGAAACCACTCCCCCAGCACCAGGTACATCAACGCCAAGAGCAGTAACTTGATTCCCCCCTTGACGATCTCGTTCTTGTCGCGGCAGAGGAATTGATTGTTCAGATAGGCATAGCCCTGGCCGATGCAGACCCGGTCGATCCAGTTGGGGATCGCCCCCGGCGAGAAAAACACCGCCAGATAACGCCCCCAGGTGACGTCGTCGGGGACCTTCCCATCCTTGAAATCGATGTGGTACATGAACAGCCGCTCCCACTGAAAAAAGAACAGGAGCAGGCCGAGGGGGAATTTCCAGGATTCGTCGGCAATGACGCCGTTGTAGAGGGTGCCAATAGCGACCGTGACGATGGCCGATTGCACCACCAGGGTTTGCACGCGGGGGGCCCAAACCAAGTTGGCCAGCAGCGGCAGCATGACCCCCCGGTAGAGCACGAACGACAGCACCGGCATCATCGCCCACATCATGGTGGGACCCGGTTGCCAGTGGCTCCCTGCCCCCAAGGCAACCCACAAAATCGCCCCCGGCAGCAGCGCGAACGCCTCGTTCTTGGGCCGATGCAGGGTCATGTAGACCAGGGTGTGGGCCGCCAGCAGCACGGCGCAGGCGACCAGCCCGTACAGCACCCCCAACGCCAGCGCCGACCAAATCACCAGAGCGATGGGTTTGAAGCGGATCGGCAGGTAGTAGGCGCTCAGGAATGCGGCGATCAAGATCGAAAAAAGAATCAGCCGCTCGTCGTCGCTGGAATAGATCGGCCCCCGGTCAATGTTGAGGTAGGAATCGACATTGCCGTCGCCGCCGAAGGTGTGGGCCAAATAGAGGTGCAGCGTACGGGCCAGCGCCTCGGGGGTAATCAGGTGCCAGTAGAGGGCGATGTCGGTGAAGAGGTAGATGTAGAGCCCAAAAATCGCCAACACCGTCGCCACCACACCGGGGCGGTGGGTGTCGTGGGCGGCGCGCTCCTCTTCACTGGTCTTGAGGTTGGCCAGCAGGCCGGTCATGACTGCCCCTTAACCGTTGATCTGCTGCTCGACGTAGCGGGTCAGCGCCACCACGCTGTGGAAGTTGTCGCCGGTGATGTCCTTGCGGTCGACCGCTATGTCGAAGTGGCTCTCTAGAAACATCACCACGTCGACGATGCTCAAGGAATCGAGAAACCAGTCGTCGAGCAGGTTCATCTCCTCGGTCAACTCGTTGCCTTGGCCGGGAAATTCCTCCCGCAAAAAGGTCATCAAATCCTGGGAAATCTGTTCGGTCGTCATGCTCATGGCGTCCTTGGCTCCTGATGGGGATGGACGTTGGATGGGGTGTAGCGGCTGCGTAGTGCCTGGCGGTGCGGCTTGCCCGAATCGGTTCGGGGGATGGTGTCGAGCACCACGACCCGGCGGGGCATCATGTAGGGCTCCAGCCTATTGCGGGCGTGGAGGAAAAATTGGCGCGAGGACCAATCCGGCCCGGCAGGGACCACGAAAAGCCAGGGCTCCTCACCCAATACCCCCTTGGCGTCGGGAATGCCGACCACCAGATAGTCGGCGACTCCGGGGATCTCCCCCAGCTCCGATTCGACCTCGGCAGGATAGAAACAAAACCCACCCGAGGCGATCAGGTCGTCTTTCCGCCCGGCGAACGAGAGAAACCCCTCCCCGTCGAGCCGCCCATAGTCGCCGGTCAGTAGCCAGCCGTCGCGAAAACGCTCCTCCGAAAGCCCCGGCATACGCCAGTAACGGCGACTGAGGTGCTGACCGGCAATCACAATCTGCCCGACCTCCCCCGGCGCCACCGTCCCCCCCCCCTCACCCAGGATCTGGATCTCGACCCCCGGCAACGGGCGTCCCACCCCTGCCAACTTGTCGGGACGGGCCCCCAGGTCGAGCAGGGTGGAGCGGGGCGATTCAGAAATGCCGTAGTGGATGTGAATGGCGGTATCGGCCAGCCAGTCGCGCAGGCGGGCCACCTCTTCGGGCCACAGGGTGGCGCTGCCGGTCTCCAGGCTCACCACCCCGGCAAAAGCACGTTGCACCTCCTCCTGATTGCACCGCAACAGGTAGCGGATCCAGGCGGGGTGCAAAAACAGGGTGTCGATTTGCAGTGACGACACATCGTCGAGAATCTGCTTGATCGTGATCAACCCCTCGGGGAAACAGAGCTCCACCCCGGTCGCCAGCGCCGCCAGCGCCCGTTGCCAACCGTCGGAATGACTCAGGGGGGCGACGACCAGCTCCCGCATCCCTTTGCGAAGCCCCACCCCTGCCGCCAAATGGGTGGCGATGGCGATCTGCTGGCGGTGGGTGATCTCCACCCCTTTGGGCAGCCCCGTCGAGCCGGAAGAAAACAGCAGTATCGCGGTGTCCCCCCCTGCGCAGGGGGGAATGTCGTCGAGATTGGATCCCCCGGCATCCCGGTTGAAATCAAGCACCAATTCAAGAGCGTCAACCCCCTCCGGGGGGTGCACCCCTGCGCTGTGCAGGCAGAGCTTGGGTTCGGTCAGCCCCACCACATAATCGAGCCGCTGCCGTCCCGCCTTGTCGTCGAAGGACTCGACAATGGCGCCGCACGCCAAAACCGCAAAGGCCGCCACCAACAGAGCCGGGGTGTTGGGGAAGAGCAGCATCACCCGGTCGCCCGGCTCCACCTGGGCCTCGCGCAGCCGCTGCGCCCAGTAGCCGACCTGACCACTCAATTGCCGATAACTCAAACCGGTCTCTCCGTGCCGCAACGCCGGGAGGTCGTCGAGGGTTTTCCAGCGTCGTGCGAGAAAACCTGCGATGTCGGTAGGTTGGTGATCGTTCATGACGGTGGGGGTCCCTGTCGGCGTGGTGGGTCGGTGCAAACGCTGGAAATCCTGAGCCCTTTGGGGGCACGGCGAGTATGGCCAGGATCACCCAGCCCCCGCCACCCCCTTGATCCGCTCCGACCTGGGTCGTTGCCTCCCCGTCCCCCATGGGCGACCCTTAACGGGCTGTTTCATCCTCGACCCGGAGCCCCATCCCCATGCTGATCCTCGACGCTTTGTCTTGCAGCGGGCTTGCCCCCACCAGCCTGACCCTGCCCGCCGGGACCATCGCCACCATCACCGGCCCCAACCGCTCAGGCAAAAGCCGCCTGCTGGCCGGGATCGCGGGCTTAAACCCCCAAACCTCGGGGGAGGTGCGGGTCGGCGGTTTGGTGCGCAAGGCGGGTGGGGGCGACGACTTGCGGCCGATGCTCGGCTACCTCTTCACCGATCCGCGGCATCAGCTCTTTTCCCCCACCGTCGCCGAAGATGTCGCCTTTGGCCCGGCGGGCCGGGGCATCCAAAAGCAGGCGTTGCAAGAGAAGGTCGATGCGGCATTGGGGCAGGTCGGCCTGGCCGGTCGAGGGGGGGAAACCCTGACCTCGCTGCATGTCGACGATCTGGTCTGGACGGCGGTGGCAGGGGTGATCGCCTGCGATCCCCAGGTGCTGCTGTGGGACGACGCCGGGCTCTGGTTTGACGAAAAAGGGCAGATGCGGATGGTCGAATTTTTGCGCCGCTGGGTATCCGAGGGGGAACGCTGCGTGCTGCTGTCCAGCCGCGACGCCGCCTTGGGGCAGCGGATCGGCGGCCCGATGTTCCGCATGGAGCAGGGGACCTTGCACCTCGAAACGGGGGCAACTGCGTAACGATGGGGACTTCGGTCGATTCGAAAACCAAGCAACAAGCCAAGAGCGCCACGCAGAGCCAGCATCCGCCGATGTTCCGGGTGGTGCTGCACAACGACGACCACACCCCCATGGAATTCGTGGTCATGGTGCTGGAGCGGATTTTCAACAAAAGCAACCTCGACGCGGTACGCATCATGCTTGCCGTGCATCACGAAGGACGTGGCGAGGCGGGGGTTTATCCCCGTGATTTGGCGGAAACCAAGAAACAGCAGGTGGTGTCCCAAGCCCGTATGAACGGCCATCCCCTCCAATGCACTGTGGAGCGAACCTAAGTGGACGCTATTTTCGATACCGAGATCGGCTTCACCCTCAACCAGATGGCGATGGAGTCCCTGGGACGCCGCCATGCCTACCTGACGGTGGAGCACCTGTTGCTGGCCTTGGTCGACACCCCCTCGGTGCGAGACTCCCTGGTCCGCCTGAATACCGACGTGGCGGGGCTGCGGCTGGAGCTCGACACCTTCATCAACCAACACACCCCCCTGCTCAGCCCCGAAGAAGATGCCCCCGAGCCGACCGGCGGCTTTCAGCGCATCGTGCGCCGCGCCCTACTGACCGCCCAGCAGGGGGATCACGGGCCGGTCACCGGGTTGCATCTGCTGCTCTCGTTGCTTGAAGAGCAAGATGACCAAAGCGCCGTCTGGTTTTTGCACAGCCGCGCTGTCACCTTCGAGCGGGTGCGGGGGCTGGTGCATGGGGCGACCCATTTCGAGGACGAGGCCCGTACTGGACCGGGGGGCAACCCCAACGGGGAGGGGGGCAATGAGGTCGACGACGAGCCGCTCGACGAGACCCTGACCAAGTTCACCGTCGAGCTGACCCATCGGGCCAAGGAGGGGCGGATCGATCCGTTGATCGGGCGCGAGGTCGAGATGGAGCGGATCGTCCTGACCCTGGTGCGGCGGCGGAAAAACAACCCGATCCTCATCGGCGAGGCGGGGGTTGGCAAAACGGCGCTGGCCGAGGGGCTGGCGCAGCGCATCGCACAAGGGGAGGTCCCCGAGCCGCTGCAGGGGCGCAAGATCTTCGCCCTCGACCTGGGCAACCTGGTGGCGGGGACCCGCTACCGGGGCGATTTTGAGGAGCGGCTCAAGGGGGTGCTCAAGTCGCTCGAAAAACATCCCGGCGCCATCCTCTTCATCGACGAGATCCACACCCTGATCGGGGCCGGAGGGGCCAGCGGCGGCACCATGGACGCCGCCAATCTGCTCAAACCGGCGCTGGCCAGCGGCGACCTGCGCTGCATCGGCGCCACCACCCACGAGGAATTCCGCACCCACTTCGAGCCCGACCGGGCTTTGTCGCGCCGCTTTCAGCCCATCGAGGTGGTCGCCCCCTCAGTGGACGAAACGGTGCAAATTCTGCGCGGCCTCAAGTCCCACTTCGAAGCCCACCACGCGGTGCGCTACTCCGACAACGCCTTGCAGGCCGCCGCCAAGCTGGCGGCCCGCCATTTGACCGGGCGCCACCTGCCCGACTCGGCCATCGACCTGCTCGACGAAGCCGGAGCGGCGGCGCGGATCAGCCGCCATCGCGGCAAAGGGGGCAGTCAGGTCGATGTACGGGCGGTCGAGACGGTGGTCGCCCGCATCGCCCGCATCCCCCCCAAACAGGTCGACGCCAGCGACCGCAGCAAGCTGCGCGATCTGGACGAAAACCTCAAAAAGCAGGTCTTCGGCCAGGAGAGCGCCATCGACCTGCTCAGCGACGCGGTGCGCATGGCCAGGGCGGGGCTCGACCATCCCGACCGTCCGCAAGGCAGCTTCCTCCTCACCGGCCCGACCGGGGTCGGCAAAACCGAGGTGGTGCGTCAGCTCGCCGCCGATCTGGGCATGACCTTGATTCGCTTCGACATGAGCGAATACATGGAGCGCCACGCCGTCTCGCGCCTGATCGGCGCCCCCCCCGGCTACGTGGGGCACGAAAAAGGGGGGCTGCTCACCGAGGCGGTGACCAAAAGCCCCCACGCGGTGCTGCTGCTCGACGAGATTGAAAAGGCCCACCCCGACATCTTCAACGTGCTGCTTCAGGTGATGGACCACGGCGCGCTGACCGACACCCACGGTCGCACGGTCGATTTTCGCAACGTGCTGGTGGTGATGACCACCAACGCAGGCGCTTGGGACCGTTCGGCCAGCGCCGCCATCGGTTTCACCACGACCACCGAAACCGGGATCGACGAGGCGACGATCCGCCGCACCTTCCCCCCTGAGTTCCGCAACCGCCTGGACGCCATCGTCCCCTTTGCCCCTCTGACCCCGGCGGTGATGGAACAAATCGCCGAGAAGTTCGTGGTGGAGCTGGCGGGCCATCTGATCGACAAGAAGATCACCCTGCTCCTGACCGCCGCCGCCCGCACCTGGCTGGCCAAGGCGGGCTTCGACCCCGAAATGGGGGCAAGGCCGATGGGGCGGGTGGTGCGCGAGAAGATCAAGCGGCCCCTGGCCGGGGAGATCCTGCACGGCAGGTTGATGCAGGGGGGGACGGTGACGATTGAGGTGGAGAAGGGGGAATTGGATTTGAGGATCGAGGGGAGGAGCTAAAAGCCCCCTTTTCCGTACAAGCGGGACCAACCAAAAAGGCGACCGGGAGGTCGCCTTTTTGGTCTTTGAATCGACTGCGCCCCGTGGGGCGGCTTCGATCATCCCTTCGGGGCACCATCCCCGCGCAGGTGGGAATCCAGGAGGCCCATCCCATCATCGACTCTCCTTGTGATGCCAAATACGCAACACATGAATCTCGTTGCGCCCCACCAAGTAGCGCGCGATGTATCGACCGATGACGAGATCTCGGACCATCTCCGGCTTGGGTGCTCTGCGCACTTCGGCGCCCAGAAGCGGAAACGTGCGCAGCTGAGCGATCCCTTTCAGAATGGCCGCCGCTGCCTGTTGGGCGGCAAGCGGATTGTTCGGCGCGATGAATCCCCGCAAACATTGGAGATCCTCAATCGCCTCCGGCGCGTAGAGGATGTTCATGCCGAGGGTGGTTTCAGTTCGTCGGCGCTCCCCCAGCTTTCCAACCACTCATTGACCGCCGACTCGTCGACGCTGCGTCCAGCCTGCACCGACTCGATGGCCGAAACGGTCTCCCGCCACCGCTGCTCCTCCAACGCCTGACGTTCCAAAAACTCCCGAACCGCTTGGTTGATCAGGTAGTTCTTGCTGCGATCCAACCGCTGGGCCAAAGCCTCCAGCGGCGTCTCGATTTCGGCCTGCAACCGCACGCTTGTAACGCCCATGTCTGACCTCGCTCATCGCAAAACGGGGGAGCCTCGACAGCCCCTCACTCACGCTGGTTGTTCCAAGTGAGCACTTTGTATTACATCGTAGCCCCATGCCTCATGTTCAACAATGCGACGGTGCGCAAGTTTATGATCTTTGATTCCGTCATTCCGAGATCACTGAACTTCCGGTGCAGGATCCGATCGCTGCCCCCCCCCACGAACACGCCGCCAGTTTCCGTTTATCCCGTGAGATCACGCGGTCACGGAGCGGATCGCCGAGAAGTTCGTGGCGGAGTTGGCGGGCAACCTGATCGACAAGAAGATCACCCTGCTGTTGACCCCCGCTGCCCGAGGCTGGATGGATGGCTGGCTGGCCAAGGCGGGCTTCGACCCCGAGATGGGGGCTCGCCCGATTGGGCGGGTGGTGCGCGAGAAGATCAAGCGCCCCCTGGTCGGGGAGATCCTGCACGGCAGGTTGATGCAGGGGGGAACGGTGATGATCGAGGTGGAGAAGGGGGAATTGGATTTGAGGATCGAGGGGAGGGGCTGAAGCCCCCTTTTCCGTACAAGCGGGACCAACTAAAAAGGCGACCGGGAGGTCGCCTTTTTTCCTATAAAGAGAAACAACAAAGGGCCTGTCTGAAGTGGACCCCAAAAACTGGACAGTAGGTTTTGTTAAGACCGAGGGGGCATGATTGGCGAGAGCGAGGAGCCAAGCGATGTCCGGGAAACACAAACGGCACAGTGCGCAGTTCAAGGCGAAGGTGGCGCTGGAGGCCCTGAAGGGGGTAAAACCACAAGCGAGTTGGCTAGTGAACACCAAATCCACCCGGCGCAGATCAGCCAGTGGAAGAAGGTGGCCATGGA
>Ga0210006_1001251_pt1 | contig 17821 bp, 13 predicted proteins | sample CryGey02umfilter_2_FD_185452 | JGI IMG/M metagenome (GOLD analysis project Ga0210006, IMG submission 185452) | Groundwater microbial communities from aquifer in Utah, USA - Crystal Geyser 4/10/14 0.2 um filter (SPAdes) (version 3) | ecosystem: Environmental > Aquatic > Deep subsurface >... | reverse complement strand
TTCGCTCGTCACGTTGCAGGCAAAGTATCTTTGCTTTCAACGCGATGGTGCGAAGCACCATGTCAGAATACCGCGGGGTAGAGCAGTCTGGCAGCTCGCCGGGCTCATAACCCGGAGGTCACCGGTTCAAATCCGGTCCCCGCAACCAGGCTACATCACGACTTGCAGTCGTGATCGCGCCATGGCAGGCTAGTTCTATGATTCACTTTGTGTACATTCTCAAATGCGCAGACGGTGACCATTATACAGGCATTGCCAAAGACTTGAAAAACGATTACAAGAACATCAAGAAGGCAAAAGTAGTAGTACGGCGACAAGATTGCCCGTTGCACTTGTCTGGTTCTGTGGATTTATCACAGAAGCAGAGGCTGTACGATTTGAGAAGTATTTAAAATCCCATTCAGGAAGAAGATTCAGAAATAGGTTTCTTACTGATATCTAACAACGCTATCATAAAGGAGCCTGCACGGCGCAATTCGGCGAAGCCGAATGAAGACGTGCGGTAGTAGCTCAGTTGGTTAGAGCGCTTCCTTGCCAAGGAAGAGGTCGCCAGTTCGAATCTGGTTTACCGCTCCAAAAAAACAGTTCAACAGGACTGTTTTTTGATACCTTGCTCGGAGAGAATAGTCCCCACCCCACATTCTATACAACAGAGATATGTTGTGATATACTATTTGCATATTTCCGGTCGGCCAAGTCCGTCGGATCTACTGTATGGTTCTAACAAAAACCACCCTCTTTACCAGGGTGGTTTTTGTATTTTGTATTTATATTTTATATTAAAAAAAACAGCGTTTTTTATAACGCTGTTTTTTTTGTCGGAGTGAAAGGACTTGAACCTTCGACCCCCTGGTCCCAAACCAGGTGCTCTAGCCAACTGAGCTACACTCCGAGGCATTGTTATTCTGTTCACCTTTTTGAGGAAAGGCTGTGCCTTTCACTCACGTTGGTGTGGTGCCGAGGGAGAGAATCGGACTCTCGACACGAGGCTCTTCAGGCCTCTGCTCTACCACTGAGCTACCTCGGCATAAAAACAAGCAATAAGCTGGAAACAAATAACAAAAGTGGGTTGCTAATTATTACGTGCTTATTGCTTGCTTTCTGGTGGACCAGAGAGGAATTGAACCCCCGACCTCCTCGGTGCAAACGAGGCGCTCTAGCCAACTGAGCTACTGGCCCAAAAAACGTGAGACGATTATAGCAAGTGCTCTTCGTGCTGTCAAGAAAGTATATGCCCCAACTGGGAGAACTTCAACTTATTTATGACCTTTTATATTTCTTCAGTCCCAACGGTAAAGCGTAATTTCATTTCTTCTCTCTGTTCTTTTTTGAGATCGATAAAGGTTTTTTTTGTCCATGGTCGTTCTTCTATCACTTGAGAAATCCATTGTCCTCCAAGCAGGTGTGGCATCATAACATAATTTGCTCCTGCTTGATAGAGTTCTTCGAGTTGGTTTGTGTGGTATAGATTTGCAATGATATAGATACTCTCTGATTTCATTCGAATATGTTTGATAATAGTCAATTGATCATCTGGTTCTGGAATGGTAAGGAGAATCATCTTTGCTTTTTCAAGAGGGATTGATTCCAAAAATTCAACATCTGCGACATCGCCAAAAAAGGCAGGGATATTTCTTCGATGCAATTTTGCAATTGATTTTGGATTGTAATCAATCACAGCAAATGTTTTTTTTTCTTTGGCGAGAGATTCACAAATTTTCCATCCTATTCTGTGATATCCCACGACCCATACATCGTATATATTTGCATGTTGTTCTTTTTGTTGAAATCTATCTAACCCAAATGTATCAAGGAGCGGACGAATCCATTTGTACAATTGTTCATTGTACGTAATCGCATACGAAGAAACAAAAATGGTAGTGAGGGCAATGATGGTAAAGAGTGGTAATTCGATTCCATTGAGATGACCAAGTTGAACACCAGTAAAAATTAAAATAAAACCAAATTCACTGACTTGTCCTGCTGTTACCCCTGCAAGAAAACTATTTCTTCTGGTAAATTTGAGGAGGCGAAAGGTGTAGTACAAAATGAATGGGTTTCCAAAAATAATAAACAGAGAAAGAATAAGTCCTGGAAGAATGAGACTACTACTATTCGTAATGCCCATTTCACTCCCGAGAATGATAAAGAAGAGAACAATAAAAAAATCTCTTAGTGGTTTGATACGACTACTAATCTCTGATTGATATGGGGATGACCCGAGTGAAATACCTGCGATGATTGCACCAATTTCTAGAGAAAATCCTGCCCAATTCATTAAACTGGAAATACCAAAACACCACGCAAGGGTAAAAATAAATAGAAATTCTGATGATGTCGCAACATGGTCGAGTATGCGAGGAATAAGAAATTTGGAAAGAATAATAATGAATCCAATGATCGCAAAGGCTCGGAATGCCATGATCTTGATCGTCTCTGTGAGTGGCATATCGGATCCATTTGTAGTCAAAAACAACATAACCATCACAGCAATGATATCTTGTATGATCATGACACCGAGAACATGTCGCCCGTAAACTGATTCACTATCTTTTTTGTCACTCAACAATTTTACAATGACAATGGTACTTGAAAATGTAATAGCTACACCAAGATATGTCGCAGAAGAAACACTGAAGCCAAGCATTCGAAGAATAAAAAAACCACTCGTAGATGTGAATATAAATTGTGTAAGTCCTGCAATAAGTGAGATCTTCCCAATATTTCGTATATGGGAAATATTGAGACTGAGTCCTACCAGAAACAAGAGAAACACCACACCAAATTTTGCAAGCGTATTAAATGTTTCTTCCTGTCCTCCGATTGTTTGTAAAAAAAGAGGTCCGGCGATCATACCGGAAATAATATATGCGATCATGAGTGGTTGTCTCAGGAGTCGCATGACAAATGCAATGGACACGGTGAGACCAAACAAGATGGCAAGTTGAAGAAAAATATTTGCTTCCATAAGAGTGATTCTATTATAGCAGATTTTTCTTGTTCACTGGAATTTTTTATTTACATTTTTTTTAGAAGGAGTACCATTGATATATCATGCACAGCGACGGAGGTGCAAGATGTTGGTTCGGCTGTTCAAGTCTGCTCTTCTCTTCGGTGTAGGAGTTGGAGCGGAAGCTCTCTCCAGTGTGTTCCCGGGTACGGTCGAGGCCGTGTGGTTGGAGATCTTCGGGGACTGTCTCGGGAGCGACGAATGATTTTCGTCGTACCGCCGCTCGGAGTACTCAACTGTCCCCACAACCGAGCAACGGAAGAGGAAAAATATCCGCTGCTCACTTTCTTTCGAATATGTTCGAGAGAGAGTGAGGAGGTACGGATGTTTTTTTTATTCTTCTTTTCTTTTTCTTCTGAAAAACAAGATGATTTTTTTGAATGGGCTATTCTCAATTTTTGCCACTAATCCTACAAGAATTGCAGTGATACCTCCGGCTGTTGCCGTAAGATATTTTTGTGTAAGTTCTTTAGTATTTTCTTCTTTGGTTGCTTCTTTTTTTACAATCACATCTTCAACGACCCCAGTTTTTACAATATCAGTTGCCGTGCGTGGTAGGAGTCTATACCCACTTTTTGTTTGGCTTACAATGCCCTCGACGTTTACCAGATCTCCGAGTTGATATGTTTTTGGATTGATACCTGCGCCGCGTTTGAAATACACTTGGATTTCATCACTGCCATCGTCAACATACATATAGGATGATTTTATTTCTGTTATCTCGCCATGGACTTCGATAAGACTTCCTTCGTATGTTTCATTGATTGTTGCGATGTCTACAGGTTTTGCATTGGGGAGTGCCTCATGATCAAGAACCTTAATATCTTGTTCACCACTTGTTTTTACCCGTGTTTCTCCTGATATTTCAGAAATTTCTCCTGTAACTTGGATGACATCGCCAAGGTCCATGTCTGGAAATGCTTTACTATTCATATAGACTTGTACACCAGCTGGTTCTGTATCTGTGGATGTTGCTGCTGCAACCATATAGAAATATTGCGATCCAAATACATCTGGGAGGACAGCAACAGTTCCTGTCGTGGTAATCATATCACCGATGTCTTCATTTCGAAGTCCTGCAAGTGTGGTTGCTATCACCGGTTTTACCATTTTACTTTTTGTAGTTGTTGTTTTTGTTTTTTTTGTATCGTCCGGGGGAGAAACAATATTTGCTTCACCCGGTGTAAGAGTGCTGGTCCATGTCCATTCATCATTTTCGTCTCTCACATAGCTGTGTCCTTCGAGGACATCATCAAAACGAACATCACGAAGAACCGTTCCGTCTGGATAGAGAATGCGCGCGCTATCGCTGGTATTATTCAGTGCAAGTTTTGTATCTTGTCTGCCAAAGACCATGTAGGCGCCAGGTGCAATCGTTGTATCTTTTGGAATCGTATATGCGCGTGAGCCACCTTCTTCGTCATCAAGTTTTATATCGGTGAGGTCGATTGCTGTGTCTGTTGGATTGTAAAGTTCTATAAACTCTGTGGTATCAGATCCTTGTGGGTTTGGAAATATTTCAGAAATCTCTATTTTGTCTACAGGCGTTGTTGCCTTGAATCCACCTGCAAACGAGAGTGTATTTTTGACAGAAACAATAACTTCTTTGCTACTCGTATTGCCAGACGCATCGGTTGCTGCAAGTGTGACAGTATAGGTTCCTTCTGTATTGAATACATGTTCTACGATGTCACCTTCATCAGTACTGTTGTCTCCAAATGTCCACACAAACGTAATGGTTTCGGATTCTGGATCCGTAGTGTCGGATGCATCAAAAAGAACGTGTTGTCCGACAGCAACTTCTGGATCAACCGTGATTGCAATAATCGGTGCAGCACTTTTTCCTTCTATAACATTTGCTTCACTCGGAGTGACTTCGGTCGTCCATGCCCAGGAGCCATCTTCTTTTCGTGCCCAACTTTGTCCTTCTGCTGCACTCCCGGTAAAGTGTGTTTTTTCGACCATCGCACCATTGGGATCATAGAGACCTACTTCTTCACCACCGCTGTTGTTGAGTGCAATGCCAGTGGTGGCGCGTTTTAGTACCAAATATGCGCCTGGTGTCAGATGTCCGTCTGTTATGGTGTACCGTTTTTTCGAACTATCACCGAGTTTCCAATTGGTGATGTCGACGGTTTCTGCGCCAGCATTATAGAGTTCAATAAATTCATCATCGCTATCAGATCCAGGCGGATTTGGATATATTTCATTGATGTGAACACTACTAGAAAATATTTTGGTTCCAAGAATTTGTCCTGTTCCTGTGCCATCTGTGGTATTGAGAGAAATAATATTTGTTTTTCCTTTTGTAATCGTGTCAGTGAGAACAAAATCATAAAAATCGTTGTTTGCATCAAGGCCATCAAGACGTCGTGCAAGACTTAATGGATCTTGTGCGATTGGTGCATTGTCGCTTGTGTTGCCATCATCCCAATTGCCATACGTGACTCGGTCAATTTCTTTTCCACCTGGGTCAATGAGAAATACTTCGTCACCACTATTGTTTAGATTTCCTTTGGGTGAGTCGACGACAAAAAATCCATGTGCGTTGATATCGCCATTGAGCGTGGTTTTTGCTTCACTGCCATCTTCTACCCACCAGCCTTTCAGAGAAATAGATTCGTCACTGGTATTAAATAATTCTACAAATTCTTCTTCACCATCTTGTGGATCAGAAACAAGTTCATTTATCACTACGACACCTTCTTCATATGTTTTTGTCGGCACAATTATATTTCCTCCTCCACCACCAGATGATGGTGCGGGCGTTTCTGTTGGTGTTGGTGCTGTGATACTATTTTTTTCTCCTTTGGTTGGTGTGGTTGTTTTTTGCCATGTACCACGTTCATCTATAGCGAGTGCGTTTCCTTTTTCTGGTACGTCGACTGTTGCGTTTTCCCAATTTCCGTATGCAACACTGTCGACACTCTGGTTTTCTGGGTTAAAGAGTGCAATGAGGTCTCCGCTGTTGTTGAGTTTGTTTGTAGAAAGTTCTATGACTATAAATCCATTCGCATCAATCGTCGACGTTGGCGAAACGATGACGCCGGCGCCGTCGTGAAGTGTCCATCCTGTGAGGTAAGCTGTCGATGTGGTAGTATTGAACAATTCTATCCATTCATGCTCGTCTGTATTTGGATTTGGTACAAACTCGTTGATTCGAATTGAGGAGCTGGTTGTTGGTGTGGGTGTTTCTTCTTGAATTTCGTTTTGAAGAATGGTGATCAGAGTAGACGTATTGCTACTCAGTCCATCTGTATCAGTGACCGTCAGTGTTATGGTATATGATCCTGCGTTTGTGTATTCGTGTGGGGTTATTGCATCTGCACCACTTGTCTCATCTCCGAAGTCCCAGATGTAAGATGCAATGCTGGTGTCGTCAGTTGAGCTTGTCGCATCAAATAATATATTTGTGTTGACGTTCGTCGTGGAGGTAGAAATAGTAAACAGTGCAATTGGTGGTTCGTTTGTATCGGCAGGTTCGTTATTCACCCGCCAATAATTTTGTTTTCCCACTGTATTCCCGTTTGGGTGTTCTTTCCAATTTGTTGCACCGTAATCTTGTATAGTTGGATCTATTCGTTCAAGAGAAAAATTTGTTGCATTGATATAGGTAAATTGTTCTATGATATCTCCTTGTGCATTTTTGAGACCTATTTCTTCACCACCTTCATTCAATGTATTCCAGGAACTATCAAAAATAGGTACGGTGATATTTGGATATTTCGTAAGAAATTGTCCATTGTTTTGTGTGATGACGGCATACTGTCCTGAGGCTATGGTTGCGTCATCTCCTTGGACCAGTGTGAGTCCATGGTTGGTGTTTGCTTCCAGAAATTTCCATCCTGTGAGATCTATAGGAGCATCACTGGCATTGTATATTTCCACCCATTCATCGCCACTGGGTTCTGTCGCCCCTATTTCTGTGATAACAATACTCGGTGCATCACTTTTTGCACTTGTAGAAAATAAAAACACACTCGCAAGGATGCTTAGTGTGCAAAGAAAAAGAATGATGTCTTGTTTCATATCCCCCCTTTAAGAATGAAAAATTACATGATAAAGGAAGTATACAAAATCTAGAATTTTTTCGCAAAAAAAGTTGTCGCTGTCATCCGGACGACGCTCCCCTCTGAAGCGTTGTCCGGATGACGGTGTTTGTGTCGGCGGTGCGTCGTCGCTCATGCGATCTCGCACAACCCCCAGAAGAGACACAGTTCGGTCTCCCTCGAGAAGCACACCGGCTCGTTGGTCGGGAGATCCTCATCGTCGCAGTACATGCGCACGTAGCACTCACCGTGCGACTCGTCGTAGATCAGGACGCGCTGACACGCGGCCTGTGCACTCTGGCTGGCGAAGATGCCGACCAGAATTAAGGCGAGGGCCGAAGAGATGAGTCCGTGTTTCATGGGAGCCTCCTCAGGAGCTGGAGAAGTGGGTGACGGACAGGCCTAAAAGTAGATTACCGAGCTGTGAGGATATCGTCAAGTTTGTGTGGAAATATTTGAAGATTACATTTCAACTACGTTGAAATAAGATTAAAAGACTTAAAAATATCTAGTCTTGGAGTCTTTTTTTGTTTCTTATATTGTTTCCGTTTGCTCTGGTGGTAGTGGTATCTTTGTCATTTTATTTTTCTTCAGATACGTCATACCTGTGATAAAGAGCAGTGTAGATGTAATGGCGGATCCGATGCAGTAGATACAGTACGCGTGGAGAATAATAGATTGTACAACCATGAAGTAGATAGATGCGAACAAACCAATCCATGTGAGTTTTGAAATACAGGAAAGCAATCTTTCTTTTTTCTTATCAAGATATGCAATTGAAAGGACGAGAATTGCGAGATAAAAAAGTGATCCAAAAAGCGCAACAGGAATGCCAAATATTTCTGAATAGCTACTACTCGTCACTGTGTCACAGCCATGCACAATCGTACAGGTGACAGGGGAACCTGACAATTTTTTTACGGCCAAATACGTGGAATCAACAAATCCAAGTAGTGATATGATGAGAAAGAATACTGCCCATTTTATGTGCGTTGTTGGTTTTTGTTGTGGCTTTTGATCTAATGTTGAGGGTGTGTCCATAGAGATTATTGTGCATCAAGGGTTGATTGAATAAGAATTTTGAATGCTTGGTATGATCCTGGATTTTGGATTGCATCACCGTTCAGAAAAAATGTTGGGGTTCCTTGAAGTTTCATGGCTGATGCACGATTGTAGCTTTCGTTGACGATTGTTTCGACTGATGAACTTGTAAGATCCGTTTTGAACTGCGTACTGTAGAGTCCGAGAGAGGTGGCAAGACTGACAAAAAAGTCGGTAGGATCGGTAAGTCCTTCCCATTGTTTTTGTGTATTGAAGAGGACATCGTGCATCTCCCAAAAGTTTCCTTGAATGCTGGCTGCCTCTGCTGCTTGCGATGCGAGCATTGCATTTGGGTGAATAGTTTTGAGTGGGAAGTGTCGATAGACTACCGCAAGCGTATCTGGGAAATCTTGTGACAGTTGTTTGACGATTGGATACATCGCGCCACATGCGGGGCATTCAAAATCTGAATATTCGACAAGAGTAACTTTTGCGTTCGTAGGTCCTTGAATATGATCAGTTGTTTTGACAGTGTCACCGAGTGTTTGGTCGCCACCACTTCCTGCATTGCCACTGCCAAGAGTTGCGAGGAGCCAGACGAGAGCCACAATACCGAGAATAACACCTCCCCAGATAAGACCGCTTTTCATTGATTGGTTCATAACATATGAAATAGTGAGTAAGTAGATGCGTCTTGCGATTGTAACATATTTACATCATCTGACGAAAGAGGAGAATGATCAGGCCCATTTGTAACATAAAAATGAGCAAAAGTACGATTTGGAATGATATTTTTTTTGTTTTGTGACGAAAGAGTTTCATTCCAAACAATGCTCCAAGCGTGCCACCCAAGAGTGACAGGAACCACAGTACTTTTTCAGGTGTTCGCGAGTTTCCTCGTTGTGCTTGAATTTTATCTACCCCAAACATGATGAAGGCAATGGTATTGATGAGTAAAAGATATACGACAACACCTTGTACAAGGAGAGAAAATTGAAAAAACGATATATCCATATTACATTGCTTCGTCGCGTTGATGATATTTTCTATCTTCCTCAGAAAGTTTTATGAGATCTTCTCTGATTTTGTTTGGATGCGCGACTGCATAGAATACAATGTGTGTGTTTGACGATGCTGTCTTGACACTCACATCTGCATAATTGAACAGTGTCGCAAACATTCCGTGCATTTCTACAGTGACATCTTGGATACGGAAGAGATCTAATTCTGTGATAGATCGAGCAAACAGATTGTGCTGTTCTATATCAATGATTCTATCATTTGTCACGATCCAAAGATCTAAATAATAATCGATGAAACGAACATAAAATAAAAGATACATGGTGAGTGTATAGGCACTCACCAAAAGGACAAGAAGTGGGTAGGAACGAGGCCCCATGAGTAATTCTGGAAAGATTCTGGAAATGAGGGCATAGAGAATCACGGGGACGAGGAGGAGGACCAAAAAAAGAAATGCGATAGGAATAAACGTGATCGGATGTCGTCTGATTTCGTACACAATTTGTTCGTACGATTTTTGTTTGATAAGTTCGCCGAGATGCATAGGAGAACGATTAAAATGATGTCCCGCTAGGGCCAGTAAACCAAGAGGAATCAAACACAATGACTGCCGTGGTCCAATTGACATCGACAAGAAGAGACATTGTGAGATACATGGTGAGGACAGTGAGAGCCAAAATAAAGAAAGACATGGTAAAACTTACAATCGTAAACGATGCTGTCATGACCACATGATAAAAATCAATAAGTGCGAATATCAAAAATATCGCAAAAAAAATGAGAAAGAGAAAGAGAAATACATACAGGGGAATAGCGACAGACATATAAATAATTTCAAATTCCTAATTTCTAATAAAATTCTAATATACGAACTCTCTTACAACAGTGCTGTCTGCGTTGTTACAATGGCACTAAAATGGTCATGCGCGCGTGGGGTTGTTTTTCTTCCTCGGGGGGTGCGTTCGAGCATGCCGATCTGGATGAGATACGGTTCGTAAATAGTTTCTATGGTTTCCATTTCTTCTGCGGTTGCTGCTGCGAGCGTGTTCAATCCTACAGGGCCACCGTTAAATCCACTGATAATTGTTTTCAAAATTTTTCGGTCCACTTCATCGAGACCGTGTTCATCTATGAGGAGCATGTCGAGTGCACCATGTGCTGCTTGGAGCGATATCGTGCCGTCGTGTTTTACTTCTGCGTAGTCTCGGACACGTTTCAAGAGGCGATTTGCGATACGCGGGGTTCTCCTTGCGCGTCCTGCGATGAGATTTGTTGCTTCGTCAGCGATGGTTACTTCGAGAAGGCGGGCATTGCGGTGGACTATTTTTTCCATATCTTCTGGTTCATAAAATTCCAGATGATACACGTGTCCAAAGCGGTCGCGCAATGGTCCAGAGAGAAGATTCATTTTTGTCGTAGCGCCGATGAGGGTAAAACGTTCGAGTGGCATGCGAAGCGTCCGTGCTGCTGGGCCTTTGCCGACAATAAGATCGAGGACATAGTCTTCCATTGCACTATAGAGGACTTCTTCGATGGTTTTGTTCATGCGGTGGATTTCGTCTATAAAGAGAATATCGCCACGGCCGAGGTTTGTGAGGATTGCTGCAATATCACCTACCCGTTCGAGTGCTGGGCCTGCCGTTGTTTTTATCTTTACGCCCATTTCGCTGGCAATAATACCTGCAAGCGTGGTTTTTCCTAATCCTGGGTTGCCGTACAGCAGGACATGCTCCATAGCCTCATTTCTGCCCTTAGCGGCTTCTATTGAGATGGAGAGGGGTTCTTTTATCTTTTCCTGTCCAACAAAATCAAAGAGCGTCTGTGGACGCAGATTGATATCCATATCGATTTCGGTCTCTTCTATTTCTGGTGCAACGAGACGATCTGGGATTGATTCTGTATCTTGTGAGGAGAGGATCATATTCAGGGATTACACAGAAATATACAGATTCCGCTGAATATTTGTGTGATTGTATTGTACGGGAAGAGGAGGGGGAAATCAATGATATATGTATTAAGATTTTTTACATTAGAACAAAGTTTTAATTTTTTCTGTTCCATAGTAGTACACATGTCTGCCTTGTTTTTGAGAACTAAGAAAACCTTTTTCCTCTAAATCCTTTAGGTCTTTGCTTGCTGTCATTTTTGCTATTTGATTTATGTTCATATGGATTGTGAGATTTGTTCTTTCATCGGGATCTCCATGTAAGTATTGAAGTAATTGAACTTGTCTCATATTTAATTTATATTTCTGTTCACTTATTTTTTTCATTTTTGTATTTCCTTGCGATTGTCTATTTACATATTTTTTGAAATCCATCAAAGCAAGTTTAATTTTTTTGACATTATAATCTATGAAATATGTCAAATCATTATCATCTTGTTCACTATACACATATGCTAAGATGTATTGCTTTGGTGATAATTTAATAATTTTTGATATGGGTAAATAAACAAATGCCCAATATCCGTGTTTAATCAGATACCAATAAAAGAGTTGTCTTGCTAACCTACCATTCCCATCAGTAAAAGGGTGAAGGTATCCTATCCAAAAATGAATCATAATCGCCTTTATGATGGGGTGCAAGAAAGCTTCTTGCTTCAAGTCGTCATTCGCAAATTTGATAAGTTTCTTTAGTTCTTTTTCAACAAAATTGACCTCTGGACCCTTATGATATATTTCTCCGGTAAGTTTATCGTTTACATAAATAGGTTCTCCTTCTTTTCGCATTCGAGGTTTATTTCCATCTGAGTCAAGGGTATCTTTTGTGATGATACCATGCAATTCCAAAATCAGATCCATGCTCATCTCTTTATCTTTATATTTTTCTTCGATTGCTTTCATTGAAGTGTAACTATTAACAATCATTTGTTCAGAACTGTTTTTTGGTTTTCGTCCTTCTCTAAGCATTTTTTTGGCTACTTGCCTAGTTGTGGCTGCCCCCTCTAACTGGGATGACGCAATGGCTTCTTCCATTATTCCCCGTGTTATAAGTTTTTGTTTATTGGATTTGTCTATTCCATCTTTACCAACAAATAATTCTCCGCCTGTACTCATATCCAATTCATGGAAAAACTCCTCAAAGTAATCCAATTTGCTCCATGTGAATGTTTCTTCTTTAATATCATTTATAGGTGTTTTTAAAGATTTGGATTTTCTAAAAAGTTTTATTAAAAACCATAACTCTTCTCTTTTTATACTTTTAGGAATTGGCTCTTTGTATTTAAATTCATCCCAATAAATGTAATCCGTATTTAAAAATTTTTTTATAAAATCAAAAATCTTTCCAGTATCTTCCTTATAAAGCATTTGAAGTACTTGATCTGGTTTTACATCATCTAAAGATGGCTTTTTTAAAGTGTATTTCATATATTTGGTATAGGTCTAGTTATACCTATTTTATACCTATTTTATACTTATGTCAAGATAGGTCTAGTTATACCTATTTTATACCTATTTTATACCTTTTTTGAGTAAAAGAGAGTATTTTGCTAGGATGAAATGGGATTAAGACAAGGGGGTATCCCATGCTTCGTCACATCCGTGAGTTCATCTGGACGTGCAAGGAGATGTGGGGCTTCAAGGACCCACATCTGAAGACAATCAAGCAGCAACTTCGTGCGTCTGGTCGGCCTGGAGCTGGCATCTTCGCCGCTCTGCTTACCTTCGTGAGCTTCCTGCTCGTGAAGCAGCCGCTCCCGTGGTTGCCTATGTTGGTCACCATGTTCGCGTACGACCGACTGACGCGGAACATCATGACCTTCAACGACATTCAGGACGCTGCGCACGACGCGAAGAAGGGAAAGCGGCTTGCGCTCGATCATCCGAGAGCGATTCGGAAGTACTGGCGACGACAAGCCAAGATCATCCTCGCGTTGCTCCTGTTCATTGGCCTGGTCGGGAACCCGTTCCTGGCGTTGTTCATGACAGGCGTCTGGGTACTGGGCCTCGTGTACTCCTACAAGCCCAAGTGGTATCCACTCAACAACCTGACCGTTGCCGTCTGCTCTGGTTCTCCGGCATTCGTTGGAACTATCTATTACGGTGGTAAAGACACGCTCACCGCAATGTGGGTGTTTGCGATCTTTGCTTCGATCATGCTGTTCCGAGAAATCCTCAAGGATATCGAGGACTGCGAGATCGATTCGGGGTACAAGCGGACCATGGTGACTGTGTCTGGAAAGGGAAGGACACTTTCAAACCTGCTTGGCTTGGTGTTCTTGCTGCCACTGGCTATTGTGTTTTACAGCTGGTTTGTCGTTCATGATCCATTCCTTATTTGGGCGACGATTTTCATGTTCGTGTTGATCATCTACACACTTGCCTTTATGTTCGTTGCGTCCATGGAGCGGTGGCTTCACCTTGCCACAAGGGCGAAGCAATACGTGGATTTGCTCATCCACGTCATTCTCTTTGTGCTCATCGTTCAGAACATCTGACGGTGCGAGAAGAGTGACATGGGCACGGCGTCTCCCGTATGACGTCCACGTCGCCAGTCGTGACAAACTGGCATTCTTCAGACGATACAAATACGTTTTTGTTGTGTGAAAAATGATTTTCTGTGGATAACAATTTCAAAAGTTTTTCTTCAAAAACTTTCTTCGCTCTGTTGAGAGAAAAAGGAAATTGGGTGGGGCATTTGGTCAGATATTTCGAGTTGTGTTATACTGAAGTTCCTACCGAAAAAATACTACATATTGTGTTACGAACCTTACTCAAACACAATATATAGTATTTACTCGGATGAGCTCCCTTGTTGGTTTTCCCACCTGGTGGCACCAAAGACATGTATTTGTTCCTTGCGCTCTATTGTCATGTTCATCTATCGATAAGCACCCTGACAATGGACGCGGAGACTAGAACTGTCTCCCTGTAACGCCGTGATTTCTTACCATACAGAAAGCACCGCGTGCTTTTTATCCCCTTTTAATCTTTTATTCTATGAGCCCTGTCGATTCACGATTCATCGAAGGTCTTCATCTCGGACAGGATGAGGCAACACAGTTTACGTACAATGAACAGACTGGTTTGAAGTTCAAACGTCGTTTTAGTGAAGAAGGCAAGAGTCCTTTTGATATGGTTGAATATGAAATGCGTACTTCGGTTATCCGTGAACCAGACGGAACGGTCGTTTTTGAACTCAAAGATATTGAAATCCCAAAACAATGGTCTCAGGTTGCGACAGATATCATCGCACAAAAGTATTTCCGAAAAGCGGGTGTCCCGCAATATAATAAAGATGGTTCGGCGAGGCTGAACGCTGACGGCTCTCCCATGCTCGGAGCCGAAACAAGCGTGAAGCAGACGGTTCATCGTCTTGTGGGCACCTGGCGTTTTTGGGGAGAAAAATACGGATACTTTGCGACAAAAAAAGATGCGAACATATTTTATGATGAACTTGTGGTGATGCTTATCCGTCAGATGGCAGCACCAAACTCACCACAATGGTTTAATACTGGATTGAACTGGGCACATGGTATCAATGGCCCTGCTCAAGGGCATCATTATGTAGATCCAGATACAGGTGTCATGACACGCTCAACAGATTCGTATACGCATCCACAACCACACGCGTGTTTTATCCAGTCTGTGAGTGACGATCTCGTGAATGAAGGTGGTATCATGGATCTCTGGGTACGTGAAGCACGACTCTTCAAATATGGATCTGGAACGGGAAGTAATTTTTCTACGCTCCGTGGACGAGGCGAACCTCTTTCTGGTGGTGGACGCAGTAGTGGGCTCATGAGTTGGCTCAAGATCGGAGATCGCGCTGCAGGTGCTATCAAATCTGGTGGAACGACGCGTCGTGCAGCAAAGATGGTCATCCTCGATCTTGACCATCCAGATGTCCGAACATTTATCAATTGGAAAGTGGAAGAAGAAAAGAAAGTCGCTGCGCTCATCGCAGGAGGGTATTCATCTGACTACGAAGGCGAAGCCTATGAGACCGTCTCAGGACAAAATTCCAACAACTCTGTCCGCGTGCCAAATAAATTTATGGACCTTGTTCAGCGTGGTGGCAATTGGGAAATGAAATGGCGCACCGATGGCACCGTTTGTGAAACGATAGAAGCAAAAAAACTGTGGGATGAAGTTGCCTTTGCTGCATGGGCATGTGCAGATCCAGGATTGCAATATGATGACAATATCAATGAATGGCACACGTGTCCTCAATCTGGAAAAATTCGTGGATCAAATCCATGTAGTGAATACATGTTTCTTGACAACACTGCCTGTAATCTTGCGTCACTCAATCTTGCACATTTCTTTGATACCAAAACAACAACATTTGATGTAGATGGATTCAAGCATGGCACACGACTCTGGACGACGGTTTTGGAAATCAGTGTACTCATGGCACAATATCCAAGTAAAGAAATTGCACAAGGATCATACGACTATCGTACGATTGGTCTTGGGTATGCAAACATCGGGTCAGTGCTCATGACAGCTGGGATTCCATACGAATCAGAAGATGCATATGCGTTTACAGGAAGCGTCACGGCACTCATGACAGCAGAATCCTACAAGACCAGTGCAGAAATGGCGCGCACGCATGGCCCATTCCCAAAATATCATTTGAATAAGGACGACATGCTCCGCGTCATGCGCAATCATCGTCGCGCGGCATTCAATGCGCCAGACAATGAATACGAAAAACTAACAGTCAAACCACAAGGCGTGAATCCACAATACGCACCAGCCTATATTATTGCCGCAGCACGACAGAGCTGGAACGAAGCAGTAGAAATGGGAGAACAATACGGATACCGCAATGCACAGACGACACTGCTTGCGCCTACCGGTACGATCGGACTTCTTATGGATTGTGCAACGACTGGTGTCGAACCAGACTTTGCACTCGTGAAATTCAAAAAACTTGCAGGTGGTGGATACTTCAAAATTGCAAACGAAGCTGTTCCTTCTGCGCTCGAACATCTTGGGTACACAGAAGCACAGACACAAGATATCATCGACTACATGCGTGGGTCTGCTGACGTCACGAACGCGCCACACATCAATGCCGAAACGCTGAAAGCAAAAGGATTTACTGATGCAGATTTAGTAAGTGTCAGCAAAGCACTGGAGAGTGCCTTTGAAATGCAATTTGCATTTAACGTCTGGACACTGGGTGAAGACTGTATGAAGCGTGCAGGATTTTCTCCAGAAGAATATAATGACCCGAAGTTCAACATGCTCAAGGGCCTTGGTTTCTCTTCACAAGAAATTGCAGAGGCAAATGAGTTTGTCTGTGGAACGATGACAATAGAAGGTGCGCCACATCTGAAAGAATCGGATTACAAAGTATTTGATTGCGCAAATAAATGTGGGAAAAAAGGACAGCGCTATATTCACTGGAAAGGACACCTTCGCCAAATGGCCGCGGCGCAACCCTTCCTCTCTGGTGCGATTTCAAAAACAATCAACATGCCAAATGAGGCAACGATTGATGACGTCAAGCAAGCGTACTGGGATTCATGGCAACTGTCCCTCAAAGCTGTGGCCATCTATCGTGATGGATGCAAACTCAGTCAGCCATTGTCTACCAGCTCAAAAGAAAGTGATGAAGACAAAAAAGAACGAGAAGATGCAGAAGCAGTGGCAGAGCAGAAAACCGTAGCCGCAGTAATCAAAACAACATCTATTGAAGAACATGTCGAAGCGTCTACCATTGCGCAAGCCATTGAGCAAGCGTCTGCCATTCTGAACCAGCATGTGCCAGACAGCCATGTGATGCCAACGTATGCGAGTGATGGGTCTATTAGTGAGCACCGCATCTATCTGCACGGAGAAAAAAGAAAATTGCCAGCAAAGAGAAGCGGTATTACGATTTCTAGTAAAATCGGTGGTACAAAACTCTGGCTCCGCACAGGAGAATACCCAGATGGACGGCTCGCAGAAATCTTTATTGATGTGTATAAAGAAGGCACGATTGTGAAGAGTATGATGAACATGTTTGCCGTGTCTATTTCTATGGCGCTGCAGTACGGGGTGCCACTCGAAAAATTGGTAGACAAATTTACGTTTACACGGTTTGAACCTTCTGGCATGACAGATCACCCAAATGTGAAAGTCTGTACCTCTGTGATTGACTTTGTCTTCCGTATCCTTGGTATGGAATATCTCGGACGCACAGATTTCGTTCAAGTGCCACCAAAAGGAATTCAAAAAAAGAAATTTGAACAGATGGCAAAAATGGCAGAGACAAGTGTGACACAAAAAACACTTGAGATAGAACAGGTAGTAACGTCAGGCGTTGACACGCAAGTCGCAGGACAGACAACACTACCGACACTCGAAGAAGTCACTGAACTCAAAGTAGCATTGTCAGAATCTGACAAGTTGCTTGGAGAGATGATGGGAGATGCACCTGCATGTCCGACGTGTGGCCACATCACGGTTCGCAACGGGAGTTGTTACAAGTGTTTGAACTGTGGGGATAGTCTAGGGTGTAGTTAAACAGTGATTGGTGAACAATGAACAAAAAAACCGCTGGAATTGTCTGGCGGTTTTTTAGTAGAAAAGATTAAAAGATTACGTTTGGTTATCGCCAAACAAGACTGAAAGATTATTTTATATAAAGTAGCATAATTTTTTTAATCCTGGTATACTTTCTTTATATGGAAAAGACAACTGTCAACAATAAAAAGACTGACGAGAAGAACATGGCCCCTGCTGCTGAGATGGTCCGTCTTTGTA
>Ga0210006_1001250_pt1 | contig 17823 bp, 21 predicted proteins | sample CryGey02umfilter_2_FD_185452 | JGI IMG/M metagenome (GOLD analysis project Ga0210006, IMG submission 185452) | Groundwater microbial communities from aquifer in Utah, USA - Crystal Geyser 4/10/14 0.2 um filter (SPAdes) (version 3) | ecosystem: Environmental > Aquatic > Deep subsurface >... | reverse complement strand
AACTGGGGCACCATCTTCTATCTCTTTTAAAATCTCTATGATTTGCTTCTCGCTAAACTTACTTCTTCGCATGAATACTCCTGATTTATTTTATCAGAATTATTCCGTTCTAAGTGGTACTGTTTTTGGGGAGGCTTACAGATGTAACGATTTATACTCATTTTGTATCTAAACAATTGAAATTAGATGTAGAAAAATATAATTCCCAATATAAAACCATTACAATTAAAAGTTTTAAAGATTCTCACGATAGATTTATGATAGTTGATAATATAGAAGTTTATCATATAGGGGCAAGTTTGAAAGATTTAGGCAAAAAATGGTTCGCTTTTTCTAAGATAGGTATAGAGCCATTAGATATATTAGACAAATTGCAATATTAGAAAATTTATATAAAGGATTACCATGCTATTAGACTTTTCAACCCTAACCGAATCAAAAAAATACAGCGTGATGAGCAATACAATTTTTCCTCGTCCTATCGCTTGGATAACTACGGAAGATGAGGGTGTTGTCAACCTTGCACCGTTTAGTTACTTTTCCCCTTTGAGTTCCGAGCCACCTCTTGTGATAGTTTCCATCGCAAAAAAAGAGGAGACAGAAGAGTTCAAAGATACCTTTGCAAATATTCTCAAGCACAGAGTCTGCACGATAAATCTGGCGCATAAAGAGTTGTTGCAAGATTTGATAAACACAAGCGAAGATTTGCCAAAAGATATAAGTGAGTGTGAAAAGTTCGGCATAAAAACCAAGAGTGTTTTAGATGATTTTCCGCCGATGGTTGCAGATGTTAAGTGTGCTTTGTTCTGCGAATTTGTCAAAACAGTAGAGCTAAGCAACAGATACGAGCCGATGATTTTAGAGATAAAACATGTGTATGTCGCTGATGAAAATGTGAATGAGAAAAATCAGATTCACTTAGAAAATATCGGAAGAGTCGGGATGGAGTTTTTGGTGGACGCTAAAAGAGTGCATAATGATAGAAAAAAAGTTCCCCGACATAGTAACCCTTTTACTCAAAACAAAACACTTCGCCATGGAAATGACTAGTTACAATGTAAAAGCTAAAAATATAAGCTGTAAAAGTCAGGTCTCAAATGAGCACATTACAAATAACAAAGCAGTAAGCGACTTGCTTATATCTCGTGGAATAGCAAAGATAGTTTAAAATAATACTCGGCATGTGGAAATAAAAAGGAGAAGACTATGAATAACTCAAATATCATTATCTACAACACAGCGGACGGTAAAGCATCTGTTTCACTTCTTACAAAAGATGGTACGGCATGGATGAGTCAAGCGCAAATAGCCGAACTTTTTGCAAGTACAAAGCAAAACATTAGCTTACACATTCAAAATGTATTTGAAGAGGGAGAACTAGAGCAAAATTCAGTTGTCAAGGAATACTTGACAACTGCCGCCGATGGCAAAAACTACTCTGTATCTCACTACTCTTTAGAGATGATTTTAGCCGTAGGGTTTCGTGTACGAAGTAAAAGAGGGACACAGTTCCGCCAATGGGCAAACAAAAACCTTAGTGAGTATATGATTAAAGGTTTTGTGATGGATGATGAGAGGCTTAAAAATCCAGATGGTAAACCTGATTATTTTGATGAATTACTTGCTCGCATTAGAGATATACGAGCTTCTGAAAAGCGATTTTATCAAAAGGTGCGAGAGCTTTTTTCACTTAGTAGTGATTATGATGCCAGTGACAAAACAACTCAGCTTTTTTATGCCGAAGCTCAAAACAAACTTTTTTATGCCATCACAGGAGAAACCGCCACAGAGATTATTGTAAGCCGTGCAGACGCTACGGAGCCAAATATGGCGATTACGAGTTTTAAAGGCTCAGTAGTCCGCAAACAAGATATTTTCACCGCTAAAAATTACCTTAGTGAAGATGAGCTTGATAGTTTGAATCGCTTTGTTGTGGTCTTTTTAGAGACAGCGGAATTAAGAGCTAAAAATCGTCAAGATATTACGATGGATTTTTGGAGAGAAAATATTGACCGCATTATTGAGTTTAACGACAAAGAGGTACTCAAAGGTCATGGAAGCATTAGTAATGAGCAAATGAAAAAAATGGTAGAAGCCGTTTATGAAACATTTGATACAAAGCGTAAAAAACAAGAGGCAATAGAAGCAGATAAGCAAGATCTTGAAGAGCTACAACAGCTTGAAGCTAAGGTTAAGAGAAAGGGAATCTAATGCAACTCAAAATTTATAAAATCGACGCATTTGCAAAAAAAGTTTTTGAGGGAAATCCTGCGGCGGTTATATCTTTAGAAGCGTGGCTAGATGATGCTTTAATGCAAAAAATAGCACTGGAAAATAACCTTAGTGAGACAGCTTTTTTTGTCAAAGAAGACGAGAAGTTTCATATTCGCTGGTTTACTCCGACAAGCGAAGTAGATATGTGCGGTCATGCCACTTTGGCGAGTGCTTTTGTGTTGTTTGAGATACTAAACTACAAAAACGATACGCTTGTTTTTAGTTCCAAAAGTGGTGATTTACGAGTGAGGCGAGATACGGAAATGTTTGTGCTGGATTTTCCCTTGCAAGAAATTTCCACATGCCAAGTTCCACATGCCATAGCAGAAGCGTTTGAAGTTCAGCCAAAAGAGTGTTACAAGTCGATGGACTACCTCTTGGTTTTTGAGAATGAAGAAGATATTTTAAATGCAAAACCAAACTTTGAAAAACTCAAAAACATCGATGCGAGAGGCGTAATCATTACTGCTAAAAGTAAAGAGTATGATTTTGTTTGTAGATTTTTTGCTTCAAAAGTAGGCATCGATGAAGACCCTGTAACGGGTTCAGCATTTACCCAGTTAGTACCGTACTGGAGTGAAGTCTTGAACAAAAATGAGTTCAGAGCGAAGCAAGTCTCACAAAGAGGTGGAGAAGTTTTTTGCAGACTTGTGGGTAAAAGAGTTGAAATAGCTGGATATGCTGTGAAATACCTTGAAGGGGTTATAGAGATATGAAACAATTTTTAAAAGCGAGCGAACTTGTAGATTTCCACATGCCAAACATTCAAGCTTTGGAATGTGGATTGGCGGATGGGTTGGCTTCGGATGTTGAGATTGCAAGAAGATGTTTTTTGTATGTGCGAGATGAGATTCATCATAGCGGGGATTATAAAGATGAGATTACGACTTACAAAGCAAGTGATGTTTTAGAACATAAAACGGGTTGGTGCTATGCTAAGAGCATTTTACTTGCCGCACTTCTGCGTGCTAATGGCATTCCTACTGGCTTTTGTTATCAAAGACTTTCCTGCTCTGAATATCTGGAAGATGTCTATTGCTTACATGGGTTAAACGCGATTTATCTCAAAGGTTATGGCTGGTATAGAGTCGATGCCAGAGGTAACAAAGAGGGAGTCAATGCAGAGTTTACCCCACCTATAGAAAAGCTTGCCTTTGAGCTACAAGTAAATGAGATAGATTTGCAAGATATTTACGATGAACCTTTAGATGTCGTAGTCGAAGCGCTAAAAACACACAAGAGTTATGATGAGATGATTCATAACTTTCCAGATATAAAAATATAAACCTCTTTGGCACCCCAAGGGCATTTCTTTCAGGGCACATGTGGAAATAAAAGGAGCAAAAATGAGCGAGAAAATCCGTTGTGGCTGGGTAAAGTTAAACGACCCAGTTTATGTTGCATACCACGATGAAGAGTGGGGAAAACCTCTGCATGATGAAAAGGCACTTTTTGAGCTTTTTTCTTTAGAGACACAATCCGCTGGGCTTAGTTGGTTGACTGTGCTTAAAAAAAGGGAAGGGTACCGTGAAGTTTTTGAAAACTTTGAACTTGAAAAAGTGGCAGCTTTTAGCGAAGAAGATTTGGAACGGATTTTGAGTAGTGGTTTGGTTATCAAAAGCCGTGCGAAGATTGAGGCAATCATCTCAAACGCGAAAGGTTTTGTGCAGATTGTAAGTGAGTTTGGCTCCATCGATAACTACTTTTTCTCAAGAGTCCAAGGCAAGCAGAAAGTCAATGACATCCATGACTACAAAACCGCGCCAAACAAAACAGACATCTCCGATGCAATTACAAAAGATTTGAAAAAGAGAGGTTTTAAGTTTGTAGGTTCTGTAACCATTTACGCTTTTATGCAGGCATGTGGAATGGTGGACGACCATGAAAATAGCTGTTTTTGTAAACGAAGATAACAACACCTATGCTAAAGTAAAAGTCACAAACTGGATTATTGAGTAAAATTAAGCTTTATCAAGCTATCTGCATAGGTGAAATATTGTAATACTCATTTAAGTTCATTCACAATACAATCGCTTTATAAATGAACGTGAATAATGGAGCTACATTGAAAACATTTGAAGAATCTTTAAACTTTAGACATGCTTGCAAAATCTTTGATGAGAACAAAAAAATATCTGCTGAGGATATGAAATACATTCTTGAAGCTGGGCGAAAATCTCCATCATCATTTGGCATGGAAGCTTGGAAGTTTTTAGTCATAACAAACCAAGAGTTAAAAGCAAAGCTTCGACCTGCGTGTTGGGATCAAGTTCAAATCACTTCTTGCTCTCATTTGGTAGTTGTCTTAGCTGGAATCGAATCTGTCAAAGTGGAATCAGGCATTCCAGAAAAAAGATTTAGAAGACGAGCAATGCCTCAAGAGCAACTTGATTTTTATCTAAGTTTATATGCAAAACATTTAGAAGAGACTTTAAGTTCAGATGAAAATATCTACGCTTGGACTTCTAAACAGTCTTATATTGCCGCTGCGAACATGATGAGTGCTGCTGCAACGGTAGAAATAGATTCATGCCCTATAGAAGGGTTTTCTAAGCCTGCTGTGGAAGAGATTCTTGAACTTGATACTAGTAAATATCAAGTAGCAATGCTTCTTCCTTTCGGATATAGAATCAACCCACAATCCGAGCAGTTACGATTGGACTATGATGAAGTTGTAGAGTTTATTGACTAGTTTTAGATAGAATTTCAAAAAGGAATAATATGAATAAATATGCTGCGTTATTTGAAGACGAAGATGACATCTTCGGAGGTACTCCCGTATCAAAATATTGGGATATAGTGGGTCAAACACATACAGATTTGATGCGAGATGAGTTTGATAAAGTGGTTGAAAGATTAGCCGTAATGGAAGCGATGTTAAGTGAGACAAACAACTATGAAGAGCTTGATGCAACAATCAAAAACTACTACTATGCCAATCAAGATAAGATAGATGAGCTGAAAAAAAGTCTCTATATGGAGCTAGCGGGTCAACTTATCTACAGAGTCGCTGATTAATCTAAAAAAATTTAGTATAATTTCAAAAAAAATAAAAGGTCATAAAATGTCAATATATGTAATAAGTCACACAAATCCTGATACTGACTCGATTGTAGGTTCTATTGCACTTACATATCTTAAAAATCAATTAGGTGAAGATTGTATTGCTATCCGTCAAGGGATAATCTCTCCTGAAACTGAATTTGTATTAAATAAATTTGGCGGTGTGGCTCCTGAATTAAAAACTTCTGTTTCGGGAGAAAAGATATATCTTGTAGATTTTGGTGATTTGGCACAAAGTCCATCGGACATAAAAGAGGCGACTATTTTAGGGATTGTAGATCACCATAAACTTGGTGATTTAACAACGGATACTCCATTGGAGTGCTGGATTAGACCTGTAGGAAGCTCAAATACAATCGTCAAAGAGATGTTCGATAGCTATCACATTGAGATTCCAAAAGATTTAGCAGGGATGATGATGTGTGCTATTTTAAGCGACACGGTTATCTTTAAGTCACCGACTTGTACAAAAGAGGATACAAAAGCTGTGAAAGAGTTGGCAAAAATCGCTGGGATAGAAGATTTTAAAGCACTTGGAATGGAGATGTTTATCGTAAAATCAGCACTCGAAGGTGCAACTGCGCGTGATTTACTTACAAGAGACTACAAGCAGTTTGATATGAACGGAACACCTGTGGGTATTGGGCAGCTTGAAGTTGTGGATTTGAAAATCTTTGATGATAAAAAAGCGATGCTTTTTGAAGATATGAAAAAGATGAAAGAGGAAGCGAACCTTCATAGTGTTGCACTTCTTTTGACAGACATCATGATAGAGGGCTCACAGCTTTTAGTTGTAAGTGATGATGAGAGCAAATTTGAGTCTGCGTTTAATGTAACTCTTGAAAATCACGAAGCTTGGCTCAACAAAGTTTTAAGCCGTAAAAAACAAGTAATCCCTTTCCTCCAACCTCAATTTTAATCACTTTTATTTTACTTTCCACATGCCAAAGCTTGGCATGTGGAAAAAAGCTCTTTTTATTCTTTTTTAGCTATTCTACGCACCTTATTTAAACTAACATTTGGAGAAAAAGATGAAAAATAAACTTATGATAGTATGGTCTAGTAGCGAAAAAGAGGTAGCAAAGAAGCTTATTCTTATGTATGGTTCTGTAATCTTGGAGCGTAAGTATTGGGATGAAGCAACAATCATCGTTTGGGGTCCATCAGCGAAGCTTTTAGCAGAAGATGAAGAGCTACAAAAGCAGTTTGAAGTTGTAAAAAAGAGTGGTGTGAAGTTTTTTGCTTGTGTTGTTTGTGCAGATAGTTATGGTGTTTCCGATACCTTAAGAGAGTTAGGAATTACACTTATTCATACGGGGGAGATGCTTACAGAAGCACTTCAAAGTGATGTAAAAGTCATCACTTTTTAAGAGAAGTTTACTCTGTGTAGAGGTATCTTTTTATCTTTTTTGTTGGAGTCTTTACAAAAGGCTCTATCTGCTCCACAAATTTTACGATTCGAGAAAAAGAGGAAATTTGGGCATTGACATCTTGTCTCATCTCTTCGAGAAGGTTTATGATTTCCTCTTTTACTTTTGCATCAGGGCTATTGTCTGCTTTAAACTTTTTATCTAAAAGCTCATAATCAAGATGAATTCTAGCGATTACTTTTCCATCTTGTTCCATAACTAAAGAGTCCAATACATTCTCATTTTGATTTATAACTGATTCAATTTGCTCAGGGTAAATATTCTCTCCCCCTGCACCGATAATGACATTTTTACTTCTTCCACTTATATATAAAAAACCATCACTATCTAAATAGCCCAAATCTCCAGTTAAAAGCCACTCTCCATCTAAAACCTCTTTTGTTTTCTCTATATCTTTGTAGTATCCCATCATCACACTAGGAGATTTTACACAGATTTCGCCTTCACCTGTTTGCGGATTTTTATCTCGTATCTCTATATCAACATAGGTAAAAGCTGTTCCTGTGGATTTGAGTCGTGCTTTTGTGCCTAAAACACTTCCAGCGATAAGTGGAGCGCTCTCTGTAAGTCCATAACCGATGATATAGGGAAAGTTTGCTTCGATGAGGAACTGCTCCACAAAAGGGGATAAAGGAGCACCGCCAATAGCAAAAAATCTGAGTCGCCCACCAAAAGTTTCTATAAGTTTTTTACCTGCAATTGCATTAAGTTTTTTTCTAAAAAATTCAATCTTGTAGAGATTTCTTGTGATAGCGGAGCTATTGAACTTTGTTAAAACTTTATTTTTATATATTTTTTCTATAATCAGTGGAACACTCAAAATAAAAGTTGGTTTTACAACTTCAAAAGCTTTTAAAAGTACAGAGGGTGTCGGAACTTTATCTATGTAATGCACACTACAGCCATGTAAAACAGGAACAATAAGTCCTACAGTACACTCAAAAGTGTGTGCTAAAGGGAGTATAGATAAGAAGATGTCACTAGGTAAGATTTCCACTTTACAGTAAGAGGAGAGGGCATTTGTCACAAGGTTTTTATGCGAGAGCATCACCCCTTTGGAGTGACCTGTTGTTCCAGAAGTGTAGATGATAGCTGCCAAATCATCCTCTAGCGGTCTTGATGTTTCCTTTGTTGTCTGCATTTTCGTTGTTAGTTTTGAGAGATAACTTAGATTTGTCAACTCATTAACGAGCTCGAGCGTGTCTAGTTTTATGACAAGCTTTACATCGTTTTGCTCACACTCTTCTATGGTTTGAAGGTGCTTTTCTGAGGCAAATACAGCTTTTGCTTCTGAGTGTCTCATAATATGATGGACATCAGAAGGGTGGAAGTCGGGAAGAACTGGAACTATCACAGCTCCAAAATAGGTTACTGCAAAATAAGCTATACCCCAATGCGGCATATTTTCACTAAGAAGTAAAACTTTATCTCCTTTGCTAATGCCATTTTTTTGTAATAATTTTATCATTTGATGAATTTTTTCATTAAATTCAGAGTATTTCATAGCACTCTGTCCAGCTTTAGCAAAAGCATCGAAATCATTATAAAGATTTACCGACCTATCCAATAAGCTTGGAAGCGTAAAGTTTTCTAAATTTTCATAAGGGTATAGCATTAAAAACCTCTTTCTTTGTTTTGATTTAGTATTATTATACACATAAAAAATATTTATTTTATTAAAAAACTATTTCCACATGCCAAAAGGTAATACATTGAGTAGAAGAGCAAAAAACAAGCAATCAGACAAAGAGAATAGAACTTTCAGTGAGAAGGATTTTCTGCCTACTACACGGGCTGAGATGGATGCTAAGGGCTGGGATTACTGCGATATTATTCTTGTCAGTGGGGACGCATATATTGACTCTCCGTTCATAGGCGTTGCTATGGTTGGGCGAATGCTTGAGCGACTTGGTTATAAAGTGGGAATGATAGGTCAGCCTGATATAAACAGTGGCGATGACATTATGAGACTGGGTGAGCCAAAACTTTACTGGGGCGTAAGTGGTGGAAGTGTGGATAGTATGGTGAGCAACTACACTGCAACCAAAAAGTTTAGAAATTCAGATGATTATACCCCTGGCGGAAAAAATGACAAGAGACCCGACCGTGCCCTGAGTGTTTACTGTAACCTCATCCGACGACACTTTAAAGATACAGTTCCTTTGGTGTTAGGTGGAATAGAAGCTTCGCTCAGACGTGTAACGCATTATGATTACTGGTCCAACAAACTTAAAAAGCCTATTTTGTTTGACTCCAAAGCAGACATCCTTGTGTATGGAATGGGCGAGATAGCCATCAAGCAGTTGAGTAGAGCTTTGGCATGTGGAAATGACTACAAAGATATACGCGGTATCTGTTATATCGATAAAGAGCCAAAAAATGAGTTTCATCAATTGCCATCGCATGCAGAGTGTTTAGAAGATAAAGAGAAATACATCGACCTCTTTGACCTCTTTTATGACAACAATGACCCAATAGCGGCAAAAGGTTTATGTCAAGCTGTAGATAGTCGTTACCTTATTCAAAATCCACCTTGTGATTATCTCAATGAAGCGGAGATGGATGCAAACTCTAATCTTCCCTTTACAAGAGAACTTCACCCCTACTATGCAAAGATGGGGAAAGTAAAATGTTTAGAGACGATAAAGTTCTCAATCATGACACATCACGGCTGTTGGGGAGAGTGTAACTTCTGTGCAATCGGTGTCCATCAAGGCAGAACCATACGCACCCGCTCAGAGACAAACATACTCAAAGAGGCAAAAGATTTTAACCAGTATAAAGATTATAAAGGGATTATCAGTGATGTGGGTGGACCTACTGCAAACATGTATGGCTACGAGTGCAACAAGAAGCTCAAGCTTGGAACTTGTGACCATCAACGCTGTGTCGATGCAACGCATCTCTGTAAATCTATGAAACCAGACCATAGCCGCAATATAAACCTCTTACGACAGGTAAGAGCAGTAGAAGGCGTAAGAAAGGCATTCGTAGCTTCAGGGGTACGATATGACCTCATAACAGAGGATAAAAAGTATGGGTATGAGTATCTCAAAGAGATGGTGAAACATCATATCTCAGGGCAGATGAAAGTAGCCCCTGAACATACAGAACAACATGTCTTAGAGCTTATGGGTAAACCTGGGAAACAGACGCTTATAGATTTCAAAAAACTCTATGATAAGTTAAACAAAGAGGAGGGGAAAGAACAGTTCTTAACCTACTATCTTATAGCCGCGCACCCTGGGTGTGAAGAGAAAGATATGCATGAGTTAAAAAGGTTTACAACCCAAGAGCTTCAGATGAACCCTGAGCAGGCTCAAGTATTTACACCGACTCCTGGAACTTACTCTGCGGTGATGTACTACACAGAGTTAGATCCAAAAACGCGTAAAAAAATCTTTGTGGAGAAAGATACCAAAAGAAAAGAGAAGCAAAAACAGATAGTAATTGCAAAAGAGAACTTCTCTAACGGCTTTGCTTCTTAGGCACTATCCCCATGATGCAATAGTTTTCGTACACTATTGAAAAAAGCGGCAACCAAACCTCTGTATTGGGTTAACTCTTTAACATAGGTATCGTAATCCTTATCTTGCTCTCTAAGAAAATTTAAAAAGTAAGCTTCCGAAGCATCCATACCTTCACTTGCCTCTATCTCAACGAGTTTCTTATAGAGAGGTTCTATATCTCTTATGGCATCATCTGGAGCAGCACGACGCAGGGCGAGATACCCTTCATGTTTTTTTGTATAGGGGTGATATTTGGTTTCAAAGAGGGTTGTAACCCAATAGTAGTCCCCATTTTTTGTTTTGTTCTTTACAATAGCTAGCATGTCTTCATTGTTTTGAATGCGCTTCCACATAAGTTTAAAAATCACTTTTGGCATATCAGGGTGACGAATAATACTGTGAGGAGAACCTAAAAGCTCTTTCTCAGTGTAACCGCAAACTTCACTAAAGTAGGGGTTGCAATATCGGATGTTTCCACTTAAGTCTGTTCTGCTTAGTATAGGCTGTATTTTACTGAGTGTAATCCGTTTAGGATGTTGATTATTAGTATTTGACAAAATAAACTCCCTTACAATTATGATTTCGATTTAATTATATTATAAATTATTATAAAAGTAAATAACTAATTCAAAATTTAAAGAAAACTATATAAATAAGTTTTTATGCGAAAAAAATTTCACGCAAAAAATGTTCCAACTTTTCTCTTCTCTTACATTCCTTTCAGTTTTTTTACTCTACAATAACCAAAATTAATTTGAAAAGTAACATGATGAGAATAGATAAATTTTTAAATTCTGTAAATATTACAAAAAGACGTTCTGTGTCGCAAGATATGATTCATAATGGCGTTGTTTTAGTCAATGGAGTTGTTGCAAAAGCGAGTAAAAATGTTGAAGTCGGAACGATAATAACGCTTAATTTTTTAGAGAGTAGCAAAAAATATGAAGTGCTTAAGATTCCAACCGCAAAATCAACACCAAAAAGTTTGCAAGATGAATATATAAAGGAGTTATCATGACCTATGATGAAGCAAAAGTAGCTTTTACTTCACTCTTTCAACATGAGATGAGTGATGCACAGATGCGAGAGTTCCTCGTGAGCATGACCTTAGATGAATATACTTCAGTAAACTCCATTGCAGCCGCTGCTGAGGTAATGCGCTCTTTCGCAATTGCTCTGCCAATCTCAGAAGAGCTTCGTCTCAAAGCTATCGATATTGTTGGAACAGGTGGAGATAAGATAGGAAGTTTTAATATCTCTTCAACTGTTGCTATCTTAGTTTCGGCATGTGGAAGTGTTGTAGCAAAGCATGGAAGTCGCTCAGTCACTTCAAAATCTGGAAGTGCAGATATGTTTGAAGCGCTTGGTGTACGACTGGACTTGAACCTCAAAAACAGTGCGAGATTACTCGAAGAGACAGGTTTTACTTTTATGTTTGCACAGTGTCATCATCCTGCTATGCGCTTTATTATGCCTGTGAGAAAAACGATTCCTGATAAGACGATTTTTAACATTCTTGGACCTTTAACAAATCCTGCTGGAGTTGAAAAATCTCTACTTGGGGTTTTTGATAAATCTTTTGTTCCAAAACTAGCTGAGGCTTTAAAGATAAACGGTTCAACATCGACAATGGTTGTAAGTTCCAATGAGCACATGGACGAGATAAGCATAAGTGACGTTACCTATGCTTCACAGCTTCGTGATGGCGTGATTCATGAGTTTGTTATAGACCCACAGGAGTATGGCATAAAGAAGATGCCTCTTCAAGCCATCATAGGTGGAGATGCAAAAGAGAATGCGCAAATCTTGACGAATATTTTTGATTCGAGTGCAACCGATGCACAGAGAGATATAGTTCTTTTAAATGCAGCGGCTGCTTTAATGGTGGATGGAGCCGCACGCGACTTGCAGGATGGTTTAGAGATGGCGAGAGAAGCTATACGAACATCACGCGCTAAAAAGAAACTTCAAGAGATTATCGAGATTTCTAACAAACTATGAAAATCTATACATTAACTCTCTATACACTTCACACTTTAGTGGATGCTATTGCCAAAGAGTTTAAAAATGGCGTTGTTATTTTAAGAGGTGACTTGGCATGTGGAAAAACAACGTTCGTCAAAGCGATGGTTCAAGCGCTAGGGTTGAGTGATGATGTAACCTCTCCCACTTTTTCACTTCAACAGTGTTATGGAGAGAGCGTTTTTCATTATGACATCTACAACCATGGCTTGGAACACTTTATCTCCTTAGGAATGCTCGAAGAGTTAGATAAAGAGGGAATCCATTTTGTAGAGTGGGGCGATGAAGAGTTAGAGACGATTTTAAACTCGGCAGGGATAGATACAGTAGTTATAGAGATAGAAAAAATTTCAGACAATATGAGAAAATACAAGGTCAGATATGCACACGCTTAAAGCAGTAGATTTAAAGAAAAAAATAAAAGATTTAGAAATAGTCAAGGGGATGAGTTTAGAGGTTTCAAGTGGAGAAGTTGTAGGACTTCTTGGACCCAATGGAGCGGGAAAGACAACCACTTTTTATATGATTTGTGGACTTGTAGAAGCGAGTGGCGGTGAAGTCTTTTTTGATGGAGAAAATATCTCAAGTATGCCTCTGCATAAACGTGCTTTAAAAGGGATAGGTTACCTTCCTCAAGAAGCTTCTATCTTTAAAGATTTAAGTGTAGAAGATAACCTTATGGTGGCCGCACAAGTCAATATCGTAGGCAAAGAGGCACAAGAGGCGAGAATCTTGGAACTGCTCGATATGTTTAACATTGAGCCTATACGATTTCGTAAGGGTGTGAGTCTGAGTGGTGGGGAACGCCGTCGTGTTGAGATAGCGAGAGCCTTGGTTAATGAGCCAAAGTTTTTACTTCTTGATGAACCTTTTGCAGGGGTGGATCCTATCGCTGTTTTAGATATTCAAACGGTTATTAGACAGCTTGTCTCTTATAACATCGGTGTTTTAATTACCGACCATAATGTTCGTGAAACTTTGGCTGTTTGTGACAGGGCGTATGTTATTAAGTCTGGTGAGCTTTTAGCGAGTGGTACAAGTGATGAGATAGGACAAAATGCCGATGTTCGCACGCACTATCTTGGCGAGGAATTTAAACTCTAAATTATGGCAGGATTAAGACAGACTCAGAGTGTAGAGAACAAACATAAACTCTCTAACACTTTACGCAATTGGCTCCCGATTTTACACTCAAGTCTTAGTGATTTGGGAGAAGCGATGGCACCCTTTGTTGAGTCAAATCCGCTTATAGAAGTTTCCTCTGGTTATGAAGAGGATTTTGAAAAAAAGATTCCTAGAAAAATCATCTCAGGAAGTGTGAGCAACTCTAGAACAGAGCAGATAGAAGCGCTGACTATCCAAAAAAGCTCACTTTATGATATTTTAGATGAGCAGATAGGCAAACCTCTCTTTCCTACACCACTCTCTCAAAACATAGCGACTTTTGTTATCTCCAACTTGGATGAGAATGGTTATTATGAAGGGGATAGCGAAAAATTTTGCCATGAAAACGGTATAAAGATAGAGGAGTTTGAAAAGGTACGCTTACGATTTGCGCATGTGGAACCTGTAGGAATCTGTGCAAAAGATTTGGCGGAATCATTTATGTTTCAGCTAGACAATTCGGACATAAGTGACAAAGCCTACCCTTTGGCAGTCCAAGTGATAGAGGATTTACAAGCAATCTACAGCTACTCCAATGAAGAGCATTTTAGTGAAGTGATGCATATCTTAGGGACTTTTAAAAACCCTCCCTCCATAGAGTATCAAGAAGAGTCCGCGCAAATCGTTCCTGATTTGATGATTTTTTTCAATGAAGATGAGTCCATAGAGGTGAAACTCAATGATGCCTACTACCCGACAATCCATATAGATACAAACTACGGGGTGGAGCATGAGTTTGTCTCTCAAAAAATCAAAGAGGCTAAAAGCTTAATAGACGCGCTTGATATGAGAAAAGCAACGCTCTATAAAGTTGGTTTGATGATTGTAGAGTACCAGTATGCTTTCTTTACAGGTGGTGCGATTATGCCTCTGACGCTCAAAACCTTAGCCGATGAGTTTGGACATAACCCTTCAACTATTTCAAGAGCAATTGCAAACAAATATATCGCTTGCGATAGAGGAACTTTGGCAATGAAAGAGTTCTTTACAACAGCCATTGATGAAGATGTCTCGAATGCCGCTATTAAAGAGTATCTCATTGGACTGATTAAGCAAGAGAGTAGAGAAAAACCACTCAGCGATATGAAACTTTTAGACTTAATTGAGAAGAAATTTAATGTCAAAATGGTGAGACGCACCATCGCAAAGTATAGAATGCAGTTAAATATTGCAGGTTCAAGTGAGAGAAAAAAACTCAATCAATTGCATTAGGTTGGCATGTATGAATAAACATTTTTGTTCCACAAAAAACGATTCTCTTGTTTTGAAAATAAAACAACGACTTGATTTAGAGGTGCAAAAGCGAAATCAAATGGGTGAAATTTCAGAGATGAGACTCGACCCGATTTTAGTCGCTCGTCGCTATAATGACCCAACTATCTCTCTTATCTGTGCGCTTTTTTCTTATGGGAATGTCAAACAGATTGTAAAGTTTTTAGACTCACTCGATTTTTCACTGCTTAGTAAAAGTGATGAAGAGATAGAAGCCTCCCTTAAAAACCACTACTATAGATTTCAAAAGAGCGAGGATGTGGTTGCTCTGTTTATCGCACTTAAACGACTCAATGAAACAACGACTTTAGAAGATGTTTTTATGAGTGGTTACACAAAAGAGAGAAGCACGATAGAGGGGATAAATGCTCTTATAAGAGTTATCAATGAACTTTTTCCACATGCCACACAGGGGTACAATTTTTTAATCTCTAAAGTGACAACCAAGAGCAAAGGCGCAGGTGCGCTGAAGCGTTGGATGATGTTTCTTCGCTGGATGGTGCGAGAAGATAATATTGACATGGGGCTGTGGCGTGAAGTGGATAGAGCTGATTTGATTATGCCACTGGATACGCACACTTTCAAGGTCTCTCAAAAGCTTGGACTTCTAAGCAGAAAAAGTTATGACTTAGAAGCGGCAATCGAGTTGACACAAAAACTCAAAACCTTTGATAAAAATGACCCTTTAAAATATGATTTTGCACTCTATAGAATCGGGCAAGAAAAACTACTGTAAAATTAAAAATAAAAAGGATAAAAGATGGCGATAGGATTTTTTGCTGTATTTGATGACATAGCGATGTTGCTTGATGATGCGGCTGCTATGAGTAAAGTCGCAACCAAAAAAACTGCAGGAATACTTGGAGATGATTTGGCGGTCAATGCTCAAAAAGCTTCTGGCTTCGCATCTTCACGCGAACTTCCCGTATTGTGGGCAATTACAAAAGGCTCCTTTAGAAATAAAGCTATCATCTTACCTATGGCATTTTTACTGAGTGCTTTTGCACCTTGGCTGATTATTCCTATTTTAATGCTTGGAGGGGTCTATCTTGCTTATGAGGGAGCAGAAAAGATTTATGAGTATCTTTTCCATCACCCTGAAAAAAAGAGCGAAAATAGTTTGCAAAAGCTCTCAGAAGCAGAGATTCTTGAAATAGAAAAAGAGAAAATCAAATCAGCAATCTTTACAGATTTTATTCTCTCTATTGAGATTATCATTATGGCGTTGGGAACCGTTTTAGAGCAGTCGCTTCCGATTCAAATCATTGCTGTGACCGTCGTGGCTGTTTTGGCGACAGTAGGTGTTTATGGGTTAGTTGCACTTCTTGTACGCATGGATGATTTTGGCTTTAAACTTATAGAGCTTGCAAAAGATGAGAAGAGAGTTCTTAAAAAAGTAGGTGAGATACTTGTTCTTGCTTTACCAAAAGTGATTCGCATTTTAACCGTGGTTGGAACTTTTGCAATGATTTTAGTAGCGGGTGGAATCTATACACACAATGTGCATCAGATTCATGAACTCTTCTCGATAGTTCCAGCGCTTGTTGCAGATGTGTTGGTGGGTCTCATTATCGGTGTGGTTGCACTTGGTATTCATGCGCTTGTTGTGAAAGTTATTCCTAAAACGGAGGTCTGATTTATTTTGTCTTTCTCTCCTTTTGAACCCTCTTTTGGACTTAAAAATAGACATATACAAACACTCTACGCCTCTTTTTTTAGAAAAGTTGAAGTAGATGCGCTAGAAGTGGAAATCTTTGAACTTCCAGATGGTGATTTTCTTGAGTGTGCTTGGCTTGGTAAGCCAGAGAAAGGTAGCTCTAAACCGATAATTATACTCTTTCATGGTTTAGCAGGCTCTTTGAACTCTCCCTATATAAATGGGGCAATGCGCTCTTTCAAGGAAGAGGGAATCGCTTCTGTTGTGATGCAGTTTCGAGGCTGTTCTGGCACGCCAAACAGACTTCCAAGATCGTATCATAGTGGAGAGACGGGCGATGCAAAAGCTTGGATAGAACATCTTCACAGAGAATTTCCACATGCTGAACTTTTTGCGGTTGGTTACTCTATTGGTGGAAATATGCTTTTAAAACTTTTGGGAGAGTGGGGAAGTGCTTCGCTCATCAAAGCAGCTATTTCTGTCTCTGCTCCAATGCAGTTAGAGGTTTGTGCCAATCAAATGAATCGAGGATTTTCTAAGTTTTATCAATCTGTTTTAATGCATGATTTAAAAGAGGCACTGCTTCAAAAGTACAAACTCCACAATATGAAATCCTTGATTGGTATCAATGAAAGAAGAGTGAAACATCTCAAAACTTTTTGGGAATTTGATGGCGCTTACACTGCACCTATTCATGGTTTCTCCTCAGCTGCAGACTATTATGAAAAATCAAGTTCAAAGCAGTATCTAAAATATATAGAGGTACCTACTCTGATTATTCACTCTCTTGATGACCCTTTTATGACACCAGAAGTTCTTCCAGAAGAGGAGGAACTCTCTTCTAGTATTACTTTGGAGATAACTCACAATGGTGGGCATGTAGGCTTTGTTTCAGGGAGTTTGACTAAACCTTTTTATTGGCTTGATGCAAGAGTGACAGACTACTTTAAAAGTTTTGCAGGTCTTGTGAGAAGATAGCCACCGAGGAGTATGGGAAGTATGCCTAGAAGTTTATGCAACTCAGGAACTTCTCCCAAATAGAGGTAGGCAAAAAAGAGTGTCATTGGCGGTACGATTGCCACCATCGCACTCACTTTGGTTATGGAGATTCTATGCAGTGCTTCCATCCATAAGATTTTTGAGACTCCAAAAACGAAGAGACCAATAAAGAGAAGTGGGAAGAGCGCATTTGTTAAAGCTTCTTCGTTTATTTGTGGCTCTAAAAACCAAGCAAGCAAAGAGATAACAGGAAGTGCAATTAAGCTTCTAAAGCCCAAAATAGTTTCAGAAGAGCAGAACTCCCTTTATAATACCCCAAGAAAACAACACAAGAAAAATCAATTTCTAATTCCAAAAGAGTTAAGATACATAGATTATTTTAAGGGGTAGATGATGAGTCGAAAGATGACTAAATATAGCACTGAATTGAAAA
>Ga0210006_1001239_pt1 | contig 17937 bp, 15 predicted proteins | sample CryGey02umfilter_2_FD_185452 | JGI IMG/M metagenome (GOLD analysis project Ga0210006, IMG submission 185452) | Groundwater microbial communities from aquifer in Utah, USA - Crystal Geyser 4/10/14 0.2 um filter (SPAdes) (version 3) | ecosystem: Environmental > Aquatic > Deep subsurface >... | reverse complement strand
GCCGGTCCGACGATTCCCATGTCTTCGAGAATGTCAATCACTCGGGCTGCGCGAGCATACCCCAGTTTCATACGGCGTTGGAGCATGGAAGTAGAGGCCTTTCATTCGGCACGAACTACTTGAATTGCTTCCTCGATAATCTTTGGATCTTCGTCGAAATTTTTACTTCCGTCGCTCATACTTCACTCAAAGTTTCCACGATCTCCATCGACAATGGAGGCGTCGTAGATATCTTCGAGCATCGCCGGATCAATCGTTCGTTTGATATGATTCACCATTGATTCCACTTCCTCGGTACTGACGTAGACTCACTGGATACGTTCCGGTCCGGAGGAACCGACCGGAGAATAGAGCATATCTCCGTTTCCGAGAAGATCTTCCGCTCAGATAGCATCGAGAATCGTACGACTATCTATCTGCGAAGCAACAGTAAAGGCGATTCGACTCGGGATATTTGCCTTGATAAGTCCGGTAATAATATCAACCGATGGACGTTGGGTAGCGACGATGAGATGCATACCGACAGCTCGCGCCATCTGCGCGATACGAGCGATAGCATTTTCTACTTCTTTCTTGTTTCCGCTCATCATAAGATCCGCAAGCTCGTCGATAATAATGACAATATGAGGCATCTTGTCTTTTCTTGTAACTTTTTCATTATACTCTCCGAGGTTACGAGCTCGCGCTGTTTGGAGTACATCGTAACGCCTGAGCATTTCCGCCACCGACCATTTGAGTGCGTTGAGTGCTTTTTCTGGGTCGTTGATGACTGGTGTGAGTAGGTGAGGAATTCCATTGTAGATACCGAGTTCGACCCGTTTCGGATCGACCATTATCATTCGAAGCATATCGGGAGAATTCTTGTAAAGAAGACTCAGAATGAAACCATTCATCCCGACCGATTTCCCAGAACCAGTCTGCCCCGCTATGAGCAGATGTGGCATTTTTCCCATATCGGCAACAATATATTCTCCGTTGATATCTTTTCCAACCGCCATGGCGAGATTGGACTTATGATTGACGAAGTTCGGATGCTCGATGACTTCACGAATTCCAACCATATCGCGCTTATCGTTCGGAACTTCGATACCAACGAGTCCGACACCGGGAATAGGGGATTGGATACGGATGGACTTTGCCTTGAGCGCCAATGCGAGATCTTTTTTAAGATTATCGATACGGTTGAGTTTCACTCATTCGGCAGGTTTTAGACGATACTGAACCACGGTTGGTCCCACTTTTTCTCATATCATCGCTACATCAATCTTGAAATGAAGCAGTGTTTTTTGGATTTCCAACGATTTTTGTTCGATTTCTTTTGCGTCGATAACATTCGGATGAGCGACATTGTCCAAGAGTTTCGTACTCGGGAATTCCCATTTCCCGAAATCTGGCTTGTTCACTTCTTTCTTCGTTATATCGGCAACACTGAGTTGCTTCGCTTTTGAAATAGGTTCTGCAGAAGATTCACTCGATACACCAAAAAATCCACCGAGAATTCATTTATTTTCTTTTTTTTCTATAGGAATACGTTTCGATGATTCTTTCCCTCATTTTTCTGGAGTTGTCCGTGATGCCTTGAGGAGTTCTATTTGATCCTCGAGCTCCTTTGCTTTTTCGCGGTAAAAAGCATCGTTTTTATCTTCTTTTAGTTCCTCTTTTATAGATTTTCCTGTGTCTTTTATAGTCTGTTTTACGCTATGAATCGACGGAATCGAAGGCAGATTCGAGTGGATAGTCCCAAATATTTTTCGATACGAAATCCGAAGAGTCAGATAGAGGGAAACCAGAAATCCTCCGATAAGGAAAACGAGAGCCGGAGTCTTTCCGAAAAAAGAAACGAAAAAACCTCCGAAGTCGAAAAGTCCTGCAACATTTGGATGAGAGAAAATATTTTGAAGCGAAACGACTGAAATCCAGAACATAAGCAGTCCGATGAGCCGAACCATATTCCAGGAGAGTTTGTTGATGACGATAAGGAATCCGAGAATCGTAATAATCGGAGCGAAAATAAATCGGAAATCCGTACCGAAAATAACCGTTCCGACATTTGCCACGACGGATCCGACCGTAGAGCTCGTATCTCCGGCGAGAACGAGAACTCCGAGAAAAAGAAGGAGCCATCCGACAATAATGTTTCGAAGTTCGAAAGTCCAAGTCGGTCGGGATTTTTTAGTCTTTTTTTTCGCCATGAGGAGAAAGTGGTTTTTAAAGAATGCAAGCAAATCTCTTTTTAAGAATATATATTTCTCCCTTCCTGCGGAACTCGCCTCTTAGTAATAGCTCGGACAGTCCTCGGTGGCGCTCGAAAAATATTTTCTTAAAAAATAAAGTTAGTATTTTAGAGAAAGTAGGTAATTACCGCTTTGATTATAGGGAAAAATAGGAAAAAGCAAGAAAAGGATTTGGCAGAATGGAATTATCGGTATAATCGGATTTATTACATTGCCATGCTCTTCTATGGAAATTCTTATCACTTGCCTGCTCATCCTGCTCATCGGTTGAATCTGATATGCTATTTTCCTCCTTCGCCAAAGACAGGAAGGCGGAAGTTTCAATGAAAGGATTTTGCTTTTGGAACGGGACAAAACTCGTCTGACAGAAGCAAAAATCCGACTCGAAACAGAATTGGACAGAAAGTCTGAGGAGCTTGGAGAATTAAAAGGAGATGTGAAGAAGATTTCCAAAGAACGGGATGAACTTGCCGGAAAATACGAAACGCTTTCACTTGAAAAAATAGAAATTCAATCTACACGGAAATACCTCGAAAAAGAACTCGGAGAAACCAAAAATTCGCTCGCTCGTCACGAAGCCGAGGAAATCCGGAAACAGAAAGAATTCGAGCAGCGTATCCATAAACTTGATAGTGCTGAAAAATCTCTCTCGGATGAACGACAGCGTATTCGTCGGGAAGACGAGGAAGCACAAGCGAATATCCTCGAGGAACAGACTCGTATTTGGAATGACCATGAACAGATAGTTCTGTCCCGTTTGCGTGAAGCTTGTCAGAAACCCGCTCTGGGTTTTATGCTCCACGACAATACGACACTTCCGTCTCTTTTCACCAAACTCAAACCCGATGCGATTATCCCGTTTCTTTCGCAATATGTCGTGTTCGATGCGAAGAAATCCAAGAGCATTCGAACCTATATTCCTGAACAAGTGAAGTCTACTGCTCGGAAATACAAAGATATTCCAGAAATCTACCGAACCGTGTTTTTCGTCGTTCCGACGAATGAACTTCAGGAATTGAAGATACAGAGTTTCATCGAGGAATGATTTACTTTTTTCATCATATCGCCAGAATCTATAGAACCGATTCTCGCGAGTCTCCGAAAGATTTCCGAGTATGACACAATCGCTGATTTTGACCCACAGGATCGTGAAACGATTGTGAATCTTATCGCCAACTATGACCGACATATTTCCCTTCAAAATGCCGCAAATATTCTTTTTACCCGCGAATCCATCGGGCTCATGAACTCCAAAGATGGACTTCATCCAGAGATTCAGAAAGAGATTATAAACAAGAAAGAAGGAATGCGAACCAAAAAACTAAATGAAGCTGATCTGAAGAAAATCGCCCAGAGCATAAACGAACAGGAACGGCAGGTGGACGCACTTCTAACACCGAAAACGGCTATAAGTAAGAGCGAGATGGACGAAGTAAAAGGAGTTCTGGAAAAGAGAGAATAAAAAGGGGTAAATAGAATTTTTTGCGTGCTACTTTGGAACAAAAATTATGTATTTCAAGCCAAAAGGTTATGATAAAACTGTCATAAAGTTTTACTTCATAACTTTCATAGTGAAAATGAGAAAAAAAATGTCCGAAATGTTCTGGTACTTCCATCAAGAGAAATGGGAAAAATATGGTTTGAAATTCCACTTTACAATGCAAAACGTGTAAATATCGTTTCGTAGAAAGAAAAGTTCAGAAACAAGAAACAAAATTCAGGACTAAATTCTGGTTTAACCAATACATCATCGAGTGATATTCAGCACGACAGATAGCAAACCAATCAGGAAGACAAGAGTATCTCGTTCGTCTTGATATTCAAAAGAGATTGGATGAGAATAAATAGGTTACTACACATAGATGAGTACTTTGATAACGTAGGATATGTCATGATAGATTGATACCATCTTCCATGAGGGAAAATACTCCTTGTGTACTACGAGTATATCATCAAGAAGGTTCTCTGGTTCAGTGTGACTTCCTCTGAAAACAAAGATGCGATAGTTCATGACTTACGAATACTACGAGATTCTTTCTGATATAAGATAACAGTTTTTGTCATAGATGGTTCTCCGAGCATTCTCTCCGCCATAAAATCCGTGTATCCAAACTCCATCATTCAGCGTTGTCTGGTACATATCCAAAGACAAGTGATCAATTATATATCCAATCATCCGAAATCCGAGGCAGGAGTAAGTTTACTTCATATCTTGAATTATCCTCCTCTTTCAAATCCTCTACTCTTCCCGAAACTGTTTGAGAAGTGGAAAGAAAAACATCTCCCGTATCTTACTGAAAGATCCATCTCCCGAAAGGGATGATGGATCTTTACTCATACGAGTCTTAGAAAAGCAATGAAGCATATCGACAATGCTCTGCCATATATGTTTCAGGGCTATCGGTATACTGATAGCAACATCGAAAGATCAACGAACAAACTGGAATGATACTTCTGAGTTTTTACCAACGAATGAATCAATGAACATAAATGATTATCAGAACACAGATTATATTCTTTTGTAGCACTTTGGATCTATTTTCGGAATAACAAGTAGCACGCAAAAAATTCTATTTACCCATAAAAAGTAAAATCAGTAAAAAACCTTCCGAATTCGGAAGGTTTTTTTAAATTACCGTAATACGAGAAATCAAATTAATCCTGATTATGTATTTTCAATATTTTCTCCAAGGAATCAAGAGTTTTGTCTTCCGCTTCCTCAATAGTGCTATTGGAATTAATGTACTTATTAAAATCTCGCTCAAGATGCATATCGTAGACACTACCGATTAATTCAGTTTCCTCGTTGGATGAAGGTTTTGTAAATCAGAGTCGCATCAAGCGCTTCATATATGGCTGAGTTTCAAGTTTTTCAAATGCATCTCCATTGAGACGATCTGATAATCGTGCGAGAATATTCTTATGATACTCGCGATATATCTTCTTTTGAAGTTTTATGTTTTCATTCTTTTCTTGATCATTTATTGGATTTAGATGTCTTTTCTGATTCTTTATATCATCGATTCATTTAATTAATTGTTCGAAAAAGTACTTCTCTTTCTCATTATTCATATTTCCATTTCCTGAGTTCACATCCATTTCATCTACATAACGTTTCATATTTGCGAGAGCAAAAGATGTATGATTGTAATCATACATATGATTTTCTTTTTCACCAGAATCGATTTTTCCAACATCGGCAAGATTTCCTGATAATTTTTCAGAATATGCCTTAAAATCTTCATCTTCCTCTTTTTTGTCGAATATCTCAGGATCTTTTGTCATCGCGAGTTTTGGGGCGAGTATATGTCCGTATTTTCTCCAAAAATTCTTGGTCGTTTCAACAAGTTTCTTTTTTGGATCATTTTCCAATAATTTCTTTATTTCTGCGTATGCTATCTTCATATCGGAATCAGAATCTACGAGTTTTTCAACAACTCTACGGAATATCTTTTGATCTTGAGGACTTCCTATGAATAATAGTCCAGGATACGTATGTCCTCCATAGAATTCATTCTTAAGACCATTGATTTGCCCTTGTGCGAGGTGTTCTGGTATATCTGTAATTGCGAGAAGAAAAGCTCCTTCTTGCATCTGCTCTGGAGTTCCTCATTTGCTCCAAACTTTTCTGAGCGCTCCAACACCGTTTGCATATTCTTTTCCATTCCATTTATCGAAAACATAATCCATACGTGCGTCAATAAATTGCATTTCCGCCGTTTCGGATTCTCCCTTCTTCGCTTCTCATTCGATTCCTTCTTGCCAAGCAATTTTGAAAGCCTGAATCCAGAGATTACCATCTACTCGATATCATCCTTTCTCACTCCCGAGATGTTTAAGCCATTCTCGTAGAAGTGTTTCTTCTCGGAAAGGTTCATTTTTCCTAGTAAGATTCTCTTTTGTTTTCATCATAAAAGTATCATTCGGTTTTCCGCCGAGAGCCTTGTACCATGCATAAGTTCCTTCGAGATCTTTGAGTCCACCTGCATATAATCCTCAATGCTTTTTAAGCATTGAAATCATTGCCGCATGGATTTCATAGTCATGTGAACCGTGATTATTAAGTATATCACGGGTACGTTTATGACGCATAGGAGTTGGAAGTTTTCCTAGTTCATCAACAAGTTCATCTGTAAGTTTCTTGTTACTAGCATGAACACTTCCTCGAAGATCCATGAGCCATTCATCACTGAATCCCATTGTTTTTCCAAGAGATAGGGCTAGTTTTGCGGCGTTCATCTTTGAATTATGTTCAAGCTTATGTTTCACGAAGTCAACGATTTGTTTTCCTGCACCAAATATGTCATGGAGACTCGAATTTCCAAGATAATGTTTTAGAAAACCATGTTTCATTTTGTCTGGCGATTCTTTGACTTCCTCTGGTTCGATTGGAGCTTGAAATATCTTTGGCTCAGCACTGAGTTCTTCATGCTTCATATAGAAAATCTCCCACCCATACCACAATGGATTTGTTCGTGTTTTTGTTTCATAAGATTTTATCTCATTTCCATTCTTATCTTTCTCTTTCTTTTCTTTGTAGCCATCGTGAAATGCGATCTGAACACGGTTGTTTTCTGCTTTAACGATTTCGATCACTTCTCCATTCTTCCCGACAAAATATTTGATTCCCTCAAAATTCTTATCATCTTTCCGATCTGATGGAATAAGCTTCCCATCCTTATATTCTATATCTTTGTAATTTTTAGCACCTCCTGCTTTATTCTTAATAAGTTGAAGAGTTGTCTCAAGATTTTCGAGTCCATGCATACGTGCTCCTTTTTGTTCTTTAAAGAAGAAGAAAAATTCATCAAATGTATATGGTCCTTCTATTTTCGTCCCCGTATTTACTTTTAAAGTATGGGATGACTCATCGATATCTTGTACACTAAAAATACCGAACTCTGGATCAGTAGGAGTAAAAATAGAGAAAGATGTCTTTTTCCCAGCTTTGAAATGAAAACTATTTCCTTGACCATCAATCGTATCGAGTTTATTATTAAGATCAGAAAGAGTTTTTATATCTCCATCTTCCACAACTTCCCGTATTACTCCTGTGTTGATCGAATCCTGAAATGTTTTTACATCGAGTATTTCTGATTTATTAAAAACCCTGAGGAGCGAAAAAAAATCTTGGAAACTGACAGTTGGTTCTGTTTTTGTAGCCGAAGGATTTTGTATAACTGTGCCTTTTGGTCCCGTGAGATGTGTTATTGTCATCGTCTTTTTTCCAGTCTCATGAGCTGAATTTGTATTAATAGCATCGATTCGGATATATATATTTCGTATTTCTGATCACTCCTGGATTTGTCCATGGATAATTGTTCCTTCCCCGAGATTTTTGACATTTTCCACAAGACATTTTCCATTCTTTCCGATTATTTCTTTTTGGATTTTTTTTATGAGAGATGGAAGATATTTCCCTTCTTTATCAGAAGTGAGTCCAAATTCATCACGTACATCTTGTTTTAGCTCATCAAAAAGCTCATTGAGTTCTTGTTTGATTTTTTTAACTCATTCGGTTGATAAAATTTTATTTACCACTTCTTCAGGAAAAAGTTTCGTTGGAATAATGACTTCGTCTAAGTCCACTCTCTCTATAAAAGCTTCAATTTCCGTATCAATATTCTCTATATCTTTAAAAACCCCTTTCGTATCTAATTTCTCTTTTACGACTCTGCGTGCTTCTGACTCTGTTATTATTCGCATCCGTACGAGATCGCCCAAAGAGACTGTCGGAAGAAATGCTCGAATGAGAAGTTGTTTTTGTTCAAGATTGTTTTCGGGGAAAAGCAAAAGGAGATTTTCAATATCCTTTTCGTCTACATGATTGAGCCCTTGAATAAAGAGAAACGAATGTTTTTGTTCTTCAGTTAGTTTTGTTCCGTCGATCTCAAGGGAATCCAAAAATGCAAGAAAATCCTTTTTCTTAAGGGGGGTATTTGGAAGAGTAAGTTTTACAAATTTATGTCGCTCGGAAGAATTGCGAAGATAATAGGTAAGATTCGCAAGAGACATAGTATCTACGCGATTATCAAAATCTTTCTTCATTGCATTATCTAACCCTTCATATTCATCAAAAATAATCTTCTTTAAAGCCTCCTGTTTTGTCTCAAATCCGACACCGATTCGGAGGGTTTCACGAAGAAATTGTACGTTTTTCACGGACTTGAATGATTCAATTTGCTCATTTGATTGCTCATCAAATTCAGGTTTTTTAGCAAGAAATTTCAAAAAATCCTCCGATAATCCATTCCCTTTATTGGAAGTAATTTCGTTGAAATTTTTCCCACCATCATCCCCAAGAAGTTTATGTTCGATAAAATCACGAATTGCACGAGTTGTCATCGATTCATCTGTTTTTTTCGGTTTCTGGGTATTTACTTGTTCAACTCCATCGATACCTGTATTTCCATTATTTTTTGCCATATTTGTATGAGAAATATATAAATTCCTCACGAGTATATCCTATAATGCCGAAAAAATCAAAAAAATCACCCAAAGTAAAAACTTCTTTTCTTTTCCTCCTGAATCGATAAATCGTTAAAAACCACAAAATTCAAAAAAGTAGGCGAGAATTTTTGCAAAATAACAAAATATATGATGTAATAACAAAAGAAAGCGAAAAACTCATTCATTAATATAAACAAATATGTTTCGATCTCAAATCCTTTCCAAACTTTCCCGACTCGGTCTCTTGTCGGTTTTTTGTGCCGGACTCTTTATTACAAGTGGAGAACTCAGTATGAATAATACGGGAGGATTTCAAATAGGGAACGGAGGAATACAGAGTGCGATGGCGGAAGAAGTTCCGAAACCTACACAGGCAACAAATCCAGTAGACACGACAGTTGATTCTCTCGTGACTCTTATGAATCTCGGAATAGGAACACTCACTTTCCTTGTTACTCCGCTCATTATGCTCGCTGGATGGCTCCTGTCTCCCGACTGGACTTTCGGTGATATATTCAATCTTCGTCCAATTCTCCATAGTCTCTGGATTCTTGTTTCCAATGTTGTGTATGTAATATTCGGATTCTTACTCGTATTCGTAGCATTTGCCAATATCTTCGGAGGAGAACATAGTAAAGCGTATGAGATGAAAAGTATGCTTCCGAAACTCGTAACAGGAATGCTTATTGTTCCATTTACTTGGTTTATCGTAAGTGCCACTCTCAGTATCGCAAACGTGCTCACTGCATCGGTGATTCAACTCCCTGTTTCTACTATCAAATCAAATTCAGCAACATCAGGAATGTTAGGAGATAAAATTATCCCAAAAACAGTTTACTATGTTAAATGAGCAGATTTTTGAAGTGGAACAACTTGAAATGGAACAGATGGAGGATGAGAATGATCATTTTCAAGAAATAAGGAATTTGCTGCATCTGATTGTTCTGGAGGAAAAAATTCAGATTGTCTTACTATAGAAGAGTTTCTTTCAAATAGTACTTGAGGTGCCTATAATCTCCTTTCAGTCTATGCATATGGGATTTTTAAGATTCAAGATTTTAAGGCCATTACTGTTGAACAATGAATAAATAAGGTATTGGATATCGCGAGCAAGCTTTCATTTGGAATCATATTCTTCATTATTTTCGGAATACTTGTAATTGCTATTGTCTATGCGCTTTTCTCTCGAGCTCTTATGCTCTGGCTCTATGCGATATTTTCTCCACTTTTTGCACTTACTTATGTGCTCGGTGATAAAGCAAAAAAATTGGAGAAATTTTCTTTCAAAGAATTTATTTCCCTCGCTCTCGTTCCGGTCTATGTATCGGCAGCACTTGCGTTTGGACTTATGTTCCTTGGATTGGTTATGTGAGCGACAAGTAATGGAACTACATGACCAGGTTGAAAACTCTGAGAAAATGGTAGAGTTGTCGAAACTGCAGGCGATACGACAACATTTACATTCTGAGATATAAAACTTACAACTGTTTGACTTCTTACTTCAGAGAATGCGGCAGGAGTTTCCGGTGTTCTTAGTACAGGAAAAGGTATTATCGGAACTATTATCATAAATGTTCTTGCGCTTGTTATTCTCTGGATGGCAGTTATGGCCGCTCTTGGTGCGAGCAAGATTACCGAATCTGCTGTTGCTCCTATTAAGTGATTTGGGGATGAAATCGGAAAACTTGCTATGAAAGCTCCACAATATGTACCAATTCCATTGCCAGGTGGAAAAGACAAGAGTATTAGTATGGCAGGAATGGGAAGTATTGTTGGTCCAATAAAGAACTCGTTAGACAATATGGCTCAACAACAATGAGTGGCAATCTGAAAACAATTTGCACCTAAATGAGATATGCTTTCTCAAAAATCTATTGATTTGCAGACTAAAACAGCCTCAAACATGCAAGAAGCGGCAATGTACGCAAAAGATATGCTTTCTGCCGGAAAATCAGATAATTTTGCTCTCAATAATAATGCACGAGGTGTACTTACAAAACATCTAGATTCTCTTAATAACCATGGTTGATTTGATCGTAAAGAAGATGCAACTAAATTAATAAAATCTCTTGGAGATACTACCAATGCTCTAGAAATAAGAAAGATACTTTCCAAATTAGATGGACTCTCAGAATCAAAAGGTTATGGAAGTTTGGTTTGAGGAAAAGGAAAGGTAGCAGAAGGAGATATAGATAGCTATATAGGAAAAGGTGAAAAGATAGTAGAAAGTGCAAATATAACACCAATAAAAGTTACATTACCAGGTAATACAACTCCTTCTGATCTTCAAGTTCACATAACCACTCCAGCAGTATGAAATAATCATGCAAAGATTGATACCACTGAGCTTGATAGATTGCTTGCAGAATTAAAAGCTGTGCCAGCTACCAAAGATATAACTATAGAACAACTAACAAAAGCACTCAAAGATAAAAATATTGACATCTGATAATCTCCTCTTGACGCTCTTTCTTAAATATACTAAAATTACACCAAAGACATAATCTTCTATCCACCAAAACAAATATTTGCTTATGAAAGAGTTACATAACCTTATAACGAACACTACGAGCCTCGTCGGTTATATTGCCGTTCTTATGTTCGCCTGAGCCTATCTCGGTGGAGAGAGGAGTTTCGTACTCGATTCTGCGCTTCTGAAAGGGAATCTCGGCGAGTATACTAGTTCTGGACCTGGAAGGGAAATCCAGAGTTCCAACAAACCAGTAATTATCACTATCGGTGGTCGGCAGTATGAGGCAAAAATGATGGGAGAAGTTTTAAACAGACCAGAGTTTACTTATTAGAAAAATACCAAATAATCCGCCATTGGCGGATTATTTAAATCTTATAAAAGAGACGTTCCATTTTTTGACATAACTATGAATTTATGTTAGTATATACGCATATTATTAGATAATAAAACAAATTATGGCACTGAATCTCAATTCTCTCAAAAATATTTCTACAGCACCGGTACCTACTTCCAATAGAGAAGATATTGTTTCTGTGGGAACTCCGAAAATCCCTCTGCCAGAGATTTCCAAAACTCCAGAAAACGTATCGGAGAAGAAAATCCCTGCTACCGGTCCGAAAATCTCCCTCATGAAATTGAAACAGGCTTCTGGAATAGAAAGCAGTACTCCATCAGTGGAAGTAGCTATCTCAAAAGATGTGGTTCCCGAAGCGATTCTTCCTCAAGTGGAAGTAAATCAAACAGAGACAATATCTTCACTTATTTCTTTGGAACAAATCGTTCAGGAAGAAGAAATCATCAGTACTCCATCTCTGACAGAACTCCCTATTTCTTCTATTCTAACGGAAACTATAGTAACAGAAGGGGAAGTGATTGATTCACAGGAATCTCAATCTATTTTCTCTTGAGGAGGAGAAGATGTAAAACTGGAAGTGGTAGAAGTAGAAATAGTAAAACCAAAAGAATTTTTCCCAAATTTCCAAATCTCCGGGAAAATGGATTTTGACAATGATCTCATCGATCTTGAAGAGATTGTTCCTCTTAATGAAGCTCAGAAATCAATAGTTTCTGAAAAAACACCTACTATCATCGAAGAAGAGAAAATCGTTCTCGTGCCGGATGAAGTTTCTAATACGGAAGTATCGGAGGATAGAGCTTCTCCTATAATCACTCAGGAATACGTTGCGGAAGTGAAAGCAGAACTGAGTGAAGGACGTCGTGCTGGATTCCGATTCTTCGTGCAAAATAAGACAAAGATTATCGCAGGAGTAGGTGTACTTTTCTCTATTTCCGCTATTGCAATGTTTTCCGGTTCATTTCTTTCTGTTGATATCGAAAAATCAGGAAAAAGTAATATTCAGGAAACGATAGTAAACACACCACCAGTCGATGTTTCTCCATCAGATTTGGAACCGATTCTTCCGCCTGTAATGGAAGTCGAATCTGATATTCTTCCGAGTTATGAAATAGGTCGTGATTACAGTATAACTAAGAATACCAAGAAAAATATCCAAAATAAAACTCCTCAGGATACTTTTACAGGAGCAGAAATTCCAACTCCGTAAAAAAATTTGATAATAGAGAAAATATATATATACTCTTCCTTGTATTTGGGAAGTGAAAAGAATTTGGGGCTTCCTCCAAGTTCTTTTTTTATACCAGACAAGTCTTTATAATTCTCACCATTCATTTTATGATAGATATAAGAAAAATAGAAACTGCCATCAATCAGATTTCTGCAGAAAAGAAAATACCACGAGAACGTCTCGTAGAGATTATCGAATCGGCAATCAAGACTGCATACCGAAAAGACTTCGGAAATAAAGACAGTGAAGTAAATGTTCATCTCGATTTTGAAACCGGAGCGATTGAAATCACGGTTGAGAAAACTATCGTGGAGAAAGTAGAAAACCCAGATATCGAGATGACTCTCGCAGATCTCGGAGATGATGCAGATGGATTCTCTATCGGAGATACGATAGAAATCGATGTATCGGATGAAGTCCTCGAAGATGAGGAAGGATTCGGACGTATCGCATCACAAGCTGCTCGTCAGGTTATCATCCAGAAAATACAGGAAACCGAGAAAGAAAAAATCTTCAATCTTTTCAAAGGAAAAGAAGGGGAAATTATCAGTATCAAAGTGGAAATGGTGGAGAAAAATCGTGTTCTTCTCGACTACAACGGAAACCAAGTAGTTCTCCCAAAATCTGAACAAGTATCCAAAGATAAATACACTCCAGGACAACGAATCTACCTCTCTGTTGCGAAACTCGAGGAAGATACTCTTTCTGGACCTCGTGTAACTCTCACCCGAAAGGACACGAATCTTGTCGTGAAACTCTTCGAGATGAATGCTCCAGAACTTGAAGACGGAACAATCGAAATCGTAAGTATCGCTCGTACTCCTGGATTCAAAACCAAGATTATCGTCGCTTCTGAATACGAGGAAGTAGACCCAGCAGGTTGTCTCATCGGACCGAAAGGTTCTCGCGTTCGTGCGGTTGTCGATGAAATCGCTGGAGAAAAGATTGATATCATTAACTATACCTCCAATAGAGAAGAACTCGTGAGAAAATGTCTCGTTCCAGGAGTGGTTGAGAAAGTATCTATCGACGAGGAAAACAAAGTTATCCGATGCATAGTAACCGAAGAGGAAAAAGCGAAAGTTCTCGGAAAAGGAGGAGCTAATATCAATCTCACATCCGAACTTCTTGGGTACAAGATCATCCTCGATGCCAAAGAAGAGAAATAATATCTCTGCAAAATGATAACTTTGCATTCAAACTGTCCGCTTCCTCGTTCTCCGTACAATCGTACGGTTCACTCCGGTTCGTAGTTTTCATACAAATTTTTTCATTTTTCAGGAGATATTAAGATTGATGAATTATCAAATAATTTACGCATCATTATGGCAAATAATACTGTATCAGTACAACTTCTCGAGCGTATCGCCAATGTCGGAAAAGAAGGAGAGATTATCGAAGTTAGCCACGCTTATGCGAGGAATTTTCTCATCGCCAAAAAGCTCGCAAGACTTGCAACTCCAGAGCTTATCAAACGAGAAGCCGAGAAAAAGAAAAAAGCTCAAGACAATAAAAGCCACCTCGTGGAAGCCCGCCATGAAATAGCGGAAAAACTTCATAATACTACCATTACTTTCGAGCTTGCTGGAAGCAAAGATAAGATTTTCTGAGGACTCGGAGAACACGAAATCATCATCGAGATAAAGAAAAAGTATGGAGTAGAACTCGAGAAAAAACACATCCTTCTTCCTGAAGGACATAAACTGAAGCAAGTTGGTGTAACCGATATCAAAATCAATCTTGGAAGTGATGTGAATATTAAGATGCACGTGGAAATAAAGAGTAAATAGGTCTCTGAAAAAAGTTCTGGGATGACGAATAATAATATTACTACTATTCACTTTCAACTTTTATGTCCACCCTCGCCATCGATTACGGAACCAAAAAAATCGGACTCGCGGTAGCGGTGGAGGAAATTGCTTTTCCGGTTGCGATTATCGCGACCAAAGAAGTGTTCTCATATCTTCCAAAGATAGTAAAAGAACGCGGGGTAGATACGATTATCATTGGAATCGCTAATCATATGGACGGAAGTGTTTCAGACCAAGCAACCAGAACTCGTAAATTTCAGCAAAAACTTCGGAATCTCCTCCCGAAAGATATAAAATACATCGAATGGGATGAACGATTGACGACTTTTGAAGCGAAAAATTCCATGGATCCATTTGGAAAAGATCCACGTAAAGCCATCGATGATGTCGCTGCGAGTATTTTTCTCCAGAGTTACTTGGATTCGACCAAGAAATCAAAAAATAATCTCTAATTTTTTTCTATGCACCTCTGATTTATTATGGATGGGAATCGTCGATGGGCAAAACAACATCTGCTCCAGACGTTTTTTGGACACGAAGAGGGGAGTAAACGAGTGGAAGATATCATTGAACTTTGTTATAATGAGTGAGCGGAATACTGTAGTTTCTGGGCACTTGCCAAGAAAAATATAGAGAATAGAAGTAAAGAAGAACTTGAATATCTCTATAAACTTCTTTGAAAAAGCATCCAGAATTTTCTCCCGAAACTCCTAGAAAAAGGCATCAAATTCGAATGGGTAGGAAATCCGGATATTCTTCCAATTCAAACAGTAGAACTTCTCGAAAATACTCGGGAAACAGCGAAAAATGGTACGAAGATGACCTTTATTCTCGCTATCGGTTATGGTGGTCAGGATGAGATTGTCCGGGCTCTCAAAAAATTTATGAAAGAAGGATGAGACATCGAAAAACTGGATGAAAATACTTTTCTCCCATTTCTCGATACCTGACGATTTCCTTCACCGGATCTCATTGTCCGCACTGGCGGAGATATGAGACTTTCCGGATATTTTCTCTACCAGAGTGAATACAGTGAATATTATTTCACCCCAACTCTCTGGCCAGATTTCAAAGAAACGGAGTTTTATAAAGCACTCGAAACTCTGAAAGACGCAAAAAGAAATTTTGGAAAATAGAAACTTCTTAAAAAGCGAACTTTGCATTCAAACTTTACGTTTCCTCGTTCTCTGTACTATTTGTACAGCTCACTTCGGTACGCAGTTTTCATACAAATTTCACATGTCACCGGACCTTATAAAAGATTTATCGAGGCCGTGTGATCATTTTTAAAAAAGTTTCCAAAAAAGATATGTTTTGAATCAAATCCTTCACTTATTTAAAATAATGAAATTCCCAACCGTTTCACTTCACGTCAATAAAAAAGCCCTGTTCGATTATGAAATCGTTCAAGGCTATGAAGCGTGAATCAAACTTACGGGACCAGAAGTAAAGAGTATACGAGCGAAACAATGCAATCTCAAAGGAAGCTATGTGAGCCTTACTTCTCTCCGTCCGATTTTGAAGGGATTTCATATTTCTCCGTATGAGCATCTTCCGCATAAACTCAGGGTCAATCCAACCGCCGACCGAGAGATTTTCCTCCATAAAAAAGATATCGATTATCTGACTGGAAAGATGAAAGAAAAGGGTTTTTCTCTTATCCCGACGGAGGTTTATCTTAAAGGAAATCTTATAAAGATTTCCGTTGCTCTCGCACGAGGACGAAAGGTTTTCGAAAAGAAACAAGTTTTGAAAGAACGGGATGTGGGACGGGATATGGATCGCGAAATAGGGAGATTTTAAAAATTTCTCTATTTTTTTATTATTACATTCTTACATCTGTATTTTCTATGATTTTCAGTATCTCTTCGAGAGGTGTATTTGTATATGCTCCACCGGATTGTATATGTCCTCCTCATCCGAAATAGGCAGCGATACGGGATACATTAAATCCATCCCGTCTGGCACGGAAGCTAAGTTTCTTGTCGCCTGACTCTGTTTCTTTTATGAGAAAAGCGAAATCTGTTCCATCAAGCGAGGAGAGAATCTCATTGATAAACTGAGGCCCGAGTTCATTTTCCCGGATACCGTATCGTACGAAAGTTTCTTGTGAAATATAACATCCGACAATGGTTCCTCATTTAAGGGATATGAGATTTTCAAGAGCGTATCCGTAAAGCTGAAGATAATTTATCTTCTCACTTTTATATGAATGAAAAATTATTTTTCTGTAATCGGCATAAAGAGCAATAAGCTTGCTTGTTACTTCGAAAGTATGTGGACGGATGCTGTTTTTGAAACAATTCGTATCGCGAATAATACCAAAAAGTAGGAGTGTTGCTATTTGAGGTGTAATATTTTTTTCATCCAATTTCAATAGATCATAGAGGAGTTCACATGTCGAGCTCGCCTCCGTATCAACAAGGTTATAATCACCGAACATCTTATTTCCATTATGATGATCAATATTGATAATAGGGGTATTTTCGAAAATATCTGAATATAATTCCGGATATTTTCCTATGAGACTCAATTCTCCGCAATCGCACACGAAAATCGCATCGAAATTCTTTCCGGCAATCTCTTTTGTGATATTCGTATGGATATCGAGAAAAGAGAAAAGGGGGGTAATCAGAGATTCATTTACTACTTCTACAGTTTTTCCGATATGACGAAGATAGAAATAGAGAGCCATACTGGAACCATAAGCATCACCATCGACATTTTTATGAGCTATAACGAGAAAATTTTGTCATTTTTTTATTACTTCTTGAATTTTCTTTATTTCTTGTTGTATTTTCTGCATTTTTGTGTATTTTAAGAGCAAATTAATGGAGGATATTAATAAATTTTCTTTTTATGTCAACAGTAAAATCCGCACCCAAGAAACTCACTCGTACGAGACGTCGTACAAAGCTGGATAGGATCCTTGCCGGAGAGGTTCCTGCAAAGCAGAAAAACATACGGGTTGCACGTCATCCCGGTGCGGCACCCCTCAAAAAGGCGCGTGATATTCTCGCGGAACAGCCAGTTAAAAAGAAGAAGAAAACCGGAAAACCTCAATATATCGTTCGAGACGAGTATTTTTACGAAGCCAAGAAACTTGGATATCGCGCTCGAAGTGCTTTTAAACTTCTCGAGATTCAGGAAAAGTACAATATCATTCGTACCGGGATGAAAGTTCTCGACATCGCGAGTGCTCCAGGAAGTTGGTTGCAGGTTCTCGCGAAGATGGTTGGACCGACCGGAATTATTGCAGGAATCGATATCCAGAAAATAAAAAGTCTCGGATACCAAAATGTCCATATACTTCAAGGAGATGTATTTGTAACGGAACCAATAGTCGAATTTCTCAAATGACTCGGTATCACTCAACTTGACTG
>Ga0210006_1001234_pt1 | contig 17974 bp, 14 predicted proteins | sample CryGey02umfilter_2_FD_185452 | JGI IMG/M metagenome (GOLD analysis project Ga0210006, IMG submission 185452) | Groundwater microbial communities from aquifer in Utah, USA - Crystal Geyser 4/10/14 0.2 um filter (SPAdes) (version 3) | ecosystem: Environmental > Aquatic > Deep subsurface >... | reverse complement strand
TTCTTGAAAAGCAAGATACAACGGGAAAATTTGAAAGTCCAGATATAACAGGAGCAACACTACAAGTACTTTCAAAACTTACAGTAATAGATGGTGTCAACACAGCGATCGAAAAAGGAACAGCATACATTCTAGATCAACAGAAGAGTGATGGTGGCTTTGGAGATATCTATGGAACATCATGGATCATACAAGGACTTTCTGCACAGAATGTTGATATCAAGACTCTCAAAAAAAACAATTTCTCTCCGATTGATTATTTAAAAGCAAATCAAGAAGCAGACGGAGGAATTGGAAACACAAAAAATAGTCTCCGACTCTGGACGAGTGCATGGGCAGTACCTGCTCTTCTCGAAAAACCATGGCCAACACTTTTGACGTCATTCAGCATTCCTTCTGATAGCGAAACGCAATCCACTGGTGGAAGCACAACGACAGAAGACACCACAACATCCACTCCAGAAATTGCAGAGCAAGGGACGTCAACATCAACAGATGCATTGGCGGACGAAACAACTTCTGAAAATACTTCCGAAGTCACAATTCTTCCTCTTCCGTATGATACACAGGAAGCAGTGGGCTATGGCATTGGCGGAGGCATAGACGATCAAACAATCGAACAAAACGTTGCCGGAGTAAAAATTACAAATAACACTGTTCCTTTAGAAAAACCTGAAACGCAGGAAGATGAAAAAACCGAAAAACGTGTAGAAGAGCCACTCTTCGAAGAAGCTACTGCGACAATTCAAGAAAATTCTTCGGGAAATGGCACGAAACCTATCCACTATGCCTTTGGCACAACGATTCTCCTCGGACTGCTGCTCGGTTGGCGGTTCCTCCGAACACTGGTATAATAGGAAAAATGATATTTCGTTCGTATGTTTCATATGCGCTGTCTCATTCCCCTGCTCATCGCCTTTCCAATCCTTGGTCTAGGCTGTTCGAGTAGCGAGAAAGTAGCAGCAAATGTCTACACCATCAACATTGAGACTACAGAAGGTCAACCTGAAACCCGTATTGCATCGTTGTCAGCAGATGAAATAATGATGAACGAACTCCTCGATTCTGTCGGAGTAAAAACAAACGAAATTATACAAGGAAACACCGTTATCATTACAAACTTTGACGGTGTGATTGCAACAAAATCAAAAGCATGGCATCTATATCTCAACAATTACCCAGCGACATTAACCAACTTGGCGCATATGCCTGTCCGTGCCTCAGATATTATTGAATGGAAATATGAAAACCCAACAACAACGAACAAGTAAACCAATGAGGAATATTACTTGGATTGCAGTCTTACTTATTCTCTTAGGAGTAACGTCTCGCCTATTTCCTCATCCAGCAAACTTTGCACCAATTGCAGCAATTGCCATGTTTGGTGGATTGTATCTGTCAAAGAGAATGGCTTTTATATTGCCCATGACAGCCATGTTTTTGAGTGATATTGTTGTTGGATTTTATAGCTGGAAAATGATGACTGCCGTCTATGTGAGTTTTCTTTTGATTGTCGGCATTGGGATACTAGTACAACGAAACAAAACATTTGGAAACATTCTCACTGGAACACTTCTTGGTTCGGTCCTCTTCTTCCTCGTTACCAATGGCGCAGTCTGGGGCTTTGGCACGATGTACGCACATTCCTTTGGAGGGCTCATGCAAAGTTATCTCATGGGTATTCCCTTCTTTAAAAATACGCTTCTTGGCGATCTTTTCTATACAGGGGTACTTGTAGGAAGTATGGAAGCAATTGCACTGTATAAAACAAAAATCTTTGCAAAACAATCAATGTAATATGACAGACCTCAAACAACTCCAAAAGGATGTTTGGAAAAATAAAGTAAAGCAAGGCTTCAATACAACAGATGTCCCGCTTGAATTTTCTTATACCTACGGTGAGCTCGCAGAAGCATTTCATGCATACAGAAAAAAACTTCCTGACATTGGCGAAGAATTAGCAGATGTGATGATCTATCTTCTTGGCCTGGCAACGATACTCGACGTAGATATGGAAGACGAGCTGGTCAAAAAGATAGGGGAAAATGCAAAGCGAAAATATAAAACGATTGATGGGATATTAACGAGAACAAAAGAAGCTGGATGATTCTAAAAAACGTCCGTATGAATACGGACGTTTTTTTGTTTATTGTCCCGCAGAGCGGGATCCCGCTCTGCGGGAATTATTGTTCAATGCTTATTGATTATTGATGATAGACCTCATCCAAACCGCTGCTGTTGTTCATCAACATAGTGAATCTGCCCAGAATCATCGATATACGTTCGACCAGCAGATGCTTCTGAAGAAGATTCAACAACAGGCAATGCTCGCTCGATAGGGAGCCCACTTGGTGGCTCTGCTGTTTTGAGTTGTGCTTTTTGGAGCATTGGTGTTACTACGTAAGACATCGGAAAGTGCCATACGGTAGCAAGTTCTTCTATATTTAGTACAAATGGATTTGCGCCTACATTCATTTTTCTCTTTTTAAATGCTTTTAGTAGTTCTGTTTTCTTTGCCTCGGTTTGCCGTGTAGTATTCTGACTAGTTGTCACCGCAGGTACCAACGAATTTGCACTAGGACTATTAAACTGAGTAATTGCTCCAAGTAATGCATGAACTCCTCTGTCAGGATTAAAAACCGTTTTTTCAGCAACATAAACACCACGCATTTTTGTTTTAAAACCAATTTTACTTATCTTCAATTCAATGCCCTCAACTAACTTCATTTGACCAGGCGTCATATATCGCATTTTGTTTGGTTCTTCTTTATCATTTCCCTTTGAATCATCACCTCCCACAGACGCTTCTGTACCAGTAAGTTGCGCCAAAATTTCATTGAAACTATTTCCCATTTCCTTTGTGAGCGCATTGTCAGTAAGTCCAGAAAATATACCTTTTCCTCCTCCACTACTTTTTTCACCTATCAATTCTTTCACTTTTTTTATAGCGTCTTCTTTCCATTTATTTCCAATTGGCTGTACTAATATTTGGAACCACATTTGTTCTCCAATCCCAATACGACTAAAACTTTCCAAAAATGTTCCCATTGGATCTTTGAGCACAGTGTCTTTTGAAATATTGTGCTCGAATTCACGGTAACTTCTGAGAGGAAAAGAATCATCCTCTGCAGTAGCAATATCGGCAATCCAGATATCATGTGTGACATTGGGATAAGCATCGGGAACTGATGACACATAATCCTGTACTTCTGTAATTTCTGCTTGTGGATATTGTGCATAGATAGACGCCTCCACCAAATCTCGAAGACCTTTTTCTGTACGGACCACAAACTGAATATATCCTTCGATACTAATAATTTCAAAACTAAACCATCGTTGTTTATGTCCACGATAAAATACATCTCTGATACCAGGTGGATCGTAGGCTCCAGCAAGATGAGAAAAAAGTTGCTCAACGGCCATCGGTGTCTGTATGTTGAGTTGAGGGATATCAATAGCCAACACAATCCACTCCCATTTGGCAGTAAATTTATCTTCTCGATAATCTTTATAAAAAGAAAGACCTGCATAGAGAAGTAAATATACAAGTGGAATCCATCCAACAATTGCAAATCCAATAAGAACCAATGCCGTAGGGCTAGTCAATTGAAAAAAAGATATAATTCCTACAAAATTTATCGTAAATAAACCAAAAACATCCATATAGAAGATGTACGATTAAGCTTCTACGAGATTATAGATAACTGCGTATGTCAAAAAAGAAAGAATGCCAACAAACCACCACCCTTGTGTTCCTGTGATATATCCTGCCCAGTAGGTAATCACAAACGCAAGCATTCCCAAAAAAGATATGACATGACGAAGCATGTTGTCAGACATATACTATGTTATTAGATATAATATTATATCATAGTATATCATGAAAAAACAAAAAAGCCCACAGATGTGGACTTTTTTGTTTTATTTACATGAAAATTATCGATGTGTCCAACGTTCCCAAACGATTAATATTGGACTTGCCAAAAAGATAGAAGAATACGTACCAACGATGATTCCTGCAATCAACGCAAGTGCAAAATACTTGATAGTTTCTCCACCAAAGAAGAATAATGTACTCAATACCAAAAGCGTAGTAAATGACGTATTGAACGAACGCATCAACGTATCATTTACTCCTTTATTCACGACTTCCTCAAACTTTTGGTACCCCATTCGAATCAGATTTTCTCGAATACGGTCAAATACCACAATAGTATCATTGACAGAATATCCAAGAATGGTAAGCAATGCCACTATAAACGGAATATTCACTTCAACATTCAAATAATACCCAAGGAGCACAAACATTCCAACAACAATCATAACATCATGAACCAAGGCAATAACAGCCGTTACGCCAAATTTCCATGATGATATTGGTTTTGATACTCTTCGAAATGCGTATGCGATAAAGACAACAATCGCAATGACCACACTCAGACCGATCTGCAAAGCACGTTCCTTCAAATGTGCACTAACAGTTGGTCCAATAGTCTCAAGACGTTCTTCTATAACAGCCGGTGCATCTTGTGCTATAGACGTATCATTGAGCATGATAGTAGCTCCTTCTACGGTTTCGATCGCTACCTTACCACCTTGTTCAGATCCACCATTGATCGTGACTTCTGGAAGAACTTCAGCAGGATGTTCAACAGGAAACGTATCACGCAATGTTGCAAGAATGTCTTGGTGTTCAACTTCGGAAATAAACTTGAGACGCAATATCATTCCATGATCTCCTGATGGCTGTACCTGTACCTCACCAAGATCAAGTGACGCTAACGCATCGCTAACTTCGGTAATAGTTGGACGTTGTTCAGTAAATGTTACTTCGAGAAGTGATCCTCCAGTGAAATCAATACCCGCTTTCAATCCTATCGTAAACAAGAGAACAACACTCGTCAAAAAAAGCGCACCTGAGATGAAAAATGGAATCTTTCTATACTTGATAATATTCATATGCAGGAAATTAAGCTTCTTCATTTTTTATTGCTCCTAAAAAGAGCACATTGCCACGTTCTTTGAACCATGGCACTACAAAACGAAGCATGATACGAGTAACTGTGATTGCAGAGAATAAACTAACCAAAATACCGAGTGACAATGTTATCGCAAATCCTTTTACAAAACTAGATCCAAAGAACATAAGGAATCCGCAGGTAATCAATGTAGAAATATTCCCATCACGAATAGATGTCCATGCACGAAGGAATCCTTCTTCGACAGCCCCCTTCAAACTTTTTCCATCTCTGAGCTCTTCTTTCATACGCTCAAAGATGAGCACATTTGCATCTACGGCCATACCAATAGAAAGGATAAATCCAGCAATACCAGCGAGGGTCAACGTAACACCAATGAGCTTCATGAGCGCAAGGGACACTGCGATATACACCATCAAGGCAGCAATAGAAATAATACCTGGCAATCGGTAAAAGAACATCATGAACATCATGATAAAAATAATACCAGCAATGCCAGCTTTTACACTAGATGTAAAGGATGCTGCACCAAGCGATGCCCCAACAGTCTGCTGACTTACAAGGTCTACAGGCACTGGCAGAGCCCCTGCATTGAGACGTTGTGCGAGGATTCGTGCTTCAGTCAAATCAAATCCACCAGTGATAACAGCGCGTCCATCCGTAATAATTGTCTGAACAACAGGTGCACTAATAATACTGCCATCAAGAAAAATCGCGACTTGTTTGTTGATATTTCTTTCCGTAATATCGCGAAAGAGTGCCGTTCCTTCACTATCAAACAAAAGTGATACTTGAATTTGTCCAGTCTGTGAATCAGTGACTACTTCTGCTCTATCCAAATTTTTTCCAGAAAGCTGTGTTGGCATCCAAGGATCTTGGAACGGCAACACATCGGTCGCAGTCAATTTTCGAATGTGCACAAGAGAAATTTCGTATTCTGTTGATGGGGTTTCAGATTCTTTGTAGATAATATGATATCCATATTCTGTTTCAACTGGACCAATAATTTCACCCGCTTTTGCAGTATTGAGGGCTTCTTCAAAAGCTGGCACCATAGCACCAGGACCAAATGTTCCAAGACTACCACCTGTCACTTCTGCACCAGGCTCTGTCGAGTTTTCTTTTGCAAGGTCTGCAAAATTTCCTGCATTTGCTTCACCGTAAATGCGCTCTGCTTCAGCAAGTGCTTCTTGCTTTGTCAGGGTAGCAGAACAATCTTTTGCACCAAGATAACAAATAAGAATGTGACTTGCAGTGGTTTGCATATCACCACCTTTTGATCCGCCACGCTTTACAATCTCATATCCACCATCAGTCTCAACAACTTTTTTTGTGATATCTCCTTCTGTAGCTTTTTCAGACCAAGAAAAAATTTCAGGATAAATACTCTTTTCACTAACAAAACCAATATACCCGCCATTCACTTTACTTTTTTCATCTTCAGAGACATCTTTTGCTACATCCTCAAATGATTCACCACCAGAAATGCGTGCAAGCGTAGCACCAGCTCTCTTTGATGCATCAACATTGTAGGTATCAATTTGCTTTTGTTCTTCTTCTGTCAAATCTCGTGGTTGTACATTATTTTCTTCTCGAAATTCAAGAATTGGTGTCTCACCAATCATCGCTATCGCTGCATTCACATCGGTGACGCCAGGAAGTTCAACGAGGACACGATACGTCTCCCCTACTTTTGATGTTTGTACATTTGGTTCACCAACACCAATACCATTAACGCGACGTTCTATAACGTCTCGTACGCCTTCTACCGCTTCTGGTCTATCTGCGGGATCGATTTCTTTGGTATTTGCTTCGTAGATAAGATGCGCTCCACCTTGCAAATCAAGGCCAAGGGCAAAGGGTTCTTCTGGAAGCCGTGGGATTCCAAGGGCAACAGTATTATTCACTTTATCAATTGCACGATTTGCATACATTGGCCCATCGTAGGCAAGCGCAATCAAAAGAAGCACAAAAATGCCAAAAATCCCCCATCGAATTTTTGCTCGTACTTGCTGTTTTGTGTGTTGTTTTGCCATAGTCAGATAATATTCGAAAGTGCCTAGTAAGTAGGCATGTGGAGCATATGATAGCCTAATTGACTACGTACGTCAAGGAAATTTGGTGGATGAAATGATATGATATTATTGACAACATACACTGCTTCGTATAACGTAACTATAACTTGTCGCAAAGGAGAACCGGCGTGAACGAAGAGAACCCTTACCGCCCATTCGTGATCAAGGCGATGACGATCATCTCCGTTGCCTCGACCAAGAAATGGGCATGGCTGCTTGCCGTACCTATGGTACTGGTTGGGATGGTTGGCCTCAAGTGTCTGCCCCCCACCATCAAGGAGAGAGTCCTGTTTCCGAAGGAAAAGAGAAACGACTGGACCCGACAGTTCTGCCGCAACGTCAGCAACTACATCCACGTCGGGCGACCATGACAACAACGCATAGCACCTCCCCAGTTGAACTGGGGAGGGGCTATGCGAAATAGAATCACCCGCTTCATTATGTGTGCCTCATACGTGAGACATACGTCAAAGGAGATACGGGTGATTTTTTGTTTATTGATTATTCTCTATCACGCTCCATGACACTTTCCAGATACGTTAATACTTCGATGGACAAACTTATTACTTATTTACCGTGACACTTCTTATATTTTTTTCCACTACCGCACGTACACGGATCATTACGTCCTACTTTTCCTCCTGTTTCATTACGTTCTTTCTTTTCAATATGTTCACCCTGTTCACTCATATCTTTTTTTGCTCCTTCGAGAGTCATCTTGTCAGACGACATGATACTTGGTGCAAGGTCAAGACCAATATTCACTTTGAAAAATGAATAGACGACTTCTTTTTGAATGTTGGCGAGCATGTCATTAAAAAGGAAAAAGGTCTCTTTTTTGTATTCTACCAATGGATCTCGCTGTCCGTAGCCCTGCAATCCAATACCCTGTCGTACATGTGCGACAGATTCGAGATGTTCTACCCAGAGTGTATCAATAGCACGCAAGAGCAATGCTTTTTCCATTGTTCGTAGAACCTTGTGACTCCCTTCTGTTTCTCCAATAGTCTGTACTATTTTTTGTTCGAGAGCTATATATGTTTGTCGTGCTTTTTCAAGCAAAAATTCTACAATAGCATCACGCAGTTCAACATCTTCGAGTTTACCATTGCCATTTCCCTCTCCTAGCGTAAACATTGTTTCTTTTTCTTCTGGAGAAAATGGAAAAATCGTTCGCATGGTTTCATAAATCTCAGTGAGTTCCCATTCTTTTGTATCCTTTTCAAGATTTGTATGGTATGACACAACGTGTTCAATCTCAGCTTCTATCAGATCCACGATCATGTCTTTCAGTGACATGAAGTTTTCATCTTCATCAGGCTCTTCTTCGCTGTTGCTTATTTTTCTATGTGCATATTGAATTTCTCCCCCTGCCAATTCAAGAATCTTCTTTCGTCGTCCATAAATGACTGATCGATGTCTGTTCAACACATCATCATATTGCAAGACATGTTTTCGTGTATCAAAGTGATGTCCTTCTACTTTCTTTTGAGCGCTCTCGAGCATCTTGGTAATCATCTTTTGCTCAATAGGCATATCTTCAGGAACTTTCAGTCGCTCCATGACATTTTTCATGCGGTCGCCAGCAAAAATACGCATAAGATCGTCTTCGGTAGAAACAAAAAATTGTGTCATACCAGGATCTCCCTGACGCGCAGAACGACCACGAAGCTGATTGTCGATACGTCGTGATTCATGTCGCTCGGTACCGAGAACAAAGAGTCCGCCAGCATCGATGACTTTTTTTTCTTCATCGGTATCAATAGGATTGCCACCCAGCTTGATGTCGACACCACGACCAGCCATGTTTGTTGCCAGTGTCACTGCTCCTGGGCGTCCTGCTTGTGCAACTATTTCACCTTCACGTTCATGATTTTTTGCATTCAAAGCTTCGTGCTGAATACCATGCACAGAGAGGTACATACTGAGTTCTTCATTTTTTTCTACAGAAGCTGTTCCAATCAAAATAGGCTGTCCGGTTTCACGACATTCTTTGATCTTTTCAGCAATGGCTTTGTATTTCCCTTTATTATTTTTGTAAATTCGATCAGGCAAATCGATACGTGCATCCGGTTTGTTTGTTGGGAGGACTATGACTTCGAGTTTGTAAATCTTAAACAATTCTTCTTCCTCTGTTTTTGCGGTACCGGTCATTCCAGACACCTTCTCATACATGCGGAACAAATTTTGAAACGTAATCGTTGCAAGTGTCTGACTTTCTCGCTGAATTTCCACGTTTTCTTTTGCTTCAATAGCTTGATGAAGTCCTTCTGAATATCGTCGACCTGGCATTTTTCTTCCAGTAAATTCGTCAATAATAATAATTTCACCATTATCGACAATGTAATCTTTATCACGTTTAAAAAGCATTTCAGCTTTCAGCGCTTGCTCGATATGATGCACTGTCCGAACACCAGCTTCGACATAAATATTTTCTACCCCAAGTATTTTTTCAAATTTTACGATTCCTTCTTCAGTCAATGTTGCACTACGCATTTTTTCGTCAACATTATAGTCAGTTTCTTCTGAAAGAGTTCTGACATGTGTTGCAAATTGATAATATTGATCTGCTGCTTTTTCTGCTGGCGCTGAAATGATAAGCGGTGTACGCGCTTCATCAATCAAAATAGAATCAACTTCATCGATAATCGCATACGGCATTTCACGCCCCGGACGCATGACCATGTCATCCAACGACTGAACCATGTTGTCACGCAAGTAGTCAAATCCAAATTCATTATTTGTTCCATAGACAATGTCACAATGGTACGCTTCCTTTCTACTCGAAGGTCGGAGAAATGCTTCTTCAACGTGAAAACTTCCCGTCTCATCACGTTCTTCATCGAGTAAAGCACCTTCCTCGGTACCCTTTACTGAGGCATCATATAGATAGGTAACACGCTGATTTTGAATAATTCCCAAACTCAAACCAAGAAAATCGTAAATCTGTCCCATCCAAACAGCATCACGTTTTGCCAAGTAATCATTGACAGTAACAACATGGACACCTCGTCCAGCGATCGCATTCAAATAGACTGGCAATGTTGCTGTAAGCGTCTTTCCTTCACCAGTACGCATTTCTGCAATGTTGCCCTGATGCAAGACCATTCCACCGATGAGCTGCACATCATAGTGACGCATGCCCATAAGACGCTTTCCAGCTTCACGAACAGTGGCAAACGCTTCTGGCAAGATATCATCCAGTGTTTCTCCTTTTTCAAAACGAGACTTAAATTCAGTCGTTTTTCCTTTCAACTCGTCATCGCTCAGTGCCTCAAAAGTAGCCTCAAGATCATTGATTTTCTCAACATTTGACTGCATCTTTGCAATCGCCTTTTTATTCGAATCTCCAAAAACTTTTGTATATATACTCATATTTTCAGCTTAGAAGCAGAATAAGCAATAAGCACATAAGCATTTTTGCTTACGAGCTTATGAGCTGAACTGCTGAACGAAACGGGCGTAGTATAGCAGAAGAAAACGGATATGTCTAGGTTGACAAAAGATACAAAATATGAGAATATGTTCCGCAACGACGGCCGAGAAGGCCAAAGGAGTAAGAGAACTCATGACACTCAAGATCGACGGTGTCGAGCGATGTGAGCAATGCCTCTCTGAAATCCGGCTGAACAGCCGTGGTCGGTGTTCCGGCTGTGGCCATAAGGAAGCCCACGCCAACAACTGCACCTGTGGTGCTTGCTCGAGCGAGCGCCGACAACGAGCCACGTTCACAAGTGGGACAATCTCGCCCCACCACGACGGCAGGTACCTCGCTGGCTGATCGATCACCGTTCCTCGCTTGAGGTCTCAAAGCGGGGAAGACCCTCGCGAGGACACGCCGACGAAAGGCCACATCCCCCGGCCAACCGTCGGTTCAGGGCACACAGAGAGAGCTCACCGCTCTCTCTGTGTGCCCCTCTTCATATATACAACACTCGCCCAGCAAATTGCTGAGCGAGTTTTTTTATATAACATTATTTCTTATTCTCCGTCGTATCCTTTTACATCTCTCAATTCTTCTCTATCAAGCTGATGCATTTTTCCTTTTACTTTTTCAATTTCAACTTTCATGTGATCTTTTACTTTATCAATTGCTTTATAGAGATCTTCTGCTTCTTTGGATATATACAAACTCGGTCGACCTGGAATTTGCAACTTGAACTCTGCGTAATAAACGCTTCCCTTTTGATGGTGATGACTTTTCATCCCGACATCTATATCAGCAGATTCAATCCCTTCAAAAAATGTTGTTAACGATTCTACTTTTTCTGTCACATACTCCTTGATTGCCTCCGTTGGTTCAATCCCCGTGAAATTGATGTTGATGTTCATAATAGAAAGCTTAGGATGCTTAGAAAGCTTGGAAGGCTTAGAAAGCAACTATTTCAAAATAATATGTGGATTGATATAAACAGCATTCTAGGCTTTCCAAGCCTTCTCGGCCTTCTGAGCCTTAAAGAATGGACACTTCCTCCTCCAGCTCAATCCCTAACTTAGTATACACTTCTTGCTTCACTTCATCAATCAATGATAGGACATCATCTGCCGTAGCGCCGCCAGTATTGAGCATAAAATTTCCATGTTTGTCACTTATCTCTACCTTGCCTCTTTTTTTCCCTTTCAGCCCTGCCTGCTCAATCAGCCACCCCGCAGAAATTTTCCCTACTTCCAAAAAATTCTTCACTTTCTCATCATCTTTATCGAAGTGTTCAAGCAATGCAGTTCTATTCTTCTGAGCAAGTTGCTGTTGTCTGTTGTCTGTTGGCTGTTGGCTAATATCTACATTCTTAAATATACATCCACTCGACGCAAACCCCTTCGGCTGTGTACTATTGCGATACTGCAGATGTTCGAGTGCTTTTTTCATGAGGTGCGCATCTGGCTCTGCCTTTTTCAATTGCAGATACGCTCGTAGTATCACGCCACCGTTGTTTTTGAATGCACTATCACGATACCCAAATTCGCATTCTTCATTTGTCACGGTGATGACTTCCCCATCTTTATATACGTCTACTTTCAATATATCTTTTTTCATGTCACCACCCATGGCACCGGCATTTCCCCTCACAGCGCCACCAATAGTCCCGGGTACACCAACACCCCACTCAAAGCCGGTAAGCCCCGCAGACATCGATTTTTGGGCTACGACGACGGTTTGGCAGCCTGCTTCAGCCATAAACACATCACCATCTACCTCGGTATTTCTCGTTTTAATATCAATCACCACACCAACATAGCCAGCATCACTCGCGAGCGTATTACTTCCGCCACCGTGAATGAAATATTCAATCCCTTTGCCATCGAGAAACTTCAAAAGTTCGACAAGCTTTTCAGTTTCCGTAACAGTCACAAAAAAAGACGCCGGTCCACCAATTTTGAATGTCGTATGTTTGGCAAGTGGTTCATTGAGTTTCACTTTGCCGTAGTCTTTGAATTTTTTATATAAATCTTGCATAGATATATATGGAACACAGATTTCCAGGATTACCATGATTCACCATGATTTTTATTGACAAGATCCTGGATTATCCTGGTAATCCAGGTAATCTGCGTTCTATTTCTCAAGCCGTGGAAACAACATATCACCTTTCACAACTTTCGTACCAGGTTTCAATCTGGCCCATGCTGATTCTATTTCCAATGATTCAAGTGACGCGACATCAATTCCCAGCGACGTCAATATTTTTTCTGCACTTGCTGGGATGATTGGGAGTAATGCGAGTGCAATATGACGAAGTCCTTCTGCAAGCTGATATAACAATCCTGAAATATCCTCCCCTACTTTTGCTTTTTCCCAAGGTTTTTGCTGAGTTATATAATAATCCAACTCATTTACTAAACGTTTAGATAAACTATGAAGAGCTCCTTCAAAATTGAAATTGTTAAGTTCCATTCCAAATAAATCCCAAAAAGATTCTATTTGTTCAGGAAACCAACATTTTTCTTTTTCTGGAATAACACCATCTGCATACTTCTCCACCATCGTCAGTACGCGAGAAGTCAAATTCCCCACCCCATTCGCAAGATGCGCAGTGTAAAAATCTTCAAAACGTGTTTCTGACCAATCTCCATCATCGTAGCTAGGCAATCCACCGAGGAGAAAGTAGCGAACAGCATCAGTACCGTATTTTTCAACAACGTCGTATGGCGCGACAACATTCCCAACACTTTTACTCATCTTTTTCCCTTCTGCAGTAATGAATCCGTGAATAAAAATTTGCTTGCTTGGTGGCAACTGTGCAGACAAAAGCATGGCCTGCCACATCGCTGTCTGCTGTCTCAGATTATCTTTCCCCGCGACTTGTACGCCATTCGGATGTTCAACAGTCCCCCACAATGTTTCAAACGTCGCGGGCCTGCCCGGCGCAGCTGTAGCGGAGCCGGGCCAGCCGAGTGTTGAAATATAATTCACCAGCGCGTCGAACCATACATACATGACTTGTGCTCCGTCCCCAGGCACTGGCACACCCCATGGCATTTTTTCTTTGAGTCGAGAAATAGAAAAATCTTGCAATCCACGCTCGACAAATGCTTTGATTTCATGTTGCCTGTGCTGTGGCACAATAAACCCTTCTTGTTCATAAAGTTTCAACAATTTTTCTTGATATGCAGAAAATTTGAAAAAATAATTTTCTTCACTGATCATTTCTATCTCGTATGTTGGATGAATCGGACACTTATCATCTACAAGTTCTGAATCTGTTTTTTCGAGTTCACAGCCGACACAATATTTTACCTGATATTCTTTTTTATAAATGTCACCATTTGCTTCACAACGCTTCCAAAATTCTTGTGCAGCAACTTTGTGATGTGGATCGGTCGTACGAGTAAAATTTGTATAGCTCAAATTGAGTGAATCTTTCAACTTTCCAAATGTTGCAGCATAGCCATCGACATATTCCTGTGTAGGAATACCCTGTTCTTCTGCTTTTCTGTGAATTTTCAGTCCATGTTCGTCTGTGCCTGTATTGAAAATTACATCATTACCAAGCATACGCTGATACCGAGCAATCGCGTCTGCCTGTACAATCTCAAGCGCAAAGCCGATGTGTGGGTCGGCATTGACGTATGGGAGGGTGGTTGTGATATAGAAATTTTTCATAACAAGATTGATTTATATTGCGGTATCTTCCGTTTTATCTCTTTGAACAATAGCTTCTTTTGATGAATCAGGAAGTTGCCCATAAAAACTACTAATCTCTTTTGGTTCAGTAATCATTTTTTCCGCTATAAAATTTATCAGGTCAAACAATTTTAAAACCAATTCACGATTCTCCTCAAGATTTATCTGACCAGGATGTACAGCATTATTTCCTGTAATTCTTAAAATATCTAAAGATTGCTGAATTTGAGAATTCAATCCTTTTTTAACCAAACTTTTAATGTCATCATTGATATCTTTTCCTTTTTCACCTAATTGCTTACAAAGCTTTTGAAGCGCCAATCGTAAAAGTGCTGCGGATGATCTTACTGATTCCTCCAAAACGGCAGCAGCTTCAAAATAGTCACTCTGTATATCATCAGACAAATCTTCATTTGGCAAGGGAACATTCATCTTTTTAGGATAAATAATTGATTTACTTAACCAAATTACTTTTTCAGAGCAATGTTCACATTTTGATATAGTCCATTCTGGACGCAAATTCTCACTAAAGGAAACGGTAGGATCTATTGAACTATTGCCCCAAATCTCTCGAGCCTGTATATGTGACCAAAATTGTTTAGCGAAAACACCACAATGAGGACAATGATATTTTTTTTCTGCATGTTTAGGTGGGTAAAATATTTCTTTTCTCATATAAAAAATATAGTTCTGTTATCTACTTCCACGAACAACGACCACGAACTCACCTTTCTCCGACATCTCCATCTTCGAAACCTCCTCAATACTTCCACGATACACAGTTTCAAACTTCTTCGTCAACTCTCGGCAAATCACCACTTCCTTATCCCCTTCTAACACTTTGCCCAATTGCCCAATGGCTTTCAAAATTCGATGATTGGATTCATACAATGCCACAGTATACTTTGCCTCTGCAACTTCCCGAAAAAATGTCTCTCGCCCTTTCTTGTGTGGAGGAAAGCCCATGAAAATGAACTTGTCAGTTGGAAATCCTGAGATAGAAAGTGCTGCGATAACGGCTGAAGGACCTGGAATAGGAACAGTAGAGACGTCAGGCATCTGTGTGTGAATGTCTGCAATGAGTTTATTCCCAGGATCTGAAATACCCGGCGTCCCTGCATCTGTAACAAGCGCCAGATGTTTTCCGTCTGCTAATAATGAGAGTATCTCACTGATTTTTTTTTCATCACTGTGCTGATGATAACTCATCGTCGGCGTCGTGATCTCGTAATATGAAAGCAATTTCTTTGTCACTCGTGTATCTTCGCACAAAATAATATCCGCAGATTTGAGTATCTCAAGAGCGCGGAGGGTGATATCCCCGAGATTTCCAATGGGTGTTGCAACGATTGATAGCATAATATAAAGCCTGTCATTTCGACCGAAGGGAGAAATCTTTCCTATATCTAGCCTTCGAAGAATTGCTCCCTTCGGTTCACATAACAAAATAGCAAATCAAAAGTAACCTTATTCTAGCGAAAAACTATTGTTTTGGCAAACTGTTCCTTTCCTCATATTATCTATGCTATACTCACTATCTATGAATCATATATCAAAACGTATTTTCTCTTTTGTGATCGTCCTTGGCATGGTACTCCCGCAACCAGCCTTTTTGGCGACCACAGCAGATTTCAACCCAAACTTTCTCCTTTCTGACGAAGAATTGCAAGCATGGAATATCATGTCTCGCACAGATATCCAGGCATTTCTCGACGAACGAGGGAGTTTTCTCTCGACACTTCGTACAGAAGATAAAAATGGCATCAATAAACTCGCTGCAGATATTATTTATGGCGCAGCCGTAGACAATAAAATAAATCCAAAATATATACTCGTCAAACTTCAGAAAGAACAAAGTTTGATCACAGAAAAAAGCCCAACGCAAAAACAACTCGATGGCGCAACAGGCTATGGTATCAGCGATGGTTGTGGTTGGGATTGCCAGACATACAAAGACAATCAAGGATTTGGGAAACAAGTCGATGCAGCTGCCGGCATCATGCGCTGGTATTATGACAATGTTTCATCTCAAAGTTGGATCAAACGTCCACCTCTCAGCTATACCATAGATGGTGAATTTATTACCCCATCAACACTTGCAACAGGATTTCTCTATACATATACACCACATCTGCAAGGAAACAAAAATTTCTGGACGCTCTGGCAATCTTGGTTTGATCAAGTTTATCCAGATGGCACTCTTTTGAAATCTGCAAATGATGCGACAGTTTACCTCCTTCAAAACGGAAAAAGACGTCCATTTGCAAGCATGACTGCATTGGCAACGAGATATGATTTGAGACGTATCGTCACCGTACCCAGCTCTGAGCTTACTCGATACGACATCGGCTCGAGTATTAGCTTGCCAAACTATTCTATTGTAAAAACAACAGGTGGTGGCTATTACCTCCTTGATTATGATGCAAAACGCCCATTTGCATCCAGCGATACAGTAGGGAAACTTGGATACAATCCTGACGAAATTCTTGACGTAAGTGAGCAAGATCTTAGTGTATATATTCTCGGCTCAACGATTACAGCCAACACTACGAATCCACTCGGAGAACTTGTTCAAATAAAAGAAAATAGCGCGCTGTACTATCTAAAAGATAATGAATATCATCTCATCTACGACAAAGCAATTATAAAAGAAAACTTTCCCAATTTGACATTGCAAACCGTATCAATTGACAAACTGAAATCATACGTCCCAGGTCAACCGGTCAAAATAAAAGATGGAGCACTCGTACTTGTTGAGGGAGATAATAGAGTATATGCCATAGAAAATGGCAAAAAGCGACATATAGCTTCTGAAGATGTTTTCAATGGCCTTGGCTATGACTGGAAAAATATTGTCACCATCAATGAATTTACTGGGATTCTTCATGAAACGGCTGAGCCTATTTACCTACGAAGTGATATCATCACACAGCCAGTTACCGCAACCCCTTCCACAAATAAGCCCACTGTACCCCCTACAACAGCAAGTCAAGAAAGCACGACCACACAAACGACAGACATTGCAGATCTCATGATCACAACCCCAAAAGACCATTGGACTTTTGTCGGTAAAACAATGGACTCTCCTGTCGATGCATATCTTATTGCAGATTATGCTAGTGGAGAAATTTTCGCTGGTAAAAATATTGATACAGTGAGACCCACAGCATCACTCGCAAAAGTTATGACGACCTATATGTTGATAAAAGAAGGACTCAATCTAAACGGATCCGTGACATTCAACAGTGCCACACAAAAAACACCACCAGAATTCCATAGATACAGAATCATTGATGGTGAACGTGTCAAAAACAGCGACCTTCTGAGTGCTGTCCTCATCTCATCAATGAACACGCCCGTCCGGATGCTCGTCTCCAGTGTGACAAATGACGAAGCAGGATTTGTATCAAAAATGAATGCACAATTGCGAGACTGGGGACTAACAAAAACATCTCTCAAAGATGTCTACGGCGGCGCAGTAGAGAATGACACCACAGCACGAGAATATCTGACGATCTTTACGAAAGCCACAGCAAATGGTACGGTAAAGCAGTACATGGGGACAGCGACATATGCCTACGATGAGCTCCTTGACCTCGATGGACTCCCCCACCATTTTGATGATCATACGAATGATCTCATGAAGGACAAAACACTGTCATTCACTATCGTCGCCAGCAAAACAGGATATATTTATGAATCTGGCGATAACCTCGCTATGTTGGTCTCACGAAAATCTGATGGAAAGCAATTTGTTATCATTAGCCTAGGAAATCCAGAAAGCGCAAATAAATTTG
>Ga0210006_1001228_pt1 | contig 17999 bp, 11 predicted proteins | sample CryGey02umfilter_2_FD_185452 | JGI IMG/M metagenome (GOLD analysis project Ga0210006, IMG submission 185452) | Groundwater microbial communities from aquifer in Utah, USA - Crystal Geyser 4/10/14 0.2 um filter (SPAdes) (version 3) | ecosystem: Environmental > Aquatic > Deep subsurface >... | reverse complement strand
AGCAGAACCAGCAGAAGAAGAATAAACACACCCAACAAACACATCTATCATAGATGTGTTTGTTAATATCTATGTCCCCCGTCAAGCTCCCCTTGCACTTTCTTCACATTTTCTATATAATCATATACAACCTACATATGTGGGCTATGTCCTGCGTAGCGTCCTTAAAGACCACGCCATTTTATTCTTAAGTCATCTATATATATGACTAAATATATCGGAACTCTTTTTGGTGCATTCCTGCTGTTGGTCCTCGTCGGTGGTGGGTGTTCATCAAAAACAAAAGACATATCTTCTAACGAACAAAATGAAAGTACGGTGATAGAAAACACAGGAGAGTCAAACAACATCGCGATGGAAGAGACAAACACTTCTATAAACAATGAAACGATAAACGAAGAAACAACGGAAGGTAACGACGAAAAAACAGCTGAAGATGAAACACCCACAACAACAGACACCACAAAAGAAGAAACCATACAAACCATAAATACAACACCTACAGGAGCCGTGCAAGCATATTTTGAAGCTCAAATCACTGGTGCTGACGGCGCGCAATATATGTTACCAACTGCGATAACACACCCTATGATACAACAAATTCTCGCACAAACAGCATCATTTATATACACAGAAGTTTCAACAGGAGATGTGACAGATATGCCTACAAAAGAAGATGCGAGTAATTATGAAAAAGCATTTGGCGCAGGTACTTACAAATATGTCATGACCAATTACAAAGCAACCGTAGACGGTATGACAATCACACAATCAGACACTACTGTTGTCAAAGAAGACAACGGTCTTTGGTATGTCGTACGTCCAGCTATGTAATTTAGATAATAATAAATAAAAAAATTATGACAAAATACTCATATCTTTTTGCAACTTTTGCTCTTGTACTTGTACTCGGTGCTGGATGTGACAATACCACTGTCTCAGACGATATTACTAGTCAAACAAAGGATGCAGAAGAAACAACAACAAATATAGTAAACACTACAAATACAGCTAATAGAACGACAAAACAAGCATCTACAACAACACTTAAACTCACCGCAAAAGTAGTAAAAAATAATACTGTTGAATTCACGTGGGAAGCACCTGAATCACTTCTTGAAAAAGTAGAAAATTGGCGCATCGTGTATGGAAAAGATCAAAACCCAACCTATCCAAGTACCTGGTGGTTTGAACGAAGTAAAACATACAGGGAAAAAACATGGGCAGGCCTCCCTGTCGGAGAAGGAAATTTCCGTGTATGTGCAGTTATAAATAATACCTGTACTGAATATAGTAACAATATCACAGTCACCGTCCCTGGTACTGACATTGCACCATCTGATGAAACAACGAAAGAACATGCAGATAATAAAACTGTTCCTGACGAGATAACAAAAGATACTACTAATAATCAAAAGCCTGCAGACGATGCAACAGATATGGTAAATGATTCTAGTATGACTGATGAAACTGATTCATCTGCTACATCAAATGATGATGCGATAGATAGCAAAGACATAAATGATGACGCCATGGCAGATGATGATACAGCTACATCAACTGACGACAACACAACAGATGACACGAGTACTAATGAGATAGTAACAACAACTGACGATATTTCAACAACTACACAAGAATAATATTCTTGCATATAAATAAAAAACTCTCAGTCAGTGAGAGTTTTTTTATATAATTTATATTATTTTTTATACAATTTCAATTCTCGTATCTCATCTCGCAAAATCGCTGCTAACTCAAATTCTAAAGCTTTCGCCGCTTCTCTCATCTGTTCCTCTTTATCTTTCATAATGTCTTCGATTGGCCGACCGTCCCCTGCTAAATCAAGCTGTAATAATCGTTTATTTTTCGTATTTCGTAATTTCATAGTTTTCGTATTTCGTATATTTATTCCAAATTCTTCCAAAATATTCTTGATACTTTTCTCAATAGTTTTTGGTGTGATGCCATGTTTTTTATTATAGGCAAGTTGAATGCTACGACGACGATCAGTTTCTTCTATCGCACGTTCAATTGATTTTGTAATAACGTCAGCATACATCACGACTTGTCCATTGACATTACGAGCTGCCCTACCAATCGTCTGAATAAGACTCGTGTCATTACGCAAAAATCCTTCTTTGTCCGCATCAAGAATTGCCACAAGAGAAACCTCCGGAATATCCAAACCTTCACGAAGTAAATTGACACCTACAATTACATCTATCTCTCCTCTACGCAATTTTGTGATAACTTCAATTCGCTCTATCGTATGAATATCACTGTGTAAATAAGCAACTTTAATTTTTTTATCTTTAAGATAATCAGTGAGATCTTCTGCCATTTTCTTAGTAAGTGTTGTAACCAATGTTCGTTCACCTTTTTTGATTCTGTCTTCAATTCTTTCAATAACATCTTCAATTTGTGACAATATAACTTTTGACTTCCCTGTCACGGGTAAAATCAAAACCTCAGGATCTACAAGTCCCGTTGGTCGTACGACTTGTTCAACGATCTGATCACTATGTGTATGTTCATATTCAGCAGGTGTAGCTGATACAAAAATAGTTTGCTCCACGCGCTTGGTAAACTCATCAAATTTGAGTGGCCGATTATCAAGGGCACTGGGCAAACGAAATCCATGCTCAATCAACGTTTCTTTCCTGGCTCTATCGCCATTGTACATGCCACGAATTTGAGGAAGTGTTACGTGTGACTCGTCTATCATCGTAAGAAAAGATCCCGATTCCACCCCCTTTTTAAGAGAATGGTTATGGAGAGGTTGTGCTGTTTTTTTACCATTTCCAGCCGCATATTTAAAATAATCAATAAGCGTAAACGCAGGTTCTTCTTCACTTCGCCCATCAAAATGTCGCGAATAATTTTCTATCCCGTTGCAATAGCCAATGTTCTTTATCATTTCAAGATCATATCGTGTTTTTCTTTTCAATCGTTCATATTCAAGAACTTTGCCTATTTTTTTGAAATAAGCTAACCGATCTTTCAACTCTGCTTCAATATTCCCAAACGCCCTGTCTCTTTCTATATCAGAAATAACATAATGTTTCGCGGGAAATAACCAGACATCATGTACGGACAGGTCGCACCTGCCCGCCGAATTGGAGGGACCTGTCCGTACGGGTGTAATAATTTTTCTTGTAATTGGGTCAACCATTTCAATCAAATCAATTTTATCTGAAATTTCAAACCGATAAATTTTTTCCTCATTAACTGGCATTATTTCAAAAACTTGTCCATGCATACGAAATGTACCGCGTGTTATGACTGAATTCGTACGTTTAAATTGCATAGAAATAAGTTGTTCCATCATACCACGACGATCAAGCTCTTGACCTTGTGTCAAATGTAAAACTGTTTTTTCATAATCAAGTGGATTACCTAGATTGTAAATTGCAGAAACTGACGCCACAATTATGACATCACGACGCGTAAGAAGTGCTTGTGTGCAAGCATGACGAAGTCTGTCTATTTCTTCATTTATCTGCGCTTCTTTTTCAATATACGTATCACTTCCCGGCATATACGCTTCTGGCTGATAATAATCATAATAACTAACAAAATATTCCACGGCGTTTTCTGGAAAAAATTCACGAAATTCATTACATAGTTGTGCGGCAAGTGTTTTATTGTGTGCAATCACAAGTGTTGGCATCTGTGTTTTTTCAATAACATTTGCAATTGTGAATGTCTTTCCCGAACCAGTCACACCAAGAAGTGTCTGGTTCTTCATATTTTTTTCCAAACCTAAAACAAGCCTACGTATTGCATCTGGCTGGCTTCCTGCTGGTTTGTATGGTGATTTAATCTTAAATTTCGGCATATTTTTGCTCTATTTATTAGCAAAAATTTAAAAAATCTTGACAAAAAGTATACCATAAAAATATACAAAATGATATCTATTATAGGTTCTTCGTAAATTATTGTGGGTAGCATGTTCAAATGATTGAAAATCTTGTATCATAAAGACTGTATTATTCATAACATAGTCTCTATGGTACAAGATTTAAACGGTCATTACAAGTTATTACTCGGTTTGTCTGAACCGTGGAAGATAGAAACTGTTGATCTCTCAATTGATTCGTCTGAAGTTACTATTACGGTTGCGTATCCGAAAAGTGTTACGGTGGTGTGTCCCGGATGTGGAATGGCTACGAGTATCTATGATTATCGAAAAAATCGCTCATGGAGACATTTAGACACGATGCAGTTTAAGACAATCATCACCTGTGCGACTCCACGTTCCAATTGTGATACCTGTGGTATTAAGACAATTTCCGTACCGTGGGCTAACAAAGGCTCAGGCTTTACCCTTTTGTTTGAGTATTTTGCTATTTCTGTAATTACACATACCAGTTCAATCACCGCGGCCACCAAGCTGTTAAACCTCAATTGGCATCAAATTCAATCAATCATGGCTCGAGCTGTCGTACGAGGTCTTGAGAAACGTGATGGTACCGATACAATTGAATACATAGGTATTGATGAAAAGAGTTTCTTAAAAAAACATACGTATATATCCAATTTATATGATTTAGACAAGGGACGTATCTTAGATGTGGTGGAAGGGAGAAAAAAGGAACACGCACAAGCACTACTCAACACAATAGAACCGGACGTACGAGGATGGGTTAAAGCAGTGGCTAAGGTCTCAAAAGCATGGGCTATCAAAGAAGCCTTCGGTCAATTCTGGACATACCTGTATCCAAAATCAATTGAATTCAAACCAATTTATGCTATACTAAATACAATAAATGTATGACATATTTTCATACACTAAAATCAAAATCAGACTGGATTCCCATCATTGCCAATATTATTATTACAGGTCTTTTTGTATTTTTAATATTTTCTTATAACATTACAAAAACACCAGATAAACTCAAGATAGATGTAGATAATACACAATCAGAAGTACTCAATAATATTGATGCTGACAACAAAAAAACTCAATCTTTTTTTACCAAAAACGAAGGGCAACTTGAAAACAATGATATTTCTTTTTATTATCAAGGAGTCAACAAAAACACATACTTCAAAAATAACATGCTCGTCTACGCCAATACGTATGCGAATGAGATAGAAAATAAAGACGATACAATCCCGTTACTTCCTTTTGAACATCCAGAAATAAATACACACACTACTGTGTACACGACCACATTTCTCAACAGTAATCCACTTGCAGAGATCCAAGGAGACAAACAAGTTGATACCAGTATAAATTATTTTGTTGGTAGTAAAGACAAATGGAAGAGTGACGTACCAGGCTACACAGAATTGAACTATACAAATTTATACAACAATATCGATGCTACATACCGCTTTACTAACACGGGCATAAAGTCTGATTTTTTTGTTGCACATGGTGGCAATCCACAGGATATTATCATGCAATATGATGGTGTTGATTCATTGTCAATTAATGACCAAGGAGATTTGATAATACAGACAAAAGATGAAACATTTTATAACAGAAAACCAATTTCTTATCAGATAATAAACGGCCAACAGATACCTGTAGAAGTTGAATATACGCTTGCAAACAATATGGTTTCGTACAGCGTTGGCGAGTATGATAACAATGAAACATTAATAATTGATCCTGTTATGGATTATATAGTCAATAGCACATTTTGGGGAGGCGCTGGATCTGACTATGCTCAAACAATAACTGAAGATGAAGATGGTAACATATACATAGCAGGAACACTTACCACCAATAACATGACCATGACCACCGGAACATACGACAACACGTTTGGAGGTGTCCAAGACGGTTTTATTGCAAAATTCAGTCATGATTTATCACAATTGCTTGCATCAACATATATTGGTGGAACAAATAATGAATCAATCAGTAATATTGCTGTTCGCAATAATAGTGTGTATATAGGAGGACAAACAAAAAGTTCAGATTTCCCTACCACTACACTAGGATATGATATAAGCCATACAGGCGATGGAAATTGGGATATTTTTGTGACAAAATTAAACACAAATCTTACGATGCTGGAGGAATCAACATTTCTTGGCGGAAGTGGAGATGAACAATTTTCTGCCTTCTTATTCAATGGTGATGATGCTCTTGTAGTACTTGAAAATACAACGTCAATCGATTTTCCAACCACAACAGCAGCTTACGAACCAACGCATAGTGGAGGAACATACGATGGAACAATAAGTATTCTCAACACAAATTTACAAGCACTCGACGCTTCAACCTATATAGGTGGGAGCGGTGTGGATGTCGTTACAGACATAACAATATATAATTCTGAAATTATTGGAGTTGGTATTACCAGTGGCTCTTTTCCAACCACAACAAATGCATATGATATAACTTACAATGGTGGTGCGTATGATAACATCATATTCAAAATGAGTGTTGACTTAACCACACTCAACGCATCTACGTATCTTGGTGGATCTGGAAATGATTGGGCGATTTTTATAGACAGAAACGCTGACGGTGATATTTTCCTCCATGGAAGGACGGCTAGCACAAATTTTCCTACCAGCACAGGAGCATACGACGGAAGTTTTAATGGAGGTGTATATGATTCTTTTGTAACCATACTAAACAACGATCTCACATCAATGATCGCTTCAACATATATTGGTGGCTCTGACCAAGAAAACGCCTGGGATATATTAGTTAACGACGATAACAGTATCATAATATTTGGTGATACAAAAAGTACAAATTTTCCAACAACAGAAAATACATACGATACCACACACAACGGAGGAACATACGACTGGTTTGTTTCAGAATTCAATAGCACACTAACGTCCCTTACTGATTCTACGTTTATCGGCGGAAATACAGCGATCAATGATGGTGATCAAGTAAGACAAATGATTCGTTCAAATGATGGCACATTATATCTCACTGGATATGTTGCGTCAGGCTTTCCAATTGCTCAAGGTGGATACCAGACTACGGTAAGTGGCAACAGCGACTCTGCCATTCTGTGCATGTATGCCAATCCACCTATTACCCCAGAAATTACTGCTAGTTCTACACCTACAGATGGTGCTGGAAATATACCTATCACTGTGGATGTAAATGACGCTGATACGCTAGATATTTCACTCACTACCTTTTACAAAGTTGGTGTGTGTGGTGGAGATACCTCTGGCCTGACTACAAGCACACTTACAGAAACATATTCTCTTTCAAACACAACCGGCAGTGAGACATTCTCCTCAGCCTCGATAGGCGCACATCATATTGAAAATATCTCTACGCTGTCTGGCACAAACACTATCCAAATTGCCTGGAATTCTCTTTCTGACGTGCCAGATGTTGAAGGAAATTATTGTGTATTTATAAAAACAAATGATGGTATTTCTGATTCATCTTATGCTAGTACCACATTTACAATTGATAATATCTCCCCTACTGTTCCAGGTGCTTTGAGTGTACATACAACTTCGGCAGGTTCTGTCATTCTTAATTTTGGATCAGCATCAAATGACACTAATTTTTCTGAATACAAAATATATTATATGATAGGAAGTTCAGGTGTGTCTGTCACTTCTGGGACAGACTTTACTTCGTCTAGCGACATAAACTTAGCCACACCAACATTTAATAGCACAACAACAACAGAAATTACAGGATTACTCCCAAATACACAATATGTATTTAACATTTGGAGTTATGATACTTATGGAAACAATACTTCCTCTACCTCAGAACTAACATTTTATACCCTTGCCAACGTACCAACGACACTTGTTGCATCAAGCACCGAGCAGACAAGTGTTACTGTCACATGGAATGTAAATGGTAATAATACAGGCACCTATTACTATGTAGATAATACCACCGCAGGTACAAACTCTGGTTGGACAACGAGTGCGTTATGGCCATCGTCTGGTTTGGCATGTGGCAATTCGTATACTTTTACAGCAAAAGCAAAAAACGCAAACGGAATAGAGACGAGTGCCACTTCCGCAAATTTATCCACTGAAAATTGTAATCCAAAACCTAGTGGATGCGGGGCATCTTGCCCCAAACCACTAGCAGAACCAGTGGATAAATTCTATATAATTATAAATGATGGGTCGGCAAATACATCCAATAAGTCAATCACCTTAAAACTAAATGGTGGCCATGATGCAGATATGATGGTGATTTCTGAAGATCAAACATTTACTAATTTAGCCAAAGAAAAATACTCTGCCCAAAAAACATGGATACTCTCTGACGAAGATGGACTAAAAACTATATATGCCAAATTCTACAATAAAGATGGCACTGCTTCAGCGACTTTTTCAGATAGTATAACACTAGACACAAAAACAACAATTCCACCGCCAACTATTACAATGCCAAAAAATAACAACACTTTTACTTCTTTGCCTATCCAAATAACTGGCAAAGCTTTACCGGAGTCGAATGTGTCTGTCACTATAGATGACACCACCTACACCACAAAGTCCACAAAAACAGGAGACTTTAATGTAACGATTTTAGAAATTTTGTCAACAGGAACACACAGCATTACAATAAGTCAGACAGATCAAAATGGTGTTACTAGCGAACAAAAAAAATATGTCATAAACTACACACCTTCAAATGAAAACAAAAACCAAGAAACAAAATCGGACAAAACAGCAGATGTAGGTAAACAAACAGAAATTACTACAAACCAAGACATTTCAAAACAAACCAAAGAAGAAAATGGATCTAAAACAATACAAGAATCGCTATGTGCTAAAAATGTAGTTGAACAAACAAAAACATTGGAAGAAATACAAAAAATTATTACAAAAACTCAAAAACAAAAGGCTTACCTACTAGTTGTCACAAATCAATCAACCGCCTTTGCACAAAAACAAACTAATACAATCAAATCATTGCCAGGTGAAAATATAAACATCCTAATCCGACCAAATAACGACACCCACAGTATCACCGCCAGACTATACAAAAATGATTCTGCCACAATAGATACAGAAAAAAATAATCTAACAAGTTCAAAAGAAAAATCTGTGCTAGATTATCTCAAAAAAATGTTTGGGGTAGAAATCGCCCACGCCAAAAGTCAAACACAAAATAAGCCCTCCTGGATCAAAGGGTACAAGTTTATTTTTGACCAAAATATGAATTCATTTGTTGGGTCTATCGACTTGCCAGAGTTATCAGCAGGATCATACAAATTAGTAATTAGCGTCAATGAAAAAGATGGAAGCAGAACAGATATCACCAAGCAATTATCTATCCAACAAAAAGGAACAATACTATCAACAGGAAGATGTAACAACATAAAAACTGTCCCCCATGCCAGAATAGAAGTCTTTCACCAAAACGAAAATAAAGAATTTGTTTCATGGCCAGGCAATATCTTTGGGCAGAACAACCCAACAATCTCCAATGAAATAGGTAACTACAGTCTCCAACTGCCTACTGGAGTATACTATTTAAACATTGACACACCTCGACACGAACAAAAACAAACAAAAATAATGATACTTCGAGAAGATAGCATTATAGCCCAAGACATAGTATTACAAAAACAACAATCCACTTTCTGGTACAAAACACTGGACTGGATCCAAAAAATCGTGTTAGGCCTAGACTGCGTCTACAACTAAACTCCAGCAAAAATATAAGTGATTACAAAAGTTATCTAAAAATTCTTATTCTCCTAGACAACCAAAAAAAAAGGCTGTTTCATACCAGTCTTTTTGATCTAAAAAAACTACCTTTTATTCTCTTCTGTGTCTTCCAAAAACAATATGTATATCAAATCTTCTTCATTCTTCCCTGCCAAAATACGGACAGACAAATTGATAACCTTAGTACCGCCGGTACTCATCGACCAAACAAACTCCCTCCGATCACATTTTGTAGACAGCACTTTAAAATCTTTTTTCAACTGTTTTTTAGAAATCTTCAAATTTGTTGTTAATAAAGTGGCTGGTTTAGAAAAAGAAAAATCAATTTTTGCCGCAGGGTTACCTCCAAGAATCACAAAATTATTATCAACTATCAGTACGCCAATTGGTACCTCTTGAACAATTTTTTCATGCATTGTACTTGAAAGTTCACTATTCTGCGTCTGCCTAAACAGCAAAACATGAGCAGAAGAAGAAGAAAATACAGTAAAAATAAAAAGTAAAGAATAAAGAACGGCGTACATCATTACTACCAGAGAAGGCTGATAAAGAAGACTCGTGTCTTTATAGTAAAGTAATGAATATTCTTGTAAAAGACCACTTGCACTAAGGCCATACATAAAAACCAGCCCCCACACAGCCAGAACAACCAGTGCAAGGGCATACTTATACCCATAGAGCTGTGAAATAATAATAATTAGGATGACATAGAGAATAATAAAAGGACTCTGAAACATGCCTGTGGACCATACTAATATTGTGGTCAAAATAGCGAGTGTATAAAAAATAAAAAGAGAAATTTTTGGTGCACCATCTTTAGAAAACAACAAAGCCAAATAGCTAAATGCCAAAACACCGGCCATTACCAATAAAATGTATTGAGCTAATAAAGTATCAATTTGAAAAGCACTTTGCAAAAAAAATAACAAACCAAAAAATACCAAAAACACACCAATCCCAAACCAGTGAATTATTTTGATCTTCGTCCTTATGTAGCGATCCTCTAGTGTGCTAAGCATAAGAGAAATAAATAACAAGTAACACTTTAAACTGATAGTAAGTTATACTTATTTTTCATCTAGGATAAACTAAGAAATATACTTATATTTGTCAGCAATTGTGTATCAAAGCAAGTTTTTTCTGCCCACCGAAGTGGTGGGGCGACTAAAATATAAGTATATTTCTAGGGCGTAAAAGGAAAACTTGAGTATAAGTTCATTTATTATTTAATAATATCATTAAAATCTTTAAAAATCAACACATTCACCATATTCTGGAACAAACGTTTTCAGCCCCAAATTATCACGAAGTTTATGGGCTAGGACAGTGGCAGAATTAGGTTCGCCATGAACACAATATACTTTTTGAGGAATTTTTTTAGCGCCACCAATCCAGCTAATTATCTTCTTCTGATCACCATGAGCAGACAATGCCCCAATGGCTTTGATCGTGCAATGCACCTCGATATCTTGTCTCATTACTTTTACTTGTTTTGTTCCTTCATACAGCTTTCTCCCAAGTGTGCCTTTAGCCTGATAGCCAACAATAATTAATGTAGAATTAGGATCAGAAAGATAACGAAGCAGGTGATGCAAAATTCTTCCACCATTCATCATCCCAGCACCAGCAATTACCATTTTTGGCCCTGCGATGCTATTGATCTGCTTTGACTCTTCGACGGTATGCGTAATGGTAAGTTGTGGAAAATCAAAAAAATCATCACCTTTCATATACTTTTTGGTTGCTTCGACGTCATAATATTCTGGATACTTTTTATAAGTCGGTAAAGCATCAATAGCCATTGGGCTATCGAGAAAAATCGGAAACTTCGGTAAAGTCTTATCTTCTGCGATCATCTCGTTCAAATCATACAAAAATTCTTGAGTCCTCTCCAATGAAAAAGCAGGCACCATAATAGTACCGCCACGCACATAAGCCTCTTTGAGTAAACGTAAGATAATATCTTTCCTTTCTTCGGATGTTTCATGAATTCTATCCCCATAAGTAGACTCGCAAATGAGTAAATCTACCTCTCCCAACTGTTCAGTCTCCCGTAAAATAGGCACATTTATGTTGCCAATGTCTCCAGAAAATGCTATCACCTTCCCCTCACAACTAAGTTCAATAAAAGATGCTCCAAAAATATGACCAGCATCTTTAAAGACTGCGCTAACGCCATCGCCTAGGTCAATTTTCTTTCCATAATCCAAACCATGGCATTTCTCTCCTGCCAAAAGTACATCTTTTTCAGAATACAAAATAGGCGCCTGATATTTGCGATTGTTATAAACCATAATACGTTGAGCGTCCGCCCAAACTATTTGGGCTAGCTCACAAGTTGCTTTTGTGGCGTAAATCTTCCCCTTGAACCCCTCCCGAACCAACTTAGGTATTCTCCCAGTATGATCCAGATGGGCATGGCTAACCAAAACTACATCAATACTCTTTGGATCAAATAGAAAATCCTCATGATTCTTACCCTCATTGTAGTCGCCACCCTGAAACATTCCACAATCAAATAAAATTTTCTTACTGCCAGTCTCTATAAGATGACAAGACCCAGTAACTTCGTGAGCTGCCCCCAAAAAAGTTATTTTCATAAAAAATTTTTAATATTAATATTAATATCTATTATAACAAAAAACCTTCCATTAGCCAATTCTCCTCAAAAAGCAACACTCAAAAAGCAAATATGTACAAAAATATCCAATTTTGTTATAATATTGTCAAATACATATGCGTAGAAATATTGACAACATAGAAATAAAAGAACCGCCCCTAGAGGAAATAAAGAAGAAAAAATCATGTCTCAAGCGTAGCTGCACATCCAGTCTTGGTTGTTTGTTTATTGTTTTGATATTATTTCTTCTTTTGGTTCAGTTTGCTGTCAAACCAAAAGTAAAAAAAGTAAAACATGTACCAGATGATTTTCCAACAGAAATACCGATCTATGATAAAGATTCCATAAAATCCATCAATTTTTTGTCTGGCGTACAGCGCGGTAAAAGCTTGGAAATTCTAGGATATATCCCAAAATTTATCCTGTCACCCATTGTCGTGGCTCTTGATTTGGATATACCTGGTCAAGAAAATTTAGTTCATCAAACTACATGGCAAGAATTCTATACTTTGATGAAAAGCCCGGTATCAGACCATAGAGATATTGTCACCGTAGAATGGCAAGAAATCCAGGCCGAACCAGATTTTGTGGCAGATTATTACCAAACAGAATTAAAAAAAGGAAAATTTGAAATAAACTCTTGGCGTAAAACAAACAACATCACAACTTTCTCTTTTATATCAAAAGAAATTGACGGAGCAATATATATAGAAGACAACCCAAAAGAACGGGGCACAGATTCTGTCACACTTACTGTGTACTATCCTGCAAATATTGAGAAAAAATAATTCACAAAAAATATTTTCCAACTTGCCAATTCGATTTATCAAAAAAAATTAAACGAGTCAAAATATGGCTATTAAAATTATCAAACAGGGTGACCTACAATGGGTCGATATCGACCAAATAAATGATGAGGAGCTTGCTTTTTTGAAAGAAAACTACAACTTTCACCATCTTGATCTAGAAGATATCCAGAGTGAAAGCCAAACGCCAAAAATAGACGTCTATAAAAACTATTTATTTTTAGTTTTTCATTTTCCTCACTGGCAACATCTCACCAGAACTATTATTCCACACGAAGTAGATATCTTTTTGGGAAATAATTTTCTCATCACCATCCAGCACGGCAAAAATAAAGACATGAAAAATTTTTTCTACCGTTGCATGAGAAACAAAAAAACCAAAAAAGAATGGATGAATCAAAATTCTGGATTTTTACTTTATAAAATACTAGAATCATTATTCCACAATACCAGAGGCATCCTAAACAATATGGGGCGCCAAATATCAAAAACTGAAGATGAAATTTTTGCTGGTGGTCAAGATACCAAAATCATCAAAGAACTAGCTGTTGACAGAAGAAATATACTTGGATTTAGAAGGATTATTGATCCAGAGAGGTATCTTGTAGCCAACTTATCACACATCAGAAAATTGTTTCTAGATGAAAACCTTAGTCTCTATTTTGATGACATTGCAGACTATTTAAATAAATTGTGGGCAATCTTAGACACCTACAAAGATAGTATTGACGGACTTCATGTAACAGTAGAATCTCTCATCAACCAAAAAACAAACAAAGTCATCAGTGTTTTGACAGTCATTTCAGTTTCTCTTCTTCCTCTCACACTACTCTCTGGCATATACGGAATGAATATTGACAAACTGCCATTCGCCCATAATCCTTTTTTGGTATGGATGATGTTCCTAGGATTGGCGGCTTTCATTACCATCCTGATCCTGATTATGAAAAAGAAAAAGTGGCTATAAAAGAACACTAAAACATATAAATAAAAAAATAAACTCAATTACCCCTGACCAAATCGGCTTTGACCATTACGAAGCAATAAAGATGATGATCTGATTATCTTGTGCGTTACATAACAACAAACATGTTACGTGCCACATGATATGTGTTACATGAAATTAAATGATCAAAGAAATATTTTCTAATAAAACAAAATCAATCACTGGTGCCGCCATCATTCTTGGGGCGGCATCTTTTTTGAGTCGCCTAATTGGCATTGTCCGTGATCGTATTTTTGTCCATCAGTTTGGAGCTGGTGATGTTCTTGATGCCTACTACGCCGCCTTTCGCATTCCAGATTTGGTATACAATCTACTTATTGTTGGTGCTCTATCAGCTGGTTTCATCCCTATTTTCATGGATCTATTGATAAAAGATAAAGAACAAGCATGGCGGGTAACCAATAGCATCTTAAATATTCTATCTGTGTTGTCATTATTTTTTTGTTCGATATTATTTGTCTTCACCCCACAGATCATGAGTTGGATAGTGCCAGGTTTTTCTGGAGAAAAAATGCTAACCACTATTCTACTGACCCGCATTATGTTTATAAGTCCGATCATACTTGGAGTAAGCAGTGTGATCAGTGGCGTACTACAATCCTTCAAATCATTTTTCATCTACAGCCTAACTCCGATCATGTACAATACTGGCATTATCATTGGGGCTGTTTTTTTCGTTCCAATATTCGGCGTGCCTGGCTTGGCTTACGGAGTTGTGCTTGGAACCTTGCTTCATATTCTGATCCAAATTCCTACTTTGTACAAACACGGATTCAAATACCAGCCATTGTTTGAATACAAAAATATTTTTGTAAAAAAAATTGGCAAATTAATGATCCCCCGTACCTTAGGTATGGCGACTGGTCAATTTAATCTCCTAGCTATTACTGTTATAGCTTCTACTCTCGGAGCAGGAAGCATTGCAATTTTTAATCTAGCCAACAATCTACAGTACTTCCCTATCGGCATTATCGGCATTTCTTTTGCTGTTGCCGCCTTTCCAACTCTGTCACAATTGGTCAGCAAAGGGTGCACAGATGAAATGGTCGTTCACCTTTCCAAAACTATCAGACAAATATTATTCTTCATCATCCCATTCACTATTTCATTTATCCTACTGCGAGCACAGATAGTCAGGATAATACTTGGAACTGGTGAATTTGGATGGAAAGCCACCATCCTTACAGCCGACGCCCTGGCTCTTTTTGCCATTTCACTTTTTGCACAATGTATTATTCCCCTCTTGGCGAGAGGCTTCTATGCGTTGAAAGACACTTGGACACCTTTTCTAATTGGTCTGGTAGGGGCTCTACTTAATATTATTTTAGCAATTTATTTCAAAGAATTTCTAGGCGTGCTTGGTCTTGCACTTGCCTTCTCTATTGCCATGATAGTTCAGATGGCTTTACTCTGGATTGCTCTTCGTCACAAAGTTGGCTCTCTCCAAGAATCCAAAGTCATTTTTTCACTATTCAAAATATCCATTGCTGGCCTAATTATGGCCATTGCCATCCAATTTTCCAAAGCCCCTATTGCCAATTTAGTAGATATGGAAAAATTTTGGGGTATCTTGATTCAAGGGGTTGTTTCTGGTACGATAGGATTCTTAATCTATGTCTTAGTCTGTTACTGGCTTAAGTTGGAAGAAATCTTAATTTTTAAAGACAGTTTGCAGAAAAAATGGCTAAAGCTCACTTCCTACCAAGGAGAAATAAGAGATATAGAATAACAAATTGCCGACAAAACTAGGATAACAAAATTATGAACCTTTGCTTCCTTTAAAACCTTTGTTACATCCAGAACCTTTCCACTATGAATAACATTCGCAACTTCTGCATCATTGCTCATATTGACCATGGCAAATCCACTCTAGCGGATCGTTTTTTGGAATTAACTGGAACAATAGAAAAAAGAAAAATGTCAAAACAAGTCCTTGATACCATGGAACTAGAGCAAGAGCGAGGTATTACTATCAAATTACAGCCTGTCAGGATGAATTATAAAAATCATATTTTGAACTTGATTGATACACCTGGGCACGTGGACTTTACTTACGAAGTTTCTCGCTCACTCGCTGCTGTTGAAGGGGCTATTTTACTTGTCGATGCCAGCCAAGGTGTTCAAGCACAGACCATTGCCAATCTCTATCTTGCCCTTGACCAAGATTTGACTATCATCCCAGTACTCAATAAGATTGACTTACCAAATGCTGATGTAGAAAAATCTAGTGCAGAAATCATCCATTTGCTTGGCTGTAAAAAAGAAGACATCCTCACCTGTTCTGGCAAAACTGGTGAAGGTGTAGAAAATGTACTCCAAGCTGTAATGGATCATGTTCCCTCACCAGTAGACACCTCTACCAATCCCACCAGAGCTCTAATATTTGATTCTTTTTATGATGACTACCGCGGTGTGGTAGCGGCAGTCAGAGTGATTGATGGTTCATTGACAAAAAGAGAAAAGGCTAAATTCATGAGTACCAAGGCAGAAGCCGAAATTCTCGACATTGGCCACTACGCTCCACAAATGGTCTCCGACAACATGCTTGCCAATGGCCAAATTGGCTTTGTCGTAACAGGGCTAAAAGAACTTGGCGATGTTCGAGTTGGTGACACCATTACTTTAAACAAAAATTCAGCTTCAACGCCATTGCCAGGATATAAAGAAGTCAAACCGATGGTTTATGCCGGTATCTTTCCCCAAGAAGGCGACGATTACTCGGCTCTTCGTGAAGCAGTGGACAAATTAAAACTGAGTGACTCTGCCCTCTTCTACGAGCCAGAACATTCTCAAGCTCTTGGTTTTGGATTCCGCTGTGGTTTTTTGGGTATGCTTCACTTAGAAATTTTTCAAGAAAGATTGAAACGCGAATTTGGATTGTATATCATTGCTACTGTCCCCAGTGTTGCTTATCATATTTATCAAACTAATGGTGAAAAACTAATAGTAAAAAGCCCTCAAGATCTCCCAGAGGTACAACAAACTGAACGAGCTGAAGAACCATGGATGGAAGTAGATATCATTACTCCAGAAAATTATATCGGCAATATCATGGGTCTAATATCTGAACGTAAAGGAATCTATCAAAATACAGAATATCTAAGCACAGGATCAGGCCATAGAGCGATTATTCATTATCAGATTCCACTGGCTTCACTCATCACTGACTTTTATGATAAATTAAAAACTGTAACAAGTGGCTATGGCTCCATGAACTACGAATTCAAAGAGTATAGGAAAACTGATGTTGTTAAGTTAGATATTCTCATTGCTGAGGAACAAGTCGAGGCTCTCTCCACCCTAGTCTGGCGAGACGAAGCTTTTCGAGTTGGTAAAAAGATAGTTGAATCTTTGAAAGACACTTTGCCAAAACAACAGTTTGTTGTCAAAATTCAAGCGATCATTGGTGGAAAAGTGATTGCAAGTGACAGGATCTCAGCACTCAGGAAAGATGTCACAGCCAAACTCTATGGTGGCGACGTCACTAGAAAAAGAAAACTTCTTGAAAAACAAAAAAAAGGAAAGAAAAAAATGATGAGTATGGGGAAAGGAAAAGTAAACATCCCTACTGAAGCTTATTTGGCAGTACTAAAAAGATAAAAAACTAATAACTAAAACCTAAAATAACTTAAGCCTATGAAACATCACCGCCACAAAACACTCTGGATAATAATCAGCACCATCGCCATCATGTCCATGGTTTTCTTCCTGATTGCCCCAGCTTTTTTATAAAACTAAATAAAGTTTATGTCTAAAATTGCCATAGACATTGTCATAGCCATCTGTGTCTTCATTGTTGCCACCCAACTCAAACCAATAAACTTGGAGCGAATTTATAGTATCGGCCTAGTATTTGTTGTGCTATCAATCTTCCTAGCCGATTCGTACTTGGATTTCAAAAAAAAAGACATATAGT